>Ga0066709_100001503_pt1 | contig 15519 bp, 17 predicted proteins | sample GraSoiAngelo_158_FD_79665 | JGI IMG/M metagenome (GOLD analysis project Ga0066709, IMG submission 79665) | Grasslands soil microbial communities from the Angelo Coastal Reserve, California, USA - 14_1009_16_30cm | ecosystem: Environmental > Terrestrial > Soil > Grasslands | place: USA...
CGCAATCCGCGCCTGGCCCTCGTTAACAGGCATGACTGATCTGGCTCAAAAACATTTGAAACACGCAAACCAACTCGGTGTTGCGAATGGAACCCATAGCCAACGCTAACGTAACACAGGTATCCTGCTTGTGTTACACTCTTGGCTATCTGACCGGCCGGGGTGCGGGCGTTGGACGAGGCCGCGGAGTGGGATGGAGCCGCACTGCTGGCAAGACGTTAACCACCCCAGTCATTCCAGCAAAGCAGTGCAAGGCGCAGAAATACTGGTACGTGCCCGGCTGGGTAAAAGTAAACTCGTACACGAACCCTGTGTCATTAAGGATTCCGGCGTCACAGTTCATGTTATCAGGCGAACAAAATTGACCGTCGGCGGTGCAGGACGTGCCACTGGTGACACTGTGAGAATCACTCTCCCAGGTCCAGCGCACAGTGTCGCCCACGCTGATGTTGACGGTATCCGGCACAAAACTGAATTCGTTTCCTACCGGTCCCACTGTTACATCAAAAATCTCGCTCCCAACGTCTCGCTTTCCGCTGGGAGCCTGACAGCCGTATTGATCGACTATGCGGATTGCGGCAATTACGCGGCTTTCCCGTGCTGCGTTACCACTCTCGTTGTCTCCGGATTCGGCGGTCCATGTGAATGCTGTCAGAAGCAGCATTGCAAGCCGCCACGTTTGCTTCGCCGTTGTCTTTCCTTTTGCGATCATTTGATACGACGACAATGGAATGGCCGTGCTGATCTGCAACTGAAAATCAGTGGTGGAGTAAATCTGAATCGCGCTTTTCATCCGCACCTGATGGTGCAAGAATGTCCGACACCGCAAACCGTGAAATGCGTTCCGATTTGCGAAGATCGAATCAAAAGTCGGCTAAATGTGAAAAGTAATCGTGTCATGAACAGCAGCATTCGAAACCGATTGCCCGGCACCATCGAGAAAATTGTTTCTGACAAGGTCGTCTCAGAAATCGTCATTCGAACTGCGGCTGGAGAAGTAACATCAGTGATTACAACTGGTTCAGTTCAGCGAATGAACCTGAAAGAGGGCGATCAGGTGTTTGCGATGATTAAGGCGACCGAAGTGTCAGTCCAAAAGGAATAAGGCAAATGTCGGAGGGTACCGCAGAATGCGAATATCAGTTCTGATTCTGACGGCAGTCTTGGCGGGGTGCACTGTCAATGGCGCCGAGGTAAACGTCTACGCGGCGGCAAGCTTGACAGATGTCATGAAAGAAATTGCCTCTGCATACGAGAAGGAAAGTGGCGACAAAATATCGTTTAATTTTGGAGCTTCGAGCTTGCTCGCGCGACAAATCATCGAGCGAGCGCCGGCAGACATGTTTCTTTCGGCGGACGAAGCGAAGATGGACCAATTGGAGCAGGCTGGCCTGATAGCAACCGAGACACGCCGTGATTTGCTCTCCAATTTGCTCGTGATCGTTGTGCCTTCCGACAGCAAACTCGTGATTGCTTCGCCGGAAGAGCTGGTCTCCAAATCACAAAAGATCGCGGTCGCTGATCCGCGGGCCGTGCCAGCGGGGATTTACACAAAGGAGTATCTTACTCGGCTTGGTCTATGGCAGAAACTCGAATCGAAAATCGTGCCAACTGAAAACGTTCGCGCCGCGCTGGCCGCGGCAGAATCGGGAAATGTAGATGCCGGATTTGTTTATCAGACCGATGCGAGCATCTCCAGCAAAGTTAGAGTCGCGTTTACTGTTGCAGTCGAACAAGGTCCGCCGATTCGGTATCCCGTCGCCTTGATTAAGGAGGCAAAAGAAAAGAGCGCGGCAGCAAAGTTCCTGGCGTATCTCCAGTCGGCAAGTGCACGAAAAACATTCGAACGATATGGCTTCATTGTGAAGTTTTGATGATGTCGTTCTCGCCACTTGAATGGCAGATCGTTCGTTTTACGCTGGCCGTCTGTGCGTTCAGCACGTTGCTAATTCTTCCTGTGGGATTGGCTACCGCATGGTTGTTGGATAGGTATCACTGGCCCGGGAAACTTTTGGTGGAGACCATCGTCACTTTGCCACTCGTGTTACCACCAGTGGCTACGGGATTGGTGCTTTTGAAACTGTTTGGACGCCGTGGCCCGATTGGCTATTTCCTAAGCCAGCATTTCGACGTTGACGTAGTATTCACCTGGCGCGCGGTTGTCCTCGCTACCGCGGTGATGTCTTTCCCGCTGCTTGTTCGTTCTGCTCGCGTTGGATTTCAAGGCGTCGATCAGCGTCTTGAACAGATTGCGCGAACACTCGGCGCCAGTGATGTACGCGTCTTTTTTACAATCACGCTTCCGCTTGCTTCGCGCGGGATTACTGCAGGGATCGTCCTGGCGTTTGCCCGCGCCGTTGGCGAATTTGGTGCGACCATAATCGTGGCCGGAAATATTCCGGGAAGAACAACAACGCTTTCACTCGAAATTTTCTCCGCCGTACAACTTGGCCACGACGCAACTGCCTATCGTCTTCTCATCGTATGCGTCGTCGTCGCTTTCAGCGCGGTATGGTTAAGCGAAGTCCTTATGAAGAGACGATCGATGGGATGAAACTTGCAATCCGACAATTATCTCTGCGCCTTCAGCAATTCACGCTCGGTGTGGACCTTGACATTCAGCACCCTCGCACCGCAATCTTCGGGCCTTCTGGCGCAGGAAAAACATCGCTCCTGGAAATCATTGCCGGGCTTCGCAAACCAGAGAGCGCAAAGATATCGTTCAATGGCCAATTATTCGACGACAGCGGGCGAAATTATTCGCTGCCGGTTCGGCTGCGGAAGCTAGGGTATGTTCCGCAATACGATTCGCTGTTTCCGCATTTGTCGGTCCAGCGCAATCTCCTTTACGGAAGCAACCGGAAGCCAAAGGATCACACGCTGAATTTCCATCACGTCATCGATTTTTTGGAGATCGGACATTTACTCGATCGTCATGTTCATTCGCTTTCGCGCGGTGAGAATCAACGTGTCGTGATCGCGCGTGCGCTACTTTCCGTGCCGCAATTACTGCTCCTTGACGAACCGTTGACTTCACTGGACGCAAAATTAAAGAATGCCATCTTGCAGCAATTGCAGGCGCTTCATCGCGAGTTTGCAATTCCGCTGCTTTTCGTGACGCACGATCCTGCGGAAGCGATTGCAATTTGCGAAGAGGCATTGCTCCTTCAGGCAGGCAGAATTACCGCGAGAGGTAACCCGGCAGAACTTCTCGGCTGAACTTCGCCTCGCAGTTCGCGCGCTGCTCTGGCACGACACGACAAGCAATCTGGAAAATGCAGTTTGGTAAAGTTGCTGCTCAGCCCACGTGCGCCCCCGCTTTAGTGCGCCGTCAGGCGTGGCCGCGGAGTAGGCCGGGGTCTTGGTGTTGGATTCGCGCGGACCACTTCGAATTGCGTCATCATCCCGTCGTCCTCGTGCTCCACCATGTGGCAATGGAGCATGAACATGCCGGTGTGATCAGTGAACTTTAGCTTCACCTCCAATACCTCACCCGGGGCAAGATACCAGGTCTCCTTCATCGTTTCGTATGGGTAACATGCGCCTCCATCTCGACTCACGCACTGCTGTGAAACGTCATGGATATGCACCGTGTGCGCCTGTGCCGTAGGATTTGTGAAGACCCACTTCTCAGTCGTTCCCAGCACCGGTCTGGCATCAATACGGTTTGGATCGAACCTTAGCCCATTGATCGTCCAGTGGCCTCTGGCCTGGTCAAAGCTCCAGTTTCGTGTCAACGTCGGCTCTCCGACATCCGGCAGCGGGCGCAGCGTTGACGGAATTGAGCTGTCATCAACCACGCCCTGAGTTACTCGGAACTGAAGCAATTGCGTGCCGGTCAGCGTGTCCATGAGATAAATGTTTTGCCCCAGTTTGCCCGCGAAATCGACGACCACATCGAGGCGCTCCGCAGGGCCCATTCGCATGTCTGTGCGTGTAACCGGCGCGGGAAGCAAACCGCTTTCAGTGCCAATTTGGATGAAAGCGTCGCCACTGCTTAGCTCAAGGAAATAGGTGCGGAAGTTGGATGCATCCAGGATACGGAACCGGTATTTACGGTCGCCCACCTCGAGGTATGGTTGGTAAACACCGTTAACCAGGAACTTGTCACCAGTTACCCCGTTCGGGTTAAACACGTATGGGATCTGGTTATTTACATCGAATTGCCGGTCAGCGATTGCCAAAGGCAGGTCGAAGTCCCCGGAGGGGAGGGTTTGTGGATCGGCCGGATCATCAACAATGTACAGACCGGTAAGACCCATCCATACGTTGCGACCGGTAACGTCCATGCGATGGTCGTGATAAAACTGCATCTTACCGCGCTGGGTGTTGCCTTCTTCAACTCCGTCATAAGTATAGGTACGCGATCCGCCAGTCGGGATGAGCAGAGTGTCGGGCTGACCGTCGTTAACGGCAGAAGAGTGATTGCCGTGATTATGTACGGTCATCTCGCCCGCCACTGGATCGAGGTTGTTCGTAAACGCGACGTAGGTTGTCTGCCCGTTAGGTCTGCGAATTGTTAACCCGGGGTATGTTCCGCCATACGTCCACATATTCGTGCATGGCCCATCCAAAATCTGCACGCATGCTTTATCAATACCGATCGAGACGTTCGCGTTCGTATTAACAGGCGGAAAAACCAGAGGATGCGAAAAAGGGACAGGTGTAGGCGTTGGCGTCGGAGTGCCGATTGGAGTTGAGGTATTCGGCGCCCCCCGAAATCGGACGCCGATGGTGGCGAAGGCGGCTGCAAACATGAGCATCAGCAAAGCCTTAGTGCTCATATCGATCGATCACGAATCACGTCTCACCGATCACTGAGCATCAGGGTCTCGGCGCTGGAGTGGGGCGAGGCCGCGGCGTTGGCAGAACTCTCGGTCCGGGGATGAATTAAATGGTCAGCACGGGCGGGCTGGCGCTCTCCCGAGTGTCGAACCGCTTCGACGTTAGAAAGGTCGACTCGTCTCCCAACACGAGCCAGCCAAAGTTGCTGCCCGGGTCATCTAACCACGATTGCACATCGGCAATCATCTGCGCCGAACTCCACGTGTACTGTCCGATAGCGCCGACCGACTGGCTTGCGCTGACCGTCGCGGAAAAGTCGCCTCCTTGGTTGGTCCAAAAAATGGTGTCAAAGAAACGGTGCCGCCACGTGGCATCATTAGGCGTAGCCGGCGCGCCGTCACCTTCCTCTCCGGGTGCTATGGATGTTCCCTCTCCCCAGTCGGCAAGCAGCTTGTGCAGCTCGATAGTTCGCGGATCGTCCAAAGCCGTTCTCGACATGTTCAGGCTTAGGGTCACGGCTAAGATGGTCGAGCCGGCAGGAATGTGTCCTGCGATATCGAATGCAAACACGCCCCGGCGAAGTTCGCCCATGGCTGTCTCACCGGCAAAGAAGTGCAATCCAAGGGCGTTGCTAGTATCGCCATCAGCGGGATCATACTGATAAAGCGTGTTGTCCTTGCTGGGAGTGATGTTGATAATCGCTGCGTTCGCTAAGCTGGCGACGAAACCAAGCGCGGTCGTGAGTATTAGTGCAAGTAGAGTTTTGGAAGCAAACATTGGGTGTTGAAGGTTGTGGTTGAAAAGTTACTCAAGCATCCGCGGCTTCCAACCCGTCTGAGAACTGACAACTCCTTACTAATAACAAATGAACCAACCATTTCTCACCGATTACTAAACTCAGGGTCTCGGCGCAGGAGTAGGACGAACCCTTGGTGACGGGTTAGATCTCGGAGTAGGGGTGGGCCGCGGGGTGGTTGTCGCGGTCGGAGTTGGTGTTGAGGTCGGGGTAGGCGTTTGCGTCTGTGTTGGGCTAGGCGTAGGGCTCGGCGGCACACTAGCTGTTGCAGTTGCCGTGGCCGTGGCTGTGGCGCTGGGAGTAAATGTGGGAGTGGGTGTAAACGTAGCCGTTGCGGTTGCCGTCGGGGTCGGTGTGAACGTCGCCGTGGGAGTAGCTGTCGCTGTAGGAGTAGATGTGGGTGTTGGCGACGGGGTAGGGACACCTCCCGGTGCCTGAACGAGAACGCCAATAGGCGAGCCGGTCTTAAAGAAGCCTACTGTGGCGTTCGTAGGGTTCGGCGCTTGATCCGCATCAAACCGGAAATTATACAGGGTTCCGAAGCGAATCGCGTTCGCGTTTTGATTCTGCGCAAAGGTTTCCGTGCTCCAGGTAATAGAGCTCGCGTCCTGAGTAACAGTCCATGGCGTGCTGCTATATCCCTGGTTATTTTGCGTGCCGTCGTTTGCCCAGCCAGGTTCCTGTGGCGGCGCGTGAAAGTCGATGTTGCTGATGTTAACCCCAGGTCCCAAAGGCACGCTGAAAGATTGAATTCCGCGGTCCAGGTTCTCGTTATAAACGGCGTATTCGTAATGCCACACACCGGCACTTGGGTTAGTCACTTTGTAACTCATAAACCAAATCCCGTCGTTGCCTGGATCAGGTTCGGCTTGGCTGACCGTCGCGCCAGCCCAGGCCATGAGGGCCGGCTGCATCTGCATCGTCGAGTCAACAGGTGAAAATGTGAAATTGGTTGGGCCCCCGTTAACAGTAAACTGACGGTAGGAGACATTGTTGAACATGTTGCATTCCGTAGGATGCGACTGACACCACGTGTACTCATGCGGAGTGACGTATTGACTTTCCACAAAATAGGTCGCTCCAGGGTTGAGCGTCGTGTCCAGATCACTGACCTCAACCCGGATCCGGTGGGATACACCGTCGTGGCTGTGGCCGGCATGGTTATCGGCAACGTTCCCGGAGGGGAAGAAGCCAGAGAAGGGGTTTACCCAGGCGCGCGACCCTAGACCGGTTTGACTCGCGTTTAAGCTGGAGCTGTAAAGATCGGAACAACCCGAGCCAAGATGATCGCCGCCCACACCGTTACAGCCGAAGCCACAGGTGTTCGACGATGCTGCCGCGAACGTATGTTTCAACCACGACTGCCCAATTTGTTCAAACCGGTCGTTGTTATTGGCGGCGCTACTCATGCGATACAGGTTCTGCGGAACCACGGGGTGATCGTTGTTCGGTAATGCAAACCAATCTACGTTCTCGGTCCCTCTGTTGCAGGAATCTGTTCCTACCGCCAGGCCAACTTGAGTTCCGGCACGGCCATATTGTGCCATTTTCGGGCAGGTCTCCAACGATGACATCCGGGCCCGGTTGAGTGCCAACTGCTGGCTGCCGTAGCGCCGGCATCATCATTGATCGCAGCTCGCCATTAACAACTTGGTCGACCTCGATCGCTTGCATCGCGGCGCCGATCGAGATTTTGCCAACAATCGCACCAGCATCCGATGGTCGGCCGAGTGCGTTGGCAAACTCTTGTGAAACGGTAAGGTTTCCGCCTGTGATGCTTAGAGACTGTGCATTAGCATCATAATCGTACTGATCTCCTTCGACGTTGAAAAAGGTGAATCCAGTTTTGCCGTCAGGCACAGCGAGGTCAAAAGCCGCGTCCGAAGGAAGCTTTTGGACCACAAGCTGCTTGAGGTGGGCGGCTAATGCAGGAGGAAGCAGGGGATTTGGCCGGACTTGTGGAACGAGCGTGATCGAGCCCGATTCAGGACCGCGCAACAGATCGTTAAAAACCAGAATCGAGAAAAACGAATTGGTTGCGGCGGCGAAACTTAGTGTGAGGGGTCTCGTGATCAACGCGTCGCTTCCGTTCAATCCGTTGAGATCGAGGTTCAGCGTCACGCTTCCGTTTTCGACAATCATCTTTTGAAACGTGCCGGTTGGCGCGTCGGAAGTGTTTTGTTTGGATTGGGCCGCGTAGGTTGCTGAGCTATTCCCGAGAAACAGAAGTAGCAGCAGAGCGAAACCGGTAAGCGTTATTTTTGACATTGTGTTGAACCCTCTGATTGGGGTGAAACCTGTCTAAGGCTTGAGTAAGGGTTCATTTTTCTCACGCGTTGGCGGTAGAAGCAAAGAAAGATTTTTTTAGAAAGGTTCTTACGCTCCGAATGAGAGAAACGTTTGGGTTGTACCCCTAACGGGGGAAGTTCACGATGACATCATTGGAGCACGTCCCGGTGCCAGCTTCGCATACGCGATACGTGTATTGAGCACGACCTGTGTCGCCGGTGGAATCGTCATACCCTCCATCGTTCTGCGTTGTCGCGATCAGCACGCCATTGCGGTAGACGTCGATGTTGGCCGAGTTCGCCCCGTTCCAGGTGAGTCGCACCGAATTTATTCCATTTATCTTTTTCCTCTGGGCACTGAGGGTAATGGGCTCAGGGGTAGGCGTTGGAGTTGCCGTGGGCGTCGGAGTTGGTGTCGCCCCTCCTGCCGGCGCCTGGATCGCAACCATCATAGGCGAGCCTGTCTTGAAGTACCCGACTGTCGCATTGGCGCTCTGCGGCGGTCGGCATCAAAGCGGAAGTTGTAGAGTGTACCCCAGCGAATTGCGTTGGCGTTCTGGTTCTGTGCAAACGTTTCTGTGTTCCATGTTATGGAACCAGTCTCTTGAGTACCAGTCCATGGCGTGCTGCTGTAACCCTGGTTGTTTTGCGTGCCGTCGTTCGGCCAGCCGGGTTCCTGCGGCGGCGCATGAAAGCCGATATTGCTTATATTCACTCCGGGGATCAGTGGCACATTGAACGACTGAATTCCGCGGTCGAGGTTCTCGTTATACACCGCGTATTCGTAATGCCACACACCGGCACTTGGGTTAGTCACTTTGTAGCCCATAAACCAAATCCCGTCGTTGCCGGGATCGGGTTCGACTTGGCTGACTGTCGCGCCAGTCCAGGTCATGTTGGCCGGCTGCATCGGGATCGTTGAGCCAACACCTGAAAATGTGAAATTGTTTGGACCTCCGTTAACATTAAACCGACGATAGGAGGCATTGTTGTACATGTTGCATTCCCCGGGATGCGACTGGCACCACGAGTATTCGTGTGGCGTAACATACTGCGCTTCGGCGAAGTAGGTGCCGCCGGGATTCTGCGTTGGGTCCAGGTCGCTCGTTGCGATTGTGACCCGGTGTGATGTGCCAGTGTGGCTGTGTCCATTGTGATTGTTAGCACCCGATGGGAACGACCCCGTAAACGGATTCACCCACGCGCGTGAGCCGATTCCGGTTTGACTCGCGTTTAAGCTGGAACCGTAGGGATCGGAGCATCCGGGGCATAGATTGGAGCCCTGAGTGCATCCGCTGGTGTTACAGCCAAAGTTGCAAGCATTGTCTTCCAAAGCCGCAAACGCATGTTTTAGCCAGGATTGCCCGATTTGTTCAAAGCGGTCGCTGTTATCAGCGCCGCCGCTCATTCGATAAAAGTTTTGCGGAATAACGGGATGGTCGGTGTTCGGCAACGCAAACCAGTGCAGTTGTTGGTTACCGTTGTTACACGAGGTCGTTCCAATTCCCAGCCCGACAAAGCTTCCATTACGTCCGTATTGCGCCATTTCCGGCAGGTCACCAACGATCACATCCGGTCCAGCCACGAGCGTGGGTGTTTCTGCACCAGTTGCGCCCGCCTGTGCCTCGCTACGGTCTGGCAGGCCTCGCAGTGGTGGCATGATCGCCGATTGGATTTCGCCGTTGACGATTGTCCGAACCTCGATCGGCTGCATCGTAGTGCCGATCGAGATGTTGCCAACAATCGCACCGGCATCGGATGGCCGGCCGAGCGCGTTGGCAAACTCTTGTGAAACGAGCAAGTTTCCGCCTTTGATGCTTAGGGACTGTGCATTAGGATCGTAGTCGTACTGATGTCCTTCGATATTGAAAAATGTGAATCCCGTTTTGCCGTCGCGCACAACAAGGTCAAAAGCCGCGTCTGAAGGAAGTTTTTCGATAACCAGCTGCTTGAGAGACGCGGATAATCCCGCAATTAGGCTGTAGCCGGGGTCGTTGACCCCGCCCGGAGAAGAGTTTTGCAGGGCAAGCACCACCGAGCCCGGCTCGGAACCGCGCAACAGATCGTTGAAAACCACAATCGTGAAAAAGGAATTGGCTTGAGCGGCGAAATGCAGCCTCACCGGTCTCGCCGCGATGGAGCTGATTCCTTTCAGTCGGTTGAGATGGAGATCCATTGTGACGCTGCCGTTTTCGACAATCATTTTTTGAAACGTGCCGGTCACACCTTCGTCAAGACGGCGGGCAGGCTGGCTTTCCGCATTGTTTTGTTTGGATTGGGCAGCGTAGTTTCCTGAGCTATTTCCGAGAAACAGAACCAGCAGCAGAGCAAAACCGTTAACAGTTATCTTTGACATTGGCGAACTCCTTTGGTTGCAGGAAGCGGGTTAAGATTGACAGCGCTACGTTTTTCCCAGTGCTCGCGGCGGACGCAAAAAGAAATTCTTAACAATTCTGTTACCGTGCCGGACGCAACCTATTCAGGAGGGACCGTGCATCCCTAATCACCGATCACTTCTACACGGGATGCAACCCCAGGGACAGAGCGCTGCGCTCTTCAGATGCCGCGAAGTGCGGCGGCGTCCCGCCAGGCCACTTCCGACGAAACGCGTCAGCGCTACGGCACGACAGTCAGGGTGAGATCATTCCCGGTGCCGCCTTCGTAGCTCACTTGGTAATTATTAGGACCAACAGTGAAGATAGAATTGTCAGCAGGTTGGCGAAGGTGCCGGCGATCGGATTAGCCGAGGTATTGTTGATCACGGTGAAGACGGTGCCTTGCGTAAGCGTCTGATTGCCGCGAGCAACGAAGGAGAAGAGTGCGCCGCTATTAATCGTCACGCCTTTGGCCGCGACTTTGTCGCTCCTGGCTGTGTTGGTGTTTAGCTCGCAGTTGTAAACGCCATCGGAGTTAAAGGTCAGCGTACCGCGAATCGCCAGGCCGGCTGGGCTATTAATGCCGGGGGCGAAAGGCGCCCGAGCCGCTCCCACTCCCGATTGTGACCGCGCCCGAGATCCTGCCTCTGCCCCCAAGCGTGCCGGCATTGACCTGAACGGGTCCGGTGCCGGTGGCCGACGCCATTTTCGTCTGCGCCAGCAGAGTGCCTGCTTCGATTGTCGTCCCCCCAGTGTAGGTGTTGGCACCGCTTAACGTCAGCGTGCCGGTACCAATCTTGGTTAGTGAGCCGCCGGCGCCCTGGATGATCCCAGAAAAGGCGGTGCTTAGATCGTTGCTGCCCACGCTCAGGTTATTCCCGCCGAGGAACACCTGACCGTCTCCTTCCAGAGAGCCAATGGTCACACCCGGAGCATCGTGTGCGCTAATATCAAGGCTGCCGTTGCCAAAGGCCTGCACCTGACAGGTGCCGCCGTCGCTTTGGTCGCTAAACTGAATGAGTCCGCCGCTGCCGGTGTCGCTGTTGGCCATCAGAGTCGCATTGCCCGCCGTGGAAGTGTCAAAGAATTGCGTCGCGCCGCTGCTCCCCCCTCCCTAAACGTGCCGTTGTTGGTGAATGTGCCTTCGGCGGCCGTCGAGCTATCCAGGAACTGAACGGCGCCGCCTTCGGCCGGCAGCGCGTCATTGGTGAAGATGCCGTGATCAGCGGTAGCGTTCTGTCTGAACTGAACTAGCCCCGCCCCGCGCGCCGTAGTCGCGCCTTCGTTGGTAAAGATGCCATTGGCTGCACTGGAGTCACCGGCGAAGAGCATGCTTCCTCCATCTGAGCTTGGGTCTGTGGCTCCTTCATTGAGAAAAGTCGCGCTGTCAGCGGAAGAAGAGTCAATGAAAGAAACCATGCTAGCGCCTCCTCCACACACTCCGCGCTCGACGACGAAGTTGATCAAAACTCCCGCGGATGCGCTGTTATGAAAGCGTACTTTCGAGCCCCCGTTCGGGGAGCCGTAGGCCACAGTAACTGTGATGGTTTGAGGAATGCCCGAATTATTGATGATTCCCGGCCCGCTGAAGGTAAAAGTGGATATAGCACCTACAAGAATAATTGAAGGCGGAGGCACCAGAATTGAAAACGATGGAGCTCACTTCTGTATCTATATTGCGGGTGGAAGGCGTACGATAGGGGTCGTTTGTAACATCAAACGTGGCGATGTCGTCCGGCCCATTAGGAATTGTGTTTGGTACCCAATTCGAAGCCGAGTGCCAATCGGTGGTTAGTGGATCCAATTTCCACGTTGCGCTTCCGGCTTGCAGAGTGTGCCCGCAAAGGACTAAAACAAGGATGGGCAGTAGAGCCTTCGCCGCACAACTCAGCGGCCGGGACGTGCAGGTCGTTCGCTTTAGGTTCATAAGTAGAGATCTACAGGCATGGTTCTGTCTCTGGTCTTCAGTTGGCCTTGAAGTTTAAATTAGAACAGTCGTCGTTGCCGATTAGAGGTGCGCGCCGAAAAACTCTAAGACCCGCTCGCGGACTCTCTTAGTGGTGTCTTGGGGGTCGCGATCGTGCCAAAGCTGAAAAGAGTGATGAATGGTGTGGGTCGTTAGAACTTCATAATCTGCATTCGGGATACTCGCCGCTTGCAGAGCGCACTGGATATCGAGGATCTGCCGGTATGGCATGGAATCGCCTTCGCTGTTGATGAAGAATGCCGGCTTAAAAGCTTGCTCGCTTTCGGCCTTGACCTTAGCGACCGGTGAGACGTTAAACTCATCAGTTAGCGAACAGGTACCAGTGTAGTTGACGATGTCGTTTACGAACTTGCCTGTGATGTTGGTATCGCGGTCGGCAAAATTATAGGCGCCGGAGAGACCGACGCCGCAGGCAGGCCGATCATCATTGCCATTCAAGCACCATTTTGGATAAACGCCGCCGGGAGTCGGATCTTTATCCAGATCTTGGGGATGGGTGCATTGCCTCGGTTGTATTTCCGTCGCCTCTCGAGTGTCAAGCTTTTTCGCTGTTGGGAAGGCAGCTGCGCCTTCGGGCGGGATGCTGAGGCTAATCAGTCGCCCGCCGTGCCTCCCAGACCCTAGGGGCGCGGCGCAGGTGTGGGACGAGGCCTTGCCGTCGGGTGGGACCTCGGGGTTGGAGTGGGCCGCGGAGTGGCAGTCGGTGTTGTGCTAGGTGTTCCTGTCGGAGTCGCACTCGGCGTTGCAGTAGCGGTTGCCGTCGGCGTCGGAGTTGGCGTGGCACCCCCGGCGGGCGCCCGAATTGCAACCATCGTGGGCGAGCCCGTCTTGAAGTAATCGACTGTCGCGTTGGCATTCTGCGGCGGTTGATCGGCGTCGAACCGGAAGTTGTAGAGTGTGCCCCAGCGAATCGCGTTCGCGTTCTGATTCTGCGCAAATGTCTCTGTGTTCCAAGTTATGGAATCAGGAGCCTGAGCGACAGTCCACGACGTGCTGCTGTAACCCTGATTATTGAATGTGCCGTCGTTTGGCCACCCGGGTTCCTGTGGTGGCGAGTGGAAGCCGATGTTACTTACGTTCACTCGGGGTGTGAGGGGCACGCTGAACGATTGGATAGCCCGATCGAGGTTCTGATTGTACAATGCGTACTCATAGTGCCAAACTCCGGGACTTGAGTTTGTGACTTTGTACGCCATAAACCAGATGCCGTCGTTTCCAGGGTCGGGCTCGATTTGGTTCAGCGAGGCCCCTGTGTCCGCCCAGGCCGAGACGGCAGGCTCTCTCCAGAAGGTGGCGCCAACAGGAGAAAATGAGAAGGTCGTTATTCCACTGACCGTGAACTGCCGATAGGAGGCGTTGTTATACATGTTGCATTCGCCGGGATGCGACTGGCACCACGAGTATTCGTGCGGAGTAACATACTGCGCTTCGGCGAAATAGGTGGCGCCGGGATTAAGGTTTTGGTTTAAATCATCGACCTCAACCCGAACCCGGTGCGAGACGCCGTCGTGCGCGTGGCCACTGTGATTGTTCGCATTAGATGGAAAAGCGCCGGTGAACGGATTGACCCAGCCACGCGAGCCGATCCCGCTTTGCCCACCATTTAGGCTGGCAGAGTATGGGTCTGAGCAGCCGGACCCAAGATGGGAGCCGCCCACGCCGTTGCAGCCGAAGCCACAGGCATCCTGCGTCAACGCTGTAAACGCATGTTTAAGCCAGGATTGACCAATCTGTTCGAATCGCTCGTCATTATTCACGCCACCGCTCATCCGATACAGATTTTGTGGAATCACGGGGTGATCAGTATTTGGTAAAGCGAACCAATCCAGGTCTATGGTTCCCGCATTACAGGACGTTGTCGCGATCGCTAATCCCACCTGTGTTCCAGCACTGCCGAATTGCTGCATGTCTGGCAAATCCCCGACAATCACGTCGGGACCCGGGGTTGTCCCCGGCAGCGGTTGGTGCAGCGCCGGCATAACCACCGATTTCGTTTCGCCGTTAACGACTCTCTGGATCTCGATCGGTTGCATCGCCGCGCCCATCGAAACCCTGCCAACGTTCGCTCCGGCGTCCGAGGGGCGGCCCAGCACCTTCGCAAATTCATCTGAGATCAAAAGCCGTCCGCCTTCGATGTTCAGCCACTGCGCATTGGCATCATAATCGTATTGGTGTCCTTCGACGTTGAAAAATGTCAACCCGCTCCTGGCGTCGCGCACAGCGAGATCGAAGGCTGCATCGGGCGGAAGTTTTTCGAGGCGGAGCTGCTTAAGAGATGCGGCCAGCGCTGCGGGAAGCAGGGGATTCGGTCGGCCTTGCGGAAGCAGCGCGATGGACCCAGGTTCGGGACCGCGCAACTGATCGTTCAAAACGAGAATGGGAAAAAACGAATTCGTCGCGGCGGCGAACTGTAGCGTGACGGGTCTCGTGACCAGTGCGTTGCTTCCATTCAACCCGTTCAAGTCAAGGTTCAACGTCACGCTTCCATTTTCGACGATCATCTTTTGAAGCGTGCCGTTGACGCTCGGGTTATTCGGATTTCTTTGCTTCTGGGCAGCTGCAGTACCGCCGTCCGCGTCGCACCAGGCGAAGAGCAAGCACAACGGGAATATGAAACGGGTAAGAGTTGCTTTTGACATTGGCGGATTTCTTTGGTTGGAGGTGAAGGTTGGCTAAAGTGCGAGAGACCTAATTTTTCTCACGCGCTCGCGGCGGAAGCAAAAAAAGATTCTTAACAATTCTTTTGCCGTGCCGGACGCAATGAATCCAGGAGGGGAGGGTTCAACCTCTAATACTGATCACCTTTTCGCGCGGGCACGCGGGATGCAGGGCTATGGGCGCGGCGCGGGAGTTGGACGAACCCTTGGCGACGGGTTGGGTCTTGGTGACGGAGTAGGTCTTGGTGTAGTGGTCGGTGTTGCAGTTGCTGTTGCTGTTGCAGTCGGCGTCGTCGTTGCTGTAGGTGTTTGCGTTGAGCTAGGCGATACGGTCGGCGTAGCTGTTGCCGTCGGGGTTGGGGTCGGCGTTGCGTCCGATTGGAAAGGAGCCTGGATTTCAACAGCAACGGGCGCACCTGTCTTAAAGAAAGCGATGTTTGCCGTGCTTGTCGCCGGTGCTGCGGGCGAATCGAACCGAAAATTATACAGTGTGCCCCACCGAATCGCATTGGCGTTCTGGTTTTGCGCAAAAGTTTCGCAATTCCACACGGCAGAGTTCGGAAAAGGCGGAGGCCCATTCAAAGTGAAAGTCCAGGGAGTACTGCTATAGCCAGCGTCGCCCTCGGTCCCA
>Ga0066709_100001504_pt1 | contig 15519 bp, 11 predicted proteins | sample GraSoiAngelo_158_FD_79665 | JGI IMG/M metagenome (GOLD analysis project Ga0066709, IMG submission 79665) | Grasslands soil microbial communities from the Angelo Coastal Reserve, California, USA - 14_1009_16_30cm | ecosystem: Environmental > Terrestrial > Soil > Grasslands | place: USA...
GCAGCCGAGAGCCGGTATGGAATTCCATGGAGGTGGAGGAGGTAGAGCGTAGCGATAGCCGTGGACAGAATGGACAGGAGAGGCACTAAGCCAAAGCTGACTCCGTACAGCCCGTAGCCAAGAACCCGCTCGGTCGCTCCGGCGAGCCAAGCAGGCCCTACGTGGTAGTCCACAGGAACGCCGGCGTAGTCGAGCGCGCTGGCGAGGCCACCATAGCGGGCGATCGCCTGAGCGTGGTTGAGGTGGAAACGCCAGTCGATATTCCAGGTGAGCGCAGGCCGATCATACAAGACGCGGATGATCTCCAGTTGGGTGGAAGCGAGTGCCGCCACGGCAATACCCATTGCAGCCAGCCCGGTGGCGACGGTGGCGAAGTCTCCACGGAGCGAGCGTGTCGCGAGTCGAGCGGCCGAGATCGTGCCCCAGAGGACGACTCCCGTCCACAAGAGCAGCCCGGCGAACACGTCGTACGACCGAACTGCCGCTGGTATTGCCGGTGCGACGGCGACCAGACCACCCAGGACGAGGGTGCAGGAGAGTACCGCGCGAGCCCGGGTGTCAAAGACGTGACGCTGACCCGACCATGAGTGCCCAATGCGCGCGTGCTCATCTGCGGTTACTGCGAAGTAACGTTCTGCGGTGATCGTCACTGAGTGCCTCCAGGGGACGGCGGCCTACGCCGCATCACCGGCAATTTCTGCGCCTTCCCCCAGCGTCTCTGACCAGGACTCCGGCCTGCGTCTCCCGGCGTCACCTCAGAGTCCGTGCCGCGGAATCAGAAGGTGCAGGATATTGAGCGGCAGAGCCTCTATAGGGGCGCGCCGGCAGGCAGCACCGGCTCGGAGAGCATCGAGGTCATGCCGTAGTCGCGGAGCCTCGATCGGATCGGGTGACGATGCCCCGGTTCGCCCGCGCAACCGGGATACCCCGAGCATCGCAACGACTTGGCCGGCTTCATCTTAAGGTTCCGGTTCACCCGCCCTTTGTGAGCGTCGCAGCAGTGGAACGTTTGCTGGCGCGCGGCGACACTTTGGCTGCGCGCTCTACGCGTGGCGGTCGCGAACCACATGCCTGAGTGCGGCTTACCACGGAAGGGGTCAGGTACGATCGGTGCATAGGCGAAGCCTGCATGACGGAACTCAGGATCGGGGATCGCTGGATAGGGGACCATCATCCTCCGTTAGTCATCGCGGAGGTGGGCATCAATCATGAGGGCGACGTGGCTAAAGCCGTGCGCATGGTGGAGGACGCCCATGCGGCGGGGGCCGAGTGCGTGAAGTTTCAGTGTCACGTGATCGAGGACGAAATGATCCCCACCGAGGTCGTCCCCGGCAACGCGACTGAGTCAATTTGGGAGATAATGTCGCGCTGCGCCTTAGAGGAATCGGAAGAGCACTGTCTAAAGGAGCTGGTCGAGTCCAAGGGTATGATCTATCTCTGCACGCCCTTTTCTCGCGCGGCTGCGGAGCGGCTCGAACGCATGGGCGTGCAAGCCTACAAGATCGGCTCCGGTGAGTGCAACAATTATCCGCTGATCCACCACGTAGCGTCGTTCGGCAAGCCGGTAATCTTGAGCACCGGAATGAACGATCTTGCGAGCATCGAGCCAGCGGTGGACATCCTCCGCGGTCGCGACATCCCTTACGCGTTGATGCACTGCACGTCGATGTATCCGACCCCGTACGACAAGGTGCGGCTTGGTGCCTTGAACGAGCTTGCGGAGCGTTTCCCCGACGCGGTCTTAGGCCTCAGTGACCACTCGATCGGCAATTACGCCTGCTTCGCAGCCGTCGCGCTCGGTGCCCGCGTGCTGGAGAAGCACTTTACGTCTGACAGGGCCTGGCCCGGGCCAGACATCCCCATCTCTATCGATCCGATCGCCTTGCAGGACCTCGTCGAGGGATCGCGCGCTGTGTACAGCGCGCTCGGCGGCCACAAATCCATCCTCCCAGACGAACAGCCAACCATCGATTTCGCATACGCATGCGTGGTCGCCATTCGGGACATCGCCGCAGGCGAAACTTTGTCTGGCCGGAACATCTGGGTGAAGCGGCCGGGGACTGGTGGCATCAAAGCGGCTGCCTTCGAGCGGCTGCTGGGTCGCGTCGCTGCGCGGCCGATACACAGGGACGCGCAGCTCTCGTTTGAGGACCTCGCATGAGCGCAGGAATATCGACTCTCGGATCGCTCGCGCGCCCAGACTCGCGGCGGATCTTGTTCATCACGGGGACCCGCGCCGATTTCGGTAAGCTTAAGCCCCTTATTCGCGAAGTCGCCGCCCGGTCGGACTTCGAGTATTGGATCTTCGCGACGGGGATGCACATGCTTTCTCGCTACGGCTCGACCCTCGGCGAGATCTACCTGGGTGGGTTCGAACATGTCTATCCGTACGTCAATCAGGACGGATCGGTCAACACACAGATGGACCTAGTGCTCGCGAACACGGTTCAGGGGCTTGGCCATTTCGTTCGCGAGTTTCCCCCCGACCTAATTGTCGTCCATGGTGACCGGGTCGAGACGCTCGCCGGAGCCATCGTTGGAGCGCTGAACAATACCCTTGTGGCCCACATCGAGGGGGGAGAAATCTCCGGAACTGTGGACGAGCTGATCCGTCACGCCGTGACTAAGCTATCGCACCTGCACTTTGTGGCGAACGAGGATGCGAGGGCGCGGTTGCTCCAGATGGGGGAGACGGGCGAATCCATCTTCGTCATCGGATCGCCAGACATTGACGTGATGCTTTCGGAGTCGCTACCGACCGTCGACGAGGTGAAGGCACATTATGAGATTCTGTTCGGCGAGTATGCGATTCTCTTGTATCACCCGGTGACAACCGAGGTGAGCAGCTTGCGGGCGAAGATCGCAGCGGTCTTGTCAGCCGCGCAGCGGTCGGGCATGAATTTCGTCGTTCTGTACCCGAACAATGACACGGGCGGTGATGTAATCCTCGAGGCCATCCGGGAACTTCAAGAGGACGCGCGGTTCAGGGTCTTGCCGTCGATGCGGTTCGAGTACTTCCTGACTCTGCTGAAGCATGCCCAGGCCCTGGTCGGCAACTCCAGCTCAGGTGTGCGCGAGGCTCCAGTATACGGTGTGCCGTCGGTCAACATCGGCACGCGGCAGCTCAATCGATACAGTTATCCGTCGATTGTGGATGTGCCGGAGGAAGTCGGTGCCATTTTGGGAGCGCTCCAGAATCTACCCAGGGCGGTTCCGCCGAGTTTCCACTTCGGTCGGGGACAGAGCGCAAGGCAATTCGTCGCCTCCCTCCAGAACCCGCAGGTGTGGCGCACGCATCGGCAGAAGCAATTCCGGGACGTGCCGGCGGGTCCAGACCAGGAGCGGGCGAGGTACGTCAATGGGGATGCGGTACAGCCCGAATTGACACATGCCCTCGGGCTTGGTCAGTGAAGGCCTGCGGGTGGGCAACCTGCGTTGCCCTCGCTCATTATCGCTGGAACGCGTGATGCTCATCGTGGTGACGTACCATTACGTGCGGCCTTCCCGCGGGCGTCCATCTGAGGGAATTCAAGGGATCTCACCCGATGGGCTCGCAGCGCAACTGGGACCTCTCGGGATGGCTGGCGACTTCGTGAGCGTGTCGCAAGTGCGCGACGCCATGCAGGGTGGCAGACCCCTGCCGCGACGTGCGTTGTTTGTGACATTTGACGACGGACTGCGCGAGCAAGTTGACTACGCGCTGCCGGTTCTGGATCGACTTGGCATTCCAGCGATCTTCTTCGTCAATACGTGGCCGATCGCGAACCGCGCCGTATCAACCGTCCACAAAATCCACCTTCTCCTGGCGCACACGTCCCCGGGAACGTTCCGAGCGCTGCTGACGGCTGAGGGTCGTCGTCAGGGGATCGAGGTCCGATTTGGCGTCGAACCTCGGGACGCGGCCATCAGCTATCCGTGGGACTCACATGAGGTCGCTCAGTTGAAGTACTTCCTGAATCATCAGCTAGGGCCCGACGTGAAGGACGCCCTCGTCGCACCATGTTTCCGCTACGCCTTCGGTGACGACGAGGCAATCATCAGCCGCGCCCTGTACATGGATCTTGATCAGCTCAGGGTCCTTGGCACGCGGGGCTACCTCGGTACACATGGCGATCGGCATCTTCCGCTGGGCCGTTTGTCAGGGAGGGCGGTGCGCGAGAGTGTGCGCGTGTCGCTTCACACGTTCGTCGAGTGGACCGGGGTCCGACCGTTTGCACTCGCCTACCCATTCGGATCGTTAGGGTCCGCGACCATCGAGGCTGGTGCAGCCGCGGCCGCCGCCGGCGTGCAGTTGGCGTTTACGACGGAGCGAGCGGCCAACGTCGATCTTCGGCAACCACTCCATCTCGCGCGGTTCGATTGCAACGACCTCCCGGGTGGCAGGCGGCCATGTTTTGCGCTCGAGACCTTATTCGAGAGCGTTCCCCCGGCCCGGTGGCATCGTGACCGGTGCGGGCAACGCATCGAATGCGATGTCAACGCCACTGCGTCGAAGGGGGCATGACCCAGTGTCACGGTCTGCGGGCTCCCGCACCGCGAAGCTATCGCGTGTCCTCGGGCTCGTCCCTGCGCGCGGCGGGTCGAAAGGCGTTCCGCGCAAGAACATCCGCCCGCTCGCGGGTCGGCCATTGCTCGAGTACACGGCGAAGTCCGCACTCAAGGCCCGACGGCTCTCTCGGGTCGTGCTTAGCACTGAGGATCCCGAGGTGGCGGAGGTTGGCAGGCAGTGCGGCCTGGAGGTCCCGTTCATGCGGCCTAGTGATCTCGCCCAGGACGCGACCCCGTCGCTAGCGGTGGTGCAACATGCGCTGCGTTGGCTGGAAGCGCGCGGAGAGTGCTACGATGCGGCGTGTATTCTGGAACCGACGAGTCCCTTTCGCAAAGCAGACGAGATAGATGAATGCGTGGCCCTGCTTGAGGAATCGGAAGCGGATGCGGTTGTGACCGTGCGGCGTGTGCCAGACGAGTTCCATCCCCGCTGGACGTACCTCCAGGACAACCACGGCTATCTGCGGCTGATCACGGGCGACTCGAGTCCCGTCCCGCGTCGTCAGGAGCTGCCGCCTGCATACCACCGCGACGGGTCAGTGTACGTCACCCGACGTGACGTGGCGCTTGAGAGGAATAGCCTGTACGGTGATCGTCTCCTCGGCTACGTGGTCGACGGCGGGCCGTGGGTTAGCATAGACACTCCGGCCGACTGGGCGCGCGCGGAAGACCTGATCGTCGCGCGAGCGGACTGATGATTGGGGAAGAGACCGAGTGACCGAGCGGGGGCGATGCCTCTTCGTGATGGGGGACATGCCGATCTGCCCCAATGCGCCGGGCGGGGGCTCAGCGTTGCGCTACGGTCACCTGGACATGCTTGTCCGCACCGGTTTTGAGATCACCCTGGTCGTTCTGACAGAGGGCTCGGGTCAAGGTCAGTTTGCCCAGTTTGTGCAACGAGATCCCAACACGTGGAAGGCAGTTCAGCAAAGGTGCGAGTCATGCCACACGATCCCCTTCCGGCTCGCAACCCGGCAGTCGGCTCCCCTACGCTACTTGCTAGGCGCGCTGCGCGACCCCCTTTCGTACTACGCGGCCGAAGATGTTGGCACACGGGCAGCGTTCCAAACCCTCGTGAGTAAGACAGGGCCCGATGTTATTTGGGCCGCGCACTACAAGCCTGTGCTCCTCGCACTCCGCGCAGCCGGCGATCGCCCGGTCGTCTTTGCTCACAGTGATTGGGCATCACGCATCGGGAAGCTCCGGGGCCCTGCGACAGGCAGCAAGTTGCGTCTAGGACTCAAATCGTGGCTTTGGCGGCGCGCCGAGCGAGCCCTGATGCGCAAGGTGACTGGATGCGTGAGCGTTTCGGCGACGGAGGCGGCGGAGGTGCGCGATCTGGGACTGCGGCACGTCGCTTACGTCCCGCCCACCTACGATTCGGTGCCTGCACCCTTTGATGACCCACCTTCTGATTCCGTGCGTATCGTGCACGTGGGCGGTATGAGGACCACCGCGAGTCGCCTGGGCTTGCAGCGTCTCCTGGACGTGGTCTGGCCGACGCTGCTCCACCTCCTCGGCAAGCCTCCGGAACTCTGGGTGGTCGGGGACCTCGACGGGGCATCGGCCGAGCTGCTGGCACGGCTCAAGCGGGCGGGCGCGGTGTGTACTGGATTCGTGCCGGATCTCCGCTCGGTACTGCGCCCGTATGATCTCCACGTCATTCCCTGGGAGCACAACACCGGGACGCGAACACGAATCCCGGTTGCTCTGAATCATGGTCAGGTATTGGTCTCGACCAGAGCGGCCGCCGCGTGCTTGCCTGAAGTGCGAAGTGAGGCGAACTGCGTGCTGGTGGACGATCTGCAGTCGATGAGCTACGCAATAGCCCGGTTGCTCTGCGACAAGCTTCGCCGTGCGGAGCTAGCCCGGGCCGGGCGTGCGACCTTCCTCGCACATTTCACGCGGGAAGCCGTGCAGCCTCGCTTCGACGAATTCATGGACCAGTTCATGCGGGGGGTACAGCGAGGAAGGGCATTACTTGCCGAAGAGGCGATCCGGCGCCGGCCTCTTGGAGTAGGAAGCGCGCATGAATAGCATGCGGCCATCATACACGGTGAGGGTGGCACTGAAGCGGGGGCTGCGCTCGGTACGGCACTACCCAATGCTGGCGGTCGTGTTCCTGGCAGCGACGCTGAGTCAGGGTGCCCTGCAGGGCCTGCTCGTATGGGTGTTGCGTGACATCCTACGGGCGTTCAGCCAGCACGGCAGCTCGCTCGTGGCGCTGGTTCGCGGTGCTGGCCTCGTGTTCGGCATCTGGACGCTGCGATCGATGGGCACGTTCGTGGGCGATGTAGCGCAGGCGCGGCTGGGATATCGAATTGAGGTGGACTCGATGCAGAAGGTGCTGGCCCGGCTCCTCACCCTCTCAGTGCGGTTCTTCGAGCGCAGCAGCCAGGGCGACCTGGTGATGGCAGCGTATCAAGATCTGAAGGGAGTGCGAACGGTCGCGCTACAGCTCGCGACGATCGTGCTGTCGCTCTCCCGACTCGTCGGCCTCGGTGTCGTTGCCTGGGTCATGAGTCCGAAGCTCGCGTTCATCGGCCTCGTGGCGTTGCCGCTCGGCATGCTCCCTGCCTATTGGCTTGGCCACCGTATCACGCGCGCGGCCCGGAGGCAGCGGGACGCGACCGCGACGCTGCACGATAGTTTCCTGCAGCTGTCATCGGGGATCCGTGTGATCAAGGTGAATCGTGCGGAGGGGCGCGCGCTCCAGCGCGCCCGTGACCTTGGCCAAACGATGTATCAGGCAGCCGTGCGGCAGGCGCAGAACTCCAGTCTGGCACGGCTGTTCCTCGAGCTCATTGCCGGTATCGGGTTGATCACCGTGCTGGTCGTGGGCGCTCGTGACGTGGCTGCCGGACTGCTGGATTGGCAAGCACTGCTTGCACTGCTGATCGCTGTGATAGCTGTGTACGCGCCGGTGCTCAACCTAGTGGGTGTCTACAATGCGATCCAGAGCGTCATTCCAAACTTGGATCGTGTGGACGCAATCTTAAGCACCCCCCCTGAACTCCGGGACCACCCCGGAGCTAGGCGCCTGCGCCGAGCCCCTGAGCTCATCGAGTTGCGGGATGTGTCGTTCGCGTACGACGACAAGGTGGTTGTTGAGTCAATCTCAACCACGTTCCGACGTGGAGAGACGGTCGGAATTGTGGGGCCCTCCGGCGTCGGCAAGTCCACGCTGATCGCTCTGTTGCTCCGTTTGTATGACCCCACGAAAGGCCGGATTCTCTTGGACGGGGTCGACCTTCGGGAGATCTGCCACGCGGACTTGATGGATCAGTGTGCCATCGTGCTGCAGGAGCCGTTCCTCTTCGTCGACACGATAGCTAACAACATCCGCTTCACGCGCCCGGACGCGTCCATGGAGGAGACCATCGCGGCCGCGAAGGCCGCGGACATCCATGAAGAGATCATGCTCACGGAGCATGGTTACAAAACGATCATTGGCCGGCATGAGCAGGGGCGCGGCTTGTCCACCGGCCAAAAGCAACGGATCTGCATCGCGAGTGCGTTGCTTAAGAACGCGCCGCTCCTCTTCCTAGACGAAGCGACAAGCAACCTCGACTCGGTCTCCGAGCACGCTGTGCAAACGGCCATCGAGCGGCTCATGGTCGGACGCACTTCGTTCCTGATCGCTCACCGTTTTTCCACGTTGCGCTCTGTTGACCGTATTCTGGTGCTTGATCAGGGGCGCATGGTTGGGTTCGGCACGCACGAGGAGATGCTGGAGGCGTGTCCGACCTACCAGCTGCTGTGGCAACATCAGTCCCTCAATGCTTCGTCCACTGGCGCGCTGGTGCACGGTCCTGGAGCGTCATCGGCGCTCGGTAGCCCGACCGGTCTCTAGCGCGAGGATGTTCCTCACTGCTTGTGCTGAGCGGGGCGCCTCGTCAATGCACTGGGCAGGGCTCGCCCGCTGATAGGCGGACCAGTGCATCGGCGACCCGGTTGGCGCATCGGCCGTCGAGCGTGCCATCGAACATCGCGCCCAGAAGGCGCTGGCGGTTAGCGCGATGCTCGCCAGGCCGGAGCAGGGCACGTCCGAGGAGTGCGGCCATTTCAGTTTCACTGCGCGCGAGCGTCACTGCGCCGCTCGCGACCACCGGACGATAGTGATCAAAGCTATAAGGCTGCTGATAGTCCAAAGGTGCCACGTTCACGCCCGGCGGGTTGTACGCGACGTTGATCACCGGCTTGTCGAACATACACAGTTCGAGTGAGATGGTCGACGCCACGTTGATGCCGAGCGCCGCATGGCGCAAGGTGTTAGTGAGTAGCGCCGTGTCTTCGATCTTTGGGGTGAGCCATGTGGGCTCCCAGGGCACCTCGGGGAAGATGATGTCGGGGCGGGCCCGTTTGAGGTCTTCAAAGCGACCGGTCCGATCCTTCGCATAGACCCGTACCAACAGCTGGGGTGGACCGAAGTCGTTCATGGACCGCAGCATGTCTGCAATTCCCTGTACGATCCGGGGCTCACCCGGCATATGGTTGGCCATGCCGGTTGTATAAAGAACAATCGGTCGCGCGGGGTTCGCGCCCACGCGCGCGCAGAAGTCTTCGCGCGACCAATACGTGCTGGTCTGGAAATGCGCGTCGAACTGCGGCGTTCCTGTGACGAAAACACGAGCGGGATCTACCTGCCTATAGATGTCGAGGAGGCGGTCGCGGAGCTCTGAGCTCCACACGAGATAGTAGTCGTAGGGGGGGATGATCCGTCCCTGGGACGTGAGATTATCCCACGAGAAGATGAACGCCGCGGTCGGAATGTGCAGCCACTGGGCGGCCTGCACCGCGGGGATGGCTACGCCCCCATGCACGTGCGAGCCATTGAATACAAGACTCGGCTTCCACCTACGGAAAAGTTCCACGTAGTCGTTGCTGGAGCACAACCAGCTACTGGCAGCGCGCTCGACCCGCGATAGGATCTCGACTCCCGTCCGGCTAGTGAATGGGTAGCACGCGCCCTTCTTGATCAGGCGCTTCAGCCGCTCCCCCGGTGTGGCAGCCTCGAAGTCACGGAGGCGCCAGCTTTCACGCGCTGCGACCGACCATATCCAACGGCCATGGGCCATGTCCAGTAATTCGCGTAGGGAGTAGACAATCCGGTGTTCCTCAGTATTCGTCTCCAGCGGCATCACACGCGGGTAGCGACAGTGGAGCAATGCACGGATGGTATCGTTGGGGATAACCGACATCACCGTGAGGTCTGATTGTTCCGCTACCAGATCGAGCGCCCCGCTGTAGACGAAGTTGCGGATCGCCTCACCCCGAGGTAGCAATGCAACCACGCGCGGTTTGGGGCCGACGGAGTTAGCCGGACGAGCGTCCAAATCAGCGCCTCTCATGTGAAGCGTACCACAAGAGCTGCAGCCTGTCCAAGTTGCACACTGGGCTGTTGGCGCAAGAACTGCACCGCACGGGGCTCGGCTGGGGACCGTGCGCTCCCGCCTAACTCAAGAGGAATCCAACTGTGGGTCCTCCGGTGCAGAGCAGTGTTGCACGTGTGTGACAGTTCGGGCGTCGCGCCGCGGGACGGCGCCGAGCCGCTTTTCCGGCCGACCCAGTGGGGTCAACGTCTGGTGCGTTTGGGAAGCGAGCCAATGAAGCTGACCGTTTTTTCGCATAAGCCCTGCTGGTGGTCGACCGGCTCGCCGTCTGGGTACGCAACGGACGGTGGGTTCGCGTTCCAGATGAACGCTTTGTCGCAGCTATTTGAGGCGACCAGAGTGGTCGTCCCGTGCTCACGGTCGGGCGAGTGCGTGGGCGAGATTCCCCTCACGGGCAACAGTCTGGCGGTGGTCCCGCTCACCCTGCCATCTGGGCAAGGGCTGGGGCGCAAGCTTGCTCTCTCTATCTGGATGGTGCGGAACGGAGCCACGCTCTTGCGGGAGGCGATCGGTGCGGACGTGGTGCACGCGGTCATCCCCGGGGACATCGGGACGCTCGGCATGTTGTTCGCGTGGACCATGCGTAAACGACTACTCGTGCGGCATTGCGGGAACTGGCTGCTCCAGCGGACGGTCGCCGAGCACTTCTGGCGCTGGTTCATGGAACGCTTCGCTGGCGGCAGGAACGTCATGCTCGTGACCGGCGGCGGTCCAGATGGCCCGTCACGTCGCAATAAGCATGTGCACTGGGTCTTCTCTACCAGCCTCACCACCGCGGAACTAGCTGCCTCGGCGTACGTGCGTCAAAGTGTGCCGGAGCATGGGCCACGGATTATCACCGTGGCGCGGCTCGATCCGCAAAAGGGAACCGGGGTTGCTATCCGGAGTCTCCCGCTGCTCCTCGAAGGCCATCCGGGGGCTGAGCTGCATGTCGTTGGCGATGGGCCTGCGCTCGCGGCGTTGCGACGCCTCGCGGCCGACCTAGGCGTGGAGCGGCGGGTTGTCTTCCACGGTCACATCGGGCACGACGAAGTCTTGCGACAGCTGCGCGCGTCGGATCTGTTTTGCCTGCCAACAGCCTCCGAGGGATTTCCGAAAGTGGTGCTCGAGGCGCTCGCATGTGGACTTCCGGTCATCGCCACACGGGTCTCCGTACTGCCACACCTGCTCGCCGCCGGTGGCGGGATGCTCCTCGACCAGGCGTCACCTGAGGCCGTAGCCGGGGCGGTCCAGGTGTGCGTTGAGGACCCAGTTCGCTACCGGGCGATGTCCGAGCGAGCTGTGAACACGGCCCGCGCTTATTCCCTTGAATGCTGGCGCGACACGATCAAGGGTCTTGTGCATCGAGCCTGGGGCCCATTCGGCGCAGATCTGTAGCGCGGCTCACGCAGAGGTCACGAGGGAAGAGCTTGCGATGATTCTTCGTACACCGGAACGACCGTCCCCTGTGGGCGCGGCGGGTCGTTTGTCCGTCCCAACCGCTCGGCTTGAGGCTGTGCTGACGTCTCGCATCGTCCTGCTGATGGGTCTCCACGTTCCCTTGGGCTTGCTCATGCACCGGGTCACGGCGGTCGCCACCATGCACGCGGTGCTGACGATCGCTGTGGCGACGTTCTTGGCGCTGAACGGTCGGCTCGATCGTGTGGTGTACGCGGCCGCATACATCGCTGGCTCAGAGGTGCTGTGGCGGATGTGTAGCGCCGCTGTCTTCTGGGAGAGCGGCAAGTACGCGGTAATCCTGATCTTCGCTATCGCCCTCATCGGCCAGCGGGCCGTCCGGTCGTGGGCGCTGCCCGTGCTCTACTTCCTTCTTCTTCTACCGTCCATCGCGCTCGCACCCTACAACCTGCTATCGGACGACGCCCGACAGCAGATCAGCTTCAACCTCTCTGGCCCTGCAGCTCTGGCGATCAGTGTGTGCCTCCTGTCGCAGACCCGTTTGAGTGGACGGGAATGGTCGAACACGGTGATTGCACTCGCTGGACCCCTGGCCGCAATCGTAACCGTGGCCGTCTACAACACCATTGCCGCGCCGACCCTGACCTTTACGCTCAATTCGAACGAAGTCACGAGCGGGGGCTTCGGCCCGAATCAAGTCTCCGCCGTGCTCGGCCTCGGCGCTGTGCTCGCGTTTTTTGCCGGAATCGAGCCCGGACGCAGGATTTCCTTCCGGTGGGCCATGTTGGGAACCGCACTCGCGTTCGCCATTCAGAGCGCGATGACGTTTTCGCGTGGTGGTCTCTACGGCGCGGCAGGAGCGCTCATCGCGGGGTCGTGGTACCTGTTGCGGGATCCGCGCCGACGGAGGCTCCTTCTCTCGACTGCGAGTGTCTTTAGCGTGATCGCCGCGTTCGTGATCCTGCCGCAGCTAGACCGGTTCACTCAGGGAACGCTTGTCGCTCGATTCGAGGCCGTGAATACATCGCAGCGGGACGAAATCGCCCGCGAGGACCTGAAGGCCTTCTTGGCCCATCCCGTCGGCGGTTTGGGGCCCGGCGGGCGCTTTGTGTCTGGCGAGCGTTGGGAAGCTGCTCATACAGAACTTACCCGCCTCCTGGCCGAGCACGGGCTGCTCGGCGTCGGCGCTTTGCTGTTGTTGATCGTCATGGCCCTCCAAACAGTGCAGGCCGCTCGCACGCTCCAGGAAAAGGCGCTCGTTGCTGCGCTCTTCGCCTGGAGCTTCATCACCATGTCGCATGCGGCGATGCGGCTCGTCGCGCCGCCACTCATCTTCGGCCTGGCGTCTGCAATACCGGGCAGTGGTATCACAAGACGAGAAACGTCGACGCCGATGGCTCCATGATTCGGCGTGAAAGTCCTCGGCTGTTGGTCGTGTCCGGCGTTATGCCGTATCCGCGGACGGCCGGCCAGGAGGTACGCGTCTACAATACGTTGGTCGCCCTTCGCCCCTTCTTCGATATAACGCTTCTGACCTTCTGCACACCGGGCGAAGCGGCGCTCGCCCAAGAGGAGACGGCCCCCCTTGTGGATCGCGTAATCGCGTTACCGTCGATAACGCAGCGGCACAGTGGCGCGCGCGTGTGGCACAAGGTCGCTAGCGCGCTCTACAGCCTGGGCACTGGTCTCAAGGCCTCCAACTACACCCTTGGGAAGGTCGAGCTCTCGCCGGCGCGGATCGCGAGCCAGTGCGGAGGTCCCTACGACATGGTTCTGTACGAGTACTGGCACACCCACGAGAGCGTATCATCGTTTCGGCGCGCGGGGGTTCCCTGCGTGCTCGATATGCACGACGTGCTTTGGCAGGCCTACGATAGCCAGCTTGCCAACTCGGGTTCCGGGTGGGTGGGGGCGCTCCGTGCTCGGCGGGTGCGTGCATACCAACGGCGTGAAGAGGCAGCCTGGGCAGAGTTCGACGCCCTGATTGCCATCAGTGCAGGAGAGGCCGATTATGTTCGATCAGTGCTTCCAGAAAAGCCGATTCTCGTCGCACCTATGGGCGTTGATCTGATGAGGTGGCGGTACGGTTGGTCACCGGCGATCCCGCCGCGCGTCGCCTTTTACGGTGGACTCGCTGCGCGGCTGAACTGCCGGAGTGTCCTGCGGTGTGTCCAGCAGATCATGCCGTTGATCTGGCGGCACGTACCGGACGCGGAGTTTTGGATCGTGGGGGCGAATCCGCCTCCCGAGATCATTGCTCTGGGCACGGACTCCCGAATACATATAACCGGTTTCGTCCCCGATGTGGCCAGCATCCTCGCGACCATGAGAGCTGTGCTCTGTCCCTGGCGCGGTACATACGGGTTTCGCAGCCGCCTGATCGAGGTTATGGCGGTAGGCACGCCGGTCGTCGCCACACCGGACGCGGTGTTTGGGATGGGACTGGAGGTGGGGGAAGGGTTACATCTCGCCGAGCGAGATGGTGCATTGGCGGAACAGTGTCGGATACTGCTTCAGGACTATGCAGTGGCGCATGACCAGAGCATGCGAGCGCGCAAACAGGTGGAGGAGCGGTTCAGCTTCGACGAAACGTACGGGCGCCTCGCTCGAGACCTATCTCAACTCGTGCGGAAGGCGCCCTCGAGCTAAAGATGCTCGAAGCCCGTGCCCTTGGACGATCGGGTGTGGTGTAGCGGGCGCTCTCGTTCACTCCACAACTGGGGCTGGCAAGATGAGCGTGCACACTGTTCAAGGGGATCCGCATGCTGCCTGAACGAGGTCTATTATGAGTTTGTTCGCCGCGACACTTCTGACATACAGCCTGAACAGATGCTGCAGCCACGCAACTTGCGGGTAGCTTTGGTAGCCGGAACGTTGGATCGGGGCGGCGCCGAGAAGCAACTGTTCTACATGGCGCGGGCGCTGGTACGTGCGGGAGTTGACGTTCGCGTCTGCTGCCTCCAGCGAGGTGAGGTCTTCGAAACAGAGCTCCAGCGAGTTGGCATCCAGACAGCGTGGATTGGACGAAGCGCTCACCCGGCGTGGCGGACGGTCGCGATTGTCCGCGCCCTTGCGGACTTTCAGCCGGACATCGTGCAGTCAGCCCATTTCTACACGAACCTGTACGTTACCGCCGCGGCGCTCGTGTATGGCGCCGTCGGGATCGGCGCATTGCGGAGCAATACGCGCTATGAAATGACGGCGAGCGGTTGGTGGGGGCGCTGGCTCCTGCGGCTGCCGACCGTGCTGCTCGCCAACTCGCAGGCCGCGAGGCGAAACGCGGCGTGGCTCGGGGTTCGGTCGGAGACAGTATACGTTGTACCTAACGTGATTGATCTAGCGACCTTTGATCGGGCAGGGGCGGATGGTGTGCCGCTGCCGCGAGAGCCCGGCCGTGTGGTCGTGGCGTCGGTTGCCACACACATTCCGGCGAAGCGGCTCGACCGTTTTATCGCGGCGCTTGCTCGCGCCCGGACGCAAGCTCCTGGACTTCTCGGCTTGCTAATCGGGGGGGGGCCGGAGCACGCGCGTCTGCGGGCCCTAGCGCTGGAACTCGGTCTCGGGCCTCACGACGTGCATTTTGTGGGCCCGCGAGACGATGTGCCGCGCCTGCTCAGGGCGGCGGACCTACTGCTTATGACATCCGACCACGAAGGTTTTCCGAATGCCATCCTCGAGGCGATGGCTGCCCGGCTTCCGGTGATTACGACACCAGCTGGTGACGCAGGCGTGGTGGTGCAGGACGACGTCACGGGTTACGTAGTGCCGTTCGACGGCGTGGAGCAGATGGCGGAGCGACTCGTGCGGCTTGTGCGTTCGCCAGAGCTGCGCCGCTCCTTGGGGCGTGCTGGCCGCGTGCGTGTGGAGCAGCGTTACAGCGCCGACGAACTGGCGACCTCCCTGCTCGGCGCATACCGGGGTATTGCCTCGCTGCGTGCTGACGAAGACCTGCTCAAGCTCATCCCCACGTAAGTGTACGGCCGAGCTATCACTGGGAGGTCAGGGCCCGATACGCAAGACCACGAAGGCGTTGAACTCGGGGCCGGTGAGCGGAGGAGCCGCACCCGGCCAACCGCCGAGCGGGACGGACGGAGTCACCGCAATCATGGGAATCGCGAGCGTCCCCCCTAGGTACGTGCCCCTGAGCACCGGCGCGCCAAAGAAGTCTTGGACGTTGCGC
>Ga0066709_100001505_pt1 | contig 15517 bp, 10 predicted proteins | sample GraSoiAngelo_158_FD_79665 | JGI IMG/M metagenome (GOLD analysis project Ga0066709, IMG submission 79665) | Grasslands soil microbial communities from the Angelo Coastal Reserve, California, USA - 14_1009_16_30cm | ecosystem: Environmental > Terrestrial > Soil > Grasslands | place: USA...
CCGATATGCGCGACCTCGTTATGCGCAGCGATCACCACGCTCACGCTCGGCTCGATCGACCCACGCTGGTATGGACGGGGCCTGACCATCGCCCAGCCCGCGATCACCAGCGGATACCCGATCACGATGTAGATGAGAAGACCGAGCGAGCCCCAGAAGAGAATGAGCGCCAGCGAATGGCCTGATAGGTTGATGCCACCGGCGATCAAGCTCGCATGCTGCGGCGTGCCAGCCCCACTGAACGCCTTCGCCAGTGTTGCGTGATTCTCGCGGTGCGCGATCGGCGGATGGGAGCCGCCTTGCGCCGCGGCGAGCGCATCGAGGTCGACTCCCACATCGCGACCGTCCGTTCCCTTTTTGCGAAAATGGCTGGACGAAGCCAGCCGGTAATTGCCGTCAGCAATATCCGCAAATTTCACTTCCTCCAGCGAAGCCGGAAAGAAGTTGCCGGGCGGATAGCGACTGGCATCGCCGCCGACGATGGCGTTCCCCGTCATCATCGCGCGCGGAAAGTAGCGTTCCAGGCTCGGGAGTCCGCTTCCCGTGCCGGAACCAATGAGACCGTACTGCTGGTGTTGCACGATGTTATTGCGAAAGACGAAGCCCGTGTTCGGCGCGCCATCGCCCACCACAAAGCTTTCGGTCTGGAAAGCGGTGTTATGTTCGATGACCACATCGGCCGCTCCGGAGAGCAACTGAAACAATCGTCCCCCTCCCCACCCGCCCCCCACATCCTCGAAGAGATTATTTCGGATGAGGATGTGTTGTGTCTCGCCGCTGGGGTGGATGTCGTCTCGTCCAAGGATGTTCACGCCGGCGGCAACATGACGGACGACGTTGTTCGTGAAGGTCACATCTTCGACAGTCGACCATGGCGCGTTGCCATCCTGGTTCCGAACGGTGAAGAGGATGGCAAACCCGTTCTGCGCCTGTGGCCAGTTGTATTCGAACAGGTTGCCGTCGACCACTACGTGGCGGGCGCTCTTGAATTCGAGCAGGTTCTTCACGCTCCATGGCGTGCCGGCGTAGGCAGGATCGCCCATTCTCCAGGAGAGTGACTTGAAGAAGTGGTTTCTGCGGATCTCGATATCCGATGGGATCAAGCCCTTGATGGAGGGATCGGCTCCGCCGAACATCACGTTCTCGCCCGCAGCCTGCAAATCATTGTTGGCGATGATGATTGGCCCGGATCCATTCCAACCAGCGATGGCCTGCGAATCCGCTCCTACTTCCTTGAAATCAGTCAGGCAGGAGTCGACAACAGCGGTCGATCGCGAATTCATGGCGATCCCGCGTCGGGTGCCGCGATTCGGATCGCCGTGCAGGTAGCAGCGCTCGAAGACGATGTCGTGAGGGAGCTTCTCGACGGACGCTTCGGCCGATCCGAGCTCTACCAGGTTGTGAAGAAAGGCGCCTGGCCTGGGGCGAATCTCGAGACCAGTGAGCCAATAGTGGTGCGCGCCCGGTTCGGTGCCCAGCACGGATCCATCTCCTGCCTCCAACACCGGCATCAGCCGGGAATGGGATGGACCCACCCGTGTGGCGGCGCGGGGCAACTGCTGCAGCGCGCTGCTCTGGATGACGATCCACCCCTGGCCCGACTTCTTTCGGAGGGTGAACGGACCGGTGAAGCTTGCGCCGGCTTGAAGGACCAAGACGTCGCCCGTCTGAGCGGCGTCAAGGGCATCCTGCAGATTGGCACCTGCGGCGACGAATCGGACGCGCCCCGCTGATGTGGGGCGCTTCAGGTTGCTCAGTCGAAATGATGCAGATGCCGCCGCCTGTTCGGCGGAGTCGCTTCCATCACTCCGCTGAACGCAACAGGGGACGACTATCAGCAGGCAAATTCCAAGAGCCCCGAAAATCAGCGGGTCGAAACGTCGATTCATATGGTGGGCCGCAGGGATGTCATCCCCGAGCATGGTGAGGGATCTGTGGGTGGGCGATGCGCGCGAAGCAGACTTCTGTGCTTCTGGCGCCGCCCACCCACACCGATCCCTCGCCACGCTCGGGATGACATGATCATTTCCGTTCGCTCAGCATCACGGAACCACGGCGACAGCGATACCGATCAGGTCGAGCTCCCGGGAGGTTGACCGGATGCGTCGCTCAGAACGCCGGTGATCCGGGAAGGGTATTGGCTCCAGCGCCTTTCGGCGCTCGTTCCAGCGCCGATCGACAATAATCTCGACATTCTCGGTGTTGCTTCCCCGCTCCAACCCCGGCACCAGGTCAAGATGATTCCTGGAAACCACGAAGATGATGCGTTTCATGAGATCGCATGCTGAATTGCGCGCCAGGCAATGTTCTGTTCTTCGCTCGTCTGTGCAGAGACCGGGGGCCGGATAGATCCTCGGGTCAGATCGACGACAATCTGATCGGATCGACACTGCGCGAGCGCGCGGGTGGCATCCTCCCCCGGACTGCCGATCACCACGACGTCGGCATGGGCGAGCAGACTCTCCATGTCTTCGCACATCAGCGACGTGATGTGCGGGATCTCCTTTTCGATGTAGAGCCGGTTGGCCCCCACGAGTGCGGCGATGCGGACCTTCGGGTCGAAGATGCGCACCGCGCATCCCTTGCCGATGAGCGTCTCCACCAGCGTCACCATCGGACTCTCCCGCAGGTCGTCTGTCCCCGCCTTGAATGCCAGGCCGACGACGCCAATCCGCCGCTTCCGCGTGTCGAGCACCGCCTCGATGCCGTGGCGAATCTGCTGTTCGTTCGAGGGATCGATCGCTGAGAGCAGCGGCAGTCTCACGTCCGCTTCCCGAGCGGCGTGGAGTAATGCCCTCAGATCCTTGGGAAGGCAGGAACCGCCGAACGCAAAGCCCGGACGCAGATACGCTTCGGAGACATTGAGTTTGCGATCCATGAGGAATGTGCTCACTACTTCCTGAGCGTTGACGCCCAATGACTCGCAAAGGTCGCCAATTTCGTTGGCGAAGCAGATCTTCAGCGCGTGAAAGGCGTTCGAAACGTATTTGGTCATCTCGGCAACCCTGACCGAGGTGTGGACAAACGGCGCATTGATTTGCTCGTACAAGGCGCGGAGCACGCCGGCGGTGTCGTCGTCAGAGCAGCCAACCAGGGTGAAAGGAGGATGCTCGAAATCGGAGAGCGAGGATCCTTCGCGCATGAATTCAGGGTTGACCGCAACGGCGATCGCTTCCTCCGAGCCTTGTCCGAGTCCGTTGCGCAGGGATGGAATAAGCAGGGTCTCGGTAGTGCCGGGAAGGACCGTGCTGCGCAGCACAACGGTGTAAATCTCGGCGCGGCCATCCAATGCTCGTCCGATGTCGCGGCCGACGCGCTGGATCGCGGTGAGATCGATCCGGCCATTCCGAGCGCTCGGTGTACCGACACAGATCATGGCCAGATCGGATTGTCCGATGGCTTCGTCGCTCGAAATGGTGGCTTTCAAGCGGCCATGACTGACCGCGTCGGCCACTAAGTCACCAAGGCCAGGTTCGATCACCGGAGAGATCCCCGCGTTGATCATTTCCACCTTTTCTGAATTCACGTCGACACCGATGACTTCGTGTCCGGCCTTGGCCAGACAGGAGGCGGTCACACATCCAACGTATCCGAGTCCAAAAACGCTGATTTGCATTACGCAATCTCCTTGGATGGGTTCAGGCCTTCGGTTCCGATGCAACCTGACCCCGCAATGCCTCGCAGTGAGCCTCGAACTGTCGACTCACCTGGGGCCATGAGTAGTGGGTTTCCACGAGCTGTCGCGCCGCCTGACCGAGAACGTCACGGCGCACCGGATCGCGCAGCAGCGAGATCACGGCGCGCGCAAATTCGTCCGGCGTATCGGCCTGAAGAAAGTGCGCGCCGGGAGTGAGTGTCAGACCTTCCGCTCCGACAGTCGTGGAGACCACGGCCTTTGCCATCGACAGCGCTTCGAAAATCTTCAGGCGCGTGCCGCTGCCGATGCGAAGGGGGACCACGAATACCGCTCCGTTCCGAACATAGGGACGCACATCCTCGACCGTGCCGGTGAGCCCGACGCCAGGTGCTTTGGCGCAAGCGGTCCTCAGCCGTGGCGTTGGATTGCGTCCGACGATGGTGAATGTCGTGTCAGGCACCGCTGCCCTGATCGCCGGCAGGATTTCGTTGAGGAAATAGACGATGGCGTCTTCGTTTGGATACCAGTCGAGTGATCCGGTGAATACGAGCGAATGATCCGCTGTGGGGGCACCGTCTGGGGTGAAATACGCAGTATCGACGCCGGTGGGCACGGCCGCGGTCCTCGCTTGCGGCGCGATCTGCTCGAACAGTCCACGATCGATCTCCGAGACAGCAAGAGTGAGATTTGCACGCCGGCAGGCCTCCGCCTCCCAGCGCCGCATCTTCGCCGATTCGATTTTGAGCAGGAATCGTCGCCATGGCCGGCGCTCGTGCTCGCTCATCCGTTGCCAGATGAGATGTTCGACATTGTGTTCGAAAAGCAGGACCGGTACGCCATCGCCCAGGGGGACATTGGGCGCCGCGGCAAGGAAATCAGCGATGCAAACATCGACCGAACCGCTGTCGATCCGGCGCTTCACCTCATTCGCCAGCGGCGCGACTCGGCATTTCCAAAGGTCTGCCGGATAGGCAGAGAACCATGAACGCATGAGCGATGCTGCGAAACGGGCGCTCCCCACCTTCGGGAGCTGATAAGGCATAGAGATGACCCGTTCGCAGGCAGGTAGCTGTCGGGTGAGCCCCTCCGGATCGTCGCCGGAACCATGAGTAGTCAGCACGGTGACCCGATGTCGCTGGGACAATTCCTTGATCAGGTTGAAGCTTCGCAGGCGACCACCGGTATTCGGTGGCCACAATCCTCCAACCTTTACCCAAAGAATGCGCATGTTCAGTGTTATGGGATCAGGCCGCGACAGCGCGGCCGATGGATCGATTCATGATCGCTTCGGAATCTTCGCCGTCCAGGAAGATGCGCTGCCAGATCTCGAGGTTGGTCAGCAACCACAGACGAGTGCCGTGCTCCGCCTGGCCGGAACGATGCTCGTCGGCGAGACGGCGGAGATGGTGAGGCTCCAGGAGTCCCCTTTCGGTGGCGCGCGGACCGGTCACGAACTCGTCGATGACCGCGCCGAATGGTCCGCGCAGCCAACTGCCGACGGGTACAGGGAAGCCCATCTTCCGGCGGGTGCGAATCTCGGCAGGTATCAGATCGCGGAGAGCCTCGCGCAGGACAACCTTGGTCTGCCAGCCTCGAAGCTTACACTCGGCAGGCAATCCAACTACGTACTCGACCAACTCGTGATCGAGGTATGGCACGCGGCTCTCGATCGACGCGGCCATGCTCATCTGATCCTGCTTCATCAGCAGCTCGACCAGATACGTCTGCAGGTCTGTATGAGTCATTCGATCGAGAATGCCACCCGACCCTTCCTCGTAGCAGCGCAAGAGATCTTCGAATGGATCGTGCGTCTGCAACGCAGCCGAATCGACAAGGATCTCGTGGAGTGCGCGCTCGCCGAAGACAGAAAAGTTTTCGAAGAAAACGGTGCGGGGATCGGTCGAGAGTGCCAGAAAGGTCCGACCGAGGTAACGACGCGCGTGCCATGGCAATCCATCGATGGTCCGGGAGAGACCGTCTCGGGCGAACCGCGGCACGACCCGGCTGTAGGCCTCGCCCAGTCGCTGATTCCACGCGGTCACCCGATATCGGTTGTACCCGCAGAAAAGCTCGTCGGCCCCTTCTCCGGTCAATACGACCTTGACGTGCTTTTTCGCCCGCGCGGAGACGAAGTAGAGTGGAACACTCGAGGGGAAGGCGATCGGTTCATCCTCATGCCAGATGAGGCGAGGCAACGCTCGAAAGAACTCCTCAGAAGTGATCACCACTTCGTGATGCTCAGACCCGATGGATCGAGCGGCCAGCCTGGCATAACTCAGCTCATTTCCTTCTCGATCCGGGAAGCCGACAGAGAACGTCTTGATCGGCTCCTTGACCATGGGAGCCATGAGCGCGGCCAGTCCGGTGGAGTCGATCCCTCCGGAAAGGAAAAGTCCGACCGGTACGTCGCTCATCAGGTGACTGCGCACCGCGTCACCGAGCCGGTCGCGTAGCTCAGCCGTCACCTGCTTCAGGTTTTGGCCATTGGACGTTGAGCTCGCGGGAAGCTGCCAGTAACGGCGCTCGTGTAGTCCATCGTGGCGTGACCAGGTCAGCATTCTCCCAGGCAGGAGTTTGCGAATTCCTCGGAAGAAGCTCTCTGAGCCGGAGACGAAACCTGTCGCCAGGTACTCAGGGAGAATTGACTCGTTGAGCTGTGGCTTCAGGGGTCCGGCCGCCAGAATGGCCTTGATTTCCGATGCGAACAGCAGCTCATGATCAGTAACGGCGTAGTAAAGCGGCTTAATCCCTAGGCGGTCGCGCGCCAGCAGCAGTTTCTGGCGGGCACGATCCCACAGAGCGAAGGCGAACATTCCCCTGAGCCGATGCACGCACGCCTCGCCTGCATCCTTATATAGATGAAGGATCGTCTCCGTGTCGCAGCGGGTGCGGTATCGGTGTCCTCTCGCTTCGAGCTCGCTCTTCAGCTCCGGATGGTTGTAGATCTCACCGTTGTAGGTAATCCAGGCGCTTCCATCGCTGCTCGACATCGGCTGCGCGCCGCCGGCAATGTCGACGATGGCCAGCCTGCGGTGAGCGAGCCCTGCGGAGCCATCAATCCACAGACCCTCTCCGTCCGGACCGCGGTGACGCAACACGTCACGCATTCGCTGCAGGCGTTCCACCTCGATGGGTCCGGAGTCAAACTTGATGATGCCAGCAATTCCGCACATGGTTGTTCAGCGATTGCCTTCAGGCGATCGGCTCATGCTGCAGCTTCACAGTACAGGTGCCCCTCAAAGGCATCTTCTGCATTGCCACTGGTTATGCTTTCCGCCGATTCGATATGGCGCATCCGGTAGCCCAGCTCCTCCAAAAAGGCGACCACTCGTCGCACGTTCGTGATCTTGTCTTCCATGTTTGCGCCATGGATCTCGATCGAGAGGCGCGGGCGGTGTGCCCTCAAGGTCTGGTACATCCCTTTGAGGGCGCCATACTCCATCCCTTCCACATCCATCTTGATGAAGTGGGGTATGGGTAAGGAGCTGCGCGTCATCTCGCCGTCAAGCGTATTCACTTCGATTTCACAGAGCGCCGCTCGCGCCTCGAGCTTGATCTGGTCAGCGATTGCCGCAACGGCCGAACCTCTTGCGGGCTCTGAGAGCGGAAAGGTCAACTGAAGCTTCGCTCTCCCCTCCCCGAGTCCCAGCGGCAGGATGCGGACATTTCGGAAATTATTGAGTCGGACATTCTGCTCGATACGCCGGCAGCTTCGCGGGTTGGGTTCCAGAACCACTACCTGCCCCGCGTCGCCGACACGATGCGCAAAGAAGAGTGTGAAGAGCCCCTGATCGCCGCCGACGTCGTAAACGGTCAAACCGCGCCAGTCGAGACTGGCCAGGAAGGCCTCCTCTGCCTCCCATTCGTGGGGTCGTGGAAAGAAGGAAGGCAGCCATCCCATCCCACCCTGTCGTCTCAGTCCGCGCGAGGGTCCGTGCTTTGCGGTGTAGACGAAGCTGTCGATCAGGGGAGTTCGATTGAGCTGGGCAACGATTCTGCGTCTGAGAGGCATCGCATCACACATCATCGATTTATGCGGCCGCGACGGCTGCAGCGGGCCGGGGTACCAGTCTGCATCGAACGGTGGAAGTAAACAGCTCTCGTGTCAGAGGATTCGAAAGTCTGCGCAATCGAGCAATGGGGACGGCCCGGAACTGTTCGATATCGAAGTCACTGGCGGCGACGAGGTTTACAAATTTCCGCACGGTCATCTGATTGAGCCCGCCGGCGACTTCGTTGAATCGCGTCGCTCCATCCGACTTGAAATCCGAGCGCCAGCGAATTAGCGCTGATTCGGTGAAGATCAGATGGGCCCACGGGAACACCGAAAAGAGGTGGCCTCCATAGGGATGGAACCAGGGATAGCCGAACGAGACCAGAACGATGCCATTGTCACCAACAAGACCTCGCATCGCCCTCAACACCGCAACCGGATCGTCATAATGCTCGAAACCATCGACGGATATGACGACGTCCGCCGGCTCAGTCAATTCAGTCACGAACTGACAGCGATCTCCGACGCCTGCCTCAGCGGCTGCAGTTCGCGCCATCTCCAGGATGTCCGAACGGATATCGATGCCCACTACGCGCCGTACTCCTCGCCTGGCGATCTCGATCGCGTCGGTTCCGATGCCACACCCGAAGTCCACGACTGTTTTGTCTGCCAGCAGATCCCAGATGCCCGCGCCGAAGAGCACTTCGAGCTTGCTGCGGTCCTGATACGAGCTGCCGTCGCAAATCCCCTCGCGTGACGCCTTCTTGCCTAATCGTCGTAGGAGTTGATATCCGATCGCACCGCCGATGATCCCGGACATTGGTTCTCCTTACGTAAACGATGAACTCGGAATGATGAACGATGAACATAGTTCGTTGAGATCACTCGCTTTCACCGGCGGCGTCTCCTGGTGGACGCTCTCGGTCGGCCAGAGCAATGTCGCCACCCGCAAGGGCAGCAGAGTCGTTGCCGAGTACACCATCACTGGCGCGGGTTCGAGCTGCCCATAGTTCGGCGAAGTCCAGCCGTCCAGGGGCGCTCGACAACCTTGACGAATCTCACCCTCGATCGGCGCCGTGGTGAACGCACGCAGCAGAAGGCCGTGTCGACCATCGCGCGTGGCACGAACCCACCCCGCGGTGTCGATCCGGACATCCATCGGAGCAAACTGGAACCGAATCTCGACGCGATGAGTTCCTGCGCCTGTCAGCTCGTCGATCACGACCCAATATCGCCGCTTCACGAAAATCACCCGGCGCCGATGGCAAACGGGATCGGGAAGCACGCGGTAACCGTCATGCTCGGCTTCTGCAGAAGCGAGCGTTTCATTCGCAAACCACTGGAGCAGCTTCGCCGTCGAGCGACTCTGCCAGGCAAACGGCCCCCCGGGCTGCGCCTGATCGTTCCCGTCGACCATGATGGTGCTGTGCGCCGCAGTGCCGCGGAAGAAGTCGCGCAACTCACGCTCTGCATAGGAACAGGTTCCTGCATCGACGAGATAGGGTTGCCCGAACGCGGAACATTGGATGCTCAGCAAGTCGGCATGTCCATGACCGCTGCTGACAGGGCAACCCAGCGGACCGGCGTCGAAGATCAATGAGTGGCTGTTCCGCTCCCATCCGCTGCGCATGACCGCGAAGCCGCCATCGGGGAACAGGCGACTTGGCTCAGATGCAGGCGGCGACGGCTCGATCGCCTCGAAAATCTCTGCTGCCGAACTGCCGAGAAGCCACAGCGTTTCGGGTGCCAGCTCTCCGGCCGCCCATGAGTATGCGGAATTCCTGAAGAGGACCGCCGCGGTGGAAAACGTCGGCCGAAAGTCGTCGGGCTCGTTTCTGCTCAACGGCAGCAGGCGGCCGCCATCCGCGTCGCCAATACTCGGCATCGAACCATCCGGCTGGCGAATGGCGAGGAAAAAGTCGAGCATCGACTGCACGCGCTCCCGGACGATGGCCGGTACCTCGAGTCCGGCGCGGGAAGCGAGAATCATGAAGTGGAGATACGTATCCACGGTATAGCGCTGATAGCAGGTAGATCGTTCAAAGTAGACGCCGTCGGAAAGAACCTGTCTTTCGATCTCTTGCACGAGGATGTGCGTGGCCAGGGATCGCCAGCGCTCCGCACGCTTCAACCCCGGAAAGACCACCGCCGCGTATAGCAGTCCGAGCGCTTCGCCGGTCAAGTGTGTGTTCGGGGAAAAGTAGTAGGACAGATAGCGCTCGACGTGCGTTGCGTGTGCCTGCACCGATTTGGCCAATTCGGCCAACAGCGCCGAATTGAAGGCATCGGAATCGCGAATGAGCGTGAGAGCCCAGCACCAGGCAATGATGCGCAGCCCGACTTCGAGGCTGCTTGTCCAGTTGATGCCCATGCCGGGAGGATTCGCGTCCAGCCAGCTCCGAAGATGATGAACAAGCGTCTCTGCATATCGCTCCTCGCGTGTCAACCGGTATGCCTGACCAAGATGGACCAGCCACTGATGGCGGTTGAGCTCGCAGATGACTTTGCTGTCGCCCAAAGAGGCGTAATCCAGCGAGTCGAGTCGCGTCCAATGAACGAAAGGTGCTCGCCGTCCGGAGATCGGATCGAGGTGCCAGTCCGGTGGATCTCCGAAATCGACCTCACGGTATCCGAGAAGGTCAAAACGGAGCCGACCGATCTTTTCTGCTGCTGCAACCAGCTCGTCGCAATGCTGAGTGGGCAGCACCTCGAGGAGCCGCGCATCGAGAGGTCCCTCAAAGAAGCTCTCTTCCGCATTGCGGAGGAAGCGGCGAACACTCTCTGAGTCACGCGACGCCGTCTCGAGCTTGCACTCATGATGACTGTCGGCAACAGAGTGGACCCGTTCCGCCCACTTGAGAGCCTCCTGTCGGCTGCGACAGGCCAGCTCGGGCAATCCCATTCGGAACAGCCGGCGCAACCCGTCTCGTGGATCGTTCGTCATCCGCTCGGATGTTTGCATGATTTCAGGCAGCCTTCACTCGAGGTGCGTCCGCATCACGGGGTCGGACAAAAAACCGAAGCACGGCCTCACGCTCGCCTCGCGTCGGCACGCCAGAGACGAGCAGCAGGGCGACATAAGCCACGCTGAACACGAGGGCGCACCCGAGAAGAACCACCATGGCTCCCCAGCCCGCGAAAAACTCGCGAGCCATCAACGCCACCAAACCGGCGGCGGCCGAAGCCAAGCCGAGCTTCGGCAAGTCTTTGAACAAGACCAAGTCTCTTCGTCCCAGTTCCAAGAGCGACCCGACCTTCAAAGCGAGAGCGACGCGCTCGAGGAACGTCACGACGACCACAACGGCAATCGGTCCCAGCAGGCCGAAGCGGTTGGTCGCGAACCAAAGGCCCGCGAGCGTGAGGCCGGTCAGCGCCAGTCTCACCTTGGTGAGAAAGAAGCGCGCTTCGTTATGCGCCCGGATCACGGGGTCACCAGCGGTCAGAACGATGGCCAGCGGAATGAGCGTCAGGTTCAGGGCCAGGATCGGCGCACTGGCAAGATACTGTTTCGTGAAGAGGACCGTGATCAGCTCACGCCGCGTGACCAGCAGGAACGCGTAAGTTGGAAAAAGGATCAGCGCCAGTTTCCGCGCCAGATCCGCGGTGAGAGTAACGATCTCCTGGAACCGCCCCTCCTTGTGCAAGCGACTGACGCGAGGGATGGCGATGGAGCCAACGGACTCGCAGAGAATGGCGAGAAAAGGGAGTTGGAAACACCCGACCGCGTAGATGGCGAACACTGCGGCATTGAAGCGGTGAGCCACGAAATACTGGTGAAGCTCCACATGGACCCAGTAGAGCCAAGCCGCGAAACCGTGCGGCAGCGCATAAGCCAGCTGCACCCGCAGCAGGCTGATGTCGAGCCTCGTCCAGAAGCGGCCGAATCGCGAGCCGAGGTAGGCGACGGCGACAGACATCTGGATGACTCCGTGGATCAACGCCGCCCCCACTAAAGCACCCACGGTGGGCGACCAGAGCACAGCTCCGATCAGGAAGAGCGCTTTACTGATCTGAATAGCGACGATGAACCCCGAGGCGAGCCTTGTCTCGCCATTTGCGATGGCCACGGTCTCCAGGAAAGACGATGCTCCCCACAGAAGCACGACGGCTCCGATTGCAGCGCCATACTTCACCAGCTCCGGATCGTGAAAGATGGCCGCCAGGAGCGTGGGCCGCCAGACTAGAATCAGACCGGCGACGCCGGTCACAAACGAGTAGAAGAGAAGGATGTTGAAGACGAGGCCATCGCGTCTTTCGGCCTGGCGGGGCCAGAAGTAGAACGCGGATGTGGCGAAACCGAGCGGCAGCATGCCGATCGCGGTGTTGACGATCAGAAACGCTTGCTTGTAGAGGCCGAACTCACTGACGCTGAGCCGCCGAACCAGAAGGATCGGCAGGAGGAAATTGACGCCGAACGTCAATGTCTTCGCTGTCATCAGCCAGGCGGCCCCTGCGGCGAGCAAGCCGGGTTCGCACGCGACTGTTTGCGGAGAGAGGATCGTGCGGGGAAGACGATTGCCCATCAGACTTCCGTGGCGGTCATGACTGTACTGCCCCTCTCCTGGCGTCGAGCGCCACCCTCTTCCCGCGCTGCGGGTAGAGTGCTCGCGATTTCGCTGTGCCCGGCGACGCTTCGCAGGAACGTGGCCAAGCGACGGCCGACACGCTCGACGTCGAAGTGTTCGATCGCCCGGGTTCGGGCCCACCTCCCCATTTGCCGTGCTGCCGCCTCGTCGGTGAGCAGACGGATGATCTGCGCCGCATACTCCTTAGCGTTGCCGGATCTCACGATCACGCCATCGTGCCCGTCACGCAGATGCTCGTCCGAGCTGCCATCGAGTGCAGAGACGACACACGGAAGCCCTGAAGCCATCGCCTCATTGACTACGCTGGGCCATCCCTCCGCTCTGGAAGGAAGAACGAACACGTCCGCCGCCGCGTAGTATGTCTCCATCTCCGTCTGATAGCCTTCGAGCCGCACGCTCCGATCAAGACCCTCTTCCACGATCTGACGCGCCACACCCTCGGCGAACTCCTGGTAATACCGTTCCTCGAAACCATCGTGGTGATTTGGACCAACCAGCAACAGCACCGGATCGTTCACCGACTGGCTCACCCTGCGCCACGCTTCGAGGAGAATGTCCACCCCCTTCCGCTCAATGATGGCCCCGCAGAACAGCACCACATTCCCGTTCTCAGCAATTCCGAGTTTCCGTCGTGAGTCTCTTCGAAGTTGTTCGTCGGCGGGCTTGAAGCGGGCAACATCGAGAGCATTGGGTGCGATCAGAATCCTGGAGACCTTGACCCCTGTTTCTTCGGCGGTGCGCCGAAGAAGCTCCGACATGCAGATGAGACCGTCGGCCAGATTCAGTGTCGCGATCCGCAGTCTGCCGAGGCGTCCGGTCTTCCGAATGGTCAGGCAATCGTCGCTCTTGAACAGCGTCATCTTGTAAACGGTCTTCCATCCGAGCAGGTGGCCGAGCACGCAGCTCGCATAGGCTGCGTCGTGGTTAGGGCCGTGAAAGAGGGCAACATCGAATCGCCCGCGGAGCTTGATCAGGGCGGCGATGACTGCCCTCATTCGGCCCCACCGGGCACCGGGACGAGCGACGACGCGGTGTACGACGACTCCCTCGATAAGTTCCGTCCGAACCTCCGGCGTGTCGCTTTCTGCACTGGTGAGAATCTCCACGTCCACACCTTGCTGTCTCAGGGCCGGAATCATCTTCAGCCACGCTTCAGCCTCTCCGCTGAACGCGGGGCGAAAGGGATGGATGATCGAAAGAACCCGGAGGGGCTTCATGGACGGGCCAGAGCCCGTCCTACCCAGGACGTCGTCGTAAGTGGTAATCCACCGCTTGCGCACTTTCGGCCAGGTGTACTGCTCAACCTCTTGCCGAGCACGTCTGGTGATCCTCGCGGCCAGAGTCGGATCATCGAGAAGCCGCATCGCTGCGTTGGCCATGGCAGACGGATCCTCCGGGTTGACGAGCAACCCCGCTTCGCCGCCGCAGAGCATCGACGCGATATCGCCGGTGGGAGTGGAGAGGACGGGCAGGCCCGCGGCAAAGGCTTCGAGAATCGAGACAGGCTGGTTATCCACGACCGATGAATTCACGAAGATGTCAGCCGCGTCGAAAATGTCCGGGAGTGCGGTCGGGTCGACGGGGCCGAGAAATCGGACCCCGGTGACGGGGAGTCGGCTGACCAGCTCTCGCAGCTGTCGCTCCTGACTGCCGTAACCGGCGATGGTGAGAGTCGCATCAGGGAAGCGCGCCTTGAGATGGGCAAAAGCGAGGATCGTGTTATCGACACGGTAATGGCGCTCCAGATTCCTGACCGACAGCAGCCGCGGACGCAGAGGCACTCGCTGGCGATCGTGAAATTGAGAACCGTCGATAAAGTTCGGAATGACGCGCGCGCGATAGCCGTACGATGCGAAGACATCTCGCAGATAGGGGGAGGGGACGACGATTTCGTCGACCAGTCGCAGAAACGGCGCGACCGATCGACGCCACCGTGCGAGATGGTCGGCGGCCTCGCCGCTGTGGTAATGCAGGATGACCGGCTTGCGCAGGAGCTTCGCCGCGAGGATCGCGGGAGCCGGCGCCAGCAGGAAGGACCAGTAAGACGCGGAAAAGATGTGGACGACATCGCCCAGCCGGAGCTGCCTCAGACGCGAAAGATAGAGTGCCTGATTGAGCAGCGTGCGCAGGTACGGAATACGACGTACCCATTGCGCCCACTCAGGAAAACGGGGGTTGATGGGGATCAGAGTCAGCGAGTAGCCGTCTCGACGTAATGCGTCGGCCAGCGCCCGCGCCTGAATCCCCTGGCCTCCGAGGATGTCAAGAGTCGGCGCGACGAGAGCGATAGTGGGTCGCACTTGGACGAATCTTTCTGGTATTGAAATGCTGGAGCCGGTTGGCCCGCGGAAAGTCACGAATCAATACGAGATCGATCCGGTCAGTTGAAGCAGAGCGTAGCCTGCGCCGCGTGTGAAAGTCCCTTCCCGCCCATACGCCGCGGATGCGCTGCCTGTTCCAATGGCTGCGGCGAAGCGACCGGTTCCGCCGGTAATGCGATAAGTGCCAATGAATACATAGGGCCCACTGCTCACCCCTTCCTCACAAACCGTACCGACGGCGTTGAAACTGAGCGTGTCGCCGCCGGTCTCGGTGATCGTGCCCGCTCCGGCCCCGGGGATACAAACACCCTGAGGACTGGTCGTACTACCGTTCTGCGACGTGGGTCCGCCGATGTCGAGCCGCAGGATCCAGTCGCCGCCAATGGGAGTTCCCGTTGATGTTCCACTAGCTGAGACCGTGCAGCCGGGAAAGAACGTGTGAAAGCAATTGCTTTCGTTTCTTCCGGACCCGGAAGCGTTCAAGGCCGAGAACGTCTGCGCCGATAAGGGCGCTGAAACGAGCATTCCAAGAACTACCAGAAGAATCCCCCACCGCACTTGTCTATTCATAAGAATCTCCTTTCGAACTAATTGTTTTTTGTATTGATCAGGATGCGAAGATCAGTTCATGACAGCGGCAGCGCGACGGCCATCGCCTGGCCCATCGCCACTGCGTCGTTCTCGCGAGACCGGCAGGTCGCCTTCGCTCCATCCAGGAAAGTCCTGCACCACAGTTCAAACGAGATCAGAGTCCACAGTTGAAGATCGAGCGGACGTCCCCGCCTCTGCCAGGCGAGCAACTGATCGACGTAGGAAAGATTGAAGATGCCGCGTTGCCTGGAGCGGTCCGAGAGGAGCAGGTCGTGAGCGAAGCCCTCCAGCCGACCGCGGAACCACCGATCGAGCGCCACGGCGAAGCCCTGCTTCGGCCGATCGATGACTTCGTCCGGAAGAATGCCCCGCATGGCGCCCTTGAACA
>Ga0066709_100001506_pt1 | contig 15517 bp, 27 predicted proteins | sample GraSoiAngelo_158_FD_79665 | JGI IMG/M metagenome (GOLD analysis project Ga0066709, IMG submission 79665) | Grasslands soil microbial communities from the Angelo Coastal Reserve, California, USA - 14_1009_16_30cm | ecosystem: Environmental > Terrestrial > Soil > Grasslands | place: USA...
ACCTGCAAACGACGACCGTCGTTCGTCCACTCGAAGGATGAATGGCATCCCTCGGTCTTCCCTGTACTGCATTGACACAAGAGACGATTCCGCGACCGATATGGTACCGTGGCGTGATGCACAATTTCATCGGTGTCGGAGTGTTCGTCGCCGGAGCTGCTCTGCTTTGGTTGATCGACTGGTTTGCGAATCGCTAGCGTCGGTCGCGGATCTGCCAGTTCGCTATCCTCGTCCTCGGAAGCAACTGCTTAGTTTCGACTTTCAACGAACCATCTTTCAGAGTTAAAATGGCTCAAGCGAGGTGTCCGATGAAACTTTGGAGCCTGATCCTCTGGTGCGGATTGCTGCCGGCTTGCGCGAGCTATCAAGACGCGCCGATCCATCACTTGGATGCCGTTGTCGGAGCCTTGGAGACGGTCGATCGTGACGTCAAGTTGGGCAGGCTCACCTATGCGCAGGGATTGTCCATGCAGCAACCAATCATCCAAAATCATCAGGTGGATTTGTACGCGCAACAGGCCCGGGAGCTGGGCATCCCGCTAAGATAGTGTCGCGGCAGCTCTCACCATTCCTCATCTTCTTTCTCCTCCTCTTCGCCATTGAAGGCGCTCTGATTTCCGCCGCAGCCAAGGAAGTCTTCAAGGATGAAGCCGGACGCGTCATCTATACGATTGACGAGAACGGGATCGTCTCTATGTTTGAGAATAGTCCGACCGACCTTACCTTGTCTGTGAAGCGGGGGACGGTCGAGCAAATGCGCCCGCGTCTCGAGGGAGTGGCCCCCGCCACGGTCGCGGCCGGCAGTTCGACGACGCTCAAGCTCCGCGGAAAAAACCTCGTCGGGGCGAAAGTCATGCTGGGCGTTCGGCAGATTGAAATGGGCGCCTACCTCGGTCTCCCCGCGATGGTCGAAGTGCCGATTCAGGTCCCCGCAAATTTTCCTCCAGGCGATGTGGCAATTACCGTCACGACGCCGATCGGCATTACCGTGGGCAGCTTTAAGGTCACCGGCCCCCGTCAGGTACAATCAGGTTCGCCAAACCCACGCGATAACAGCAAGCAGGTGATCTCGACCGACGCGCCGGCATCCTGTCCTGAAGGCATGATGGGTGTGGCCGCAGAGCGAGGTGGATTCTGCATCGAAACCGATCAGACCTTCAGCGGCGATTTGCGCGATGCTGAAAAGATCTGCGCGATCGCCGGAAAGCGCCTCTGCGTGGCCTCCGAGTGGCGGGAAGCCTGCGAGCAGACACAAAAGGGCCGGATTGCCTTGAAGAACATGCTCGGGGACTGGGAATGGACGGCGTCCATCGGGAAAGCGTTCCCGCTGAGCGCGATTCTGTTGGGAGAAAAGGACTGCGCCTCCGAGCGTCTCTATCAGCCCTGGAAAAGCGAAGCGATCACCGGCCGCTGCTGCAAATAACACGGCGCGTCAGGGCTTGCGGCACTCGGGATGGCTGCATGGACAGGGCCCCAGGGCATCGAGATGCGCCGCGTGTTCGCAGGCTTCGCTGCAATAGGAAGACTTCGCCGCGGCGAGGCAATGACACTCCTCGTGACCGCAGTTCTTCGGGTATCCCATCGTAGGTGGTGTGTTGGGCTCGGCCATGTGTCATTCTATCATTCTGAGTAAGAGATGGCCCGCTGGCGCGGGGTTACTTTCTATCCTGTTGCTCCCCATCGGCGGGATAGGCGGGACTGTTACGTTGGGGACGACTGTAAGACTCAGGAGGAGGACATCACCATGAGTACACGGCTTCTCGGCATAGCGCTCATTATTCTGGGCGTGGTGGCATTTGCGTACCAGGGCATCACCTATACCACCCAGGAAAAAGTGATAGACGTTGGTCCGCTCAAAGCCACGGTCGAAAAAGAGAAGACCATTCCGCTTCCGCCGATTGTCGGCGCAGCGGCGCTCATCGGAGGCATTGCGCTGCTGATGATCGGACCGAGGAAATCGTAGTCATTAAAACCCGATTCCCCCTCCGACGCCGCCAAACCCTCCCCTTCCACCCACACCTCCACCGATTCCAATGGAGACGCCCGAGTGCGGGTATGACGGTGCTTGCGGCTCCCACAGCTTCACATGCTTGACGGCCAGGGTGGGATAGGAATATTCCGTCTCACCTATCGGTAACTTCGTTGCGCCCGTAACCTCTCCAATAATGGTGACGAGCGTCCCGGGCGGAAGCGTGGCGGGATCCACAAATCCATTGTGGACGCCGAGAAAGCGACCCAACGACTTCTGACGGTCCCTGACGGGTTCAAGCGACCGATCGAGGGGCAATTGCAGGACTTCAACGCGGGTGTTGTCACCATCGCGTGTGACGGACAGGACTTCACCTCCGAGGGCGATGGTCCGGTGCTGGTATGACGAGGGAGCTTCCTTGACCTGAAGAAATGAGACGTTTCGATCCACCTGGCCTTCCAGGTCCTTGGGGATGACGGGCGGCGCGCATGCCGACAACAGCATGAAGACGAGCGCGGCCCTGGCGGCCGTGATGAATTTGAATCGCTCCATACATCTTAGTGTACCACTCGTCAGAGGAAGAATTTTGAACTTGTCAATTCTGGGCGAAGCACGGAATCTACCGACGGGTAAATTATTTAGCTCTTCTGGTGGTCTCTGTCGCTACGCCAAATACGATAGGCTAAAAGATGGATCTCACTGTCGAACAAACCGAGACCATCGTCTTGATCCTTGTGGTAGCATGGGTCGTGTTGCGGCTTTTCGTCCCAGCGACACGTCCACCGGACAGAGCCCCCGAAAAGATGTGCGAGCCGTGGTGGAAGTCCCATAAGCCCTAAGCTACGGGCGCCCCGTCCTATCACTGCGAGCGCAGTGAAGGTTCTCTCTCACCTTCCCTCGCTGGGCATTTACGCTAGGCCTGTTTTTTTGCCCTCTTTTCGGCGCGTTTTTCCGCCATCGTTTTGAGCGGCTTCTTCTTCACTTCTTTCCGCTTGTTTTCTCCTTTGCCCATGTGCGCGCTCCTTATGGTTGGAAGTTCTGCGTGCAGTCCGATCTTTTTGAATTGGGGCATGGTAGCCAGCCTATCGAAAAAAGTACAGGTGATTTCTTGGAAACAGAAAGGTGGATCGGCAGGGCAGCCGATGCAGCGAGCAGACGCCTGTTTTTCAAAAGATAAGTTTGTCTAGAAATTCCGACCTCACTATCATGATGAGACTTTGTTTTGATTCATCGGTGAGAACCATACAAGGAGGAACGATGATGCGACCACTCGTAGGTCTGACGACACTTTTGATTGCGCTCGCGTTCAGCACGTCGACGCTTGCTCAAGCACCCGCGATCCCGAACACGCCTATCGCGCCCGTCACACCAGGGACGCCGGCGGCTCCTGCCGCTCCTCCCCCTGCCATTCCGCCGTTGGCGAAAGACGCCGACAAAGACAAAGGGGAGAAAAAGGGGGAGAAGAAAAAAGGCGAAAAACGCGCGAACAAGGAAGAGAAAAAACCCGGCCTCGATCGCGCCGACGAGGTGGCCGGCGAGCATGGCAAGCAGGGTCGTGACAATGCACGAGCCAAGCAAGGGGGTAGGTAGAGATTGCGCGAAGGGCGTGAAGTCCTCCCTGATAGCAGGAACATTATACGGCGGCGTATTTGCCGGCTTTCGTCCGCTCTTCGCTGAAGAGCACCATCATCTCCCGATTGAAGGCCGGAAGGTCCTTGGGCCGGCGGCTGCTGACCCAATTGCGATCCAGGATCACCTCCCGGTCTTCCCAAGTCCCGCCGGCGTTGCGACGTCCTGTATCGTGTGATAGCTCGTCAACTTGCGGCGCGCACGAGACCCGCCGAGACGAGGAGCCACGGTCCATGACAGATGACCGCCACGGGCTTCTGCTGCTCGTCGATCGTTCGGACAAATTCCTGGGCCTTCTTGTTCACACGCAAGGCGTCGGCGTTCAACGCGCCGCCAGGCAACGTGCGAAGGAAGTGGCGGCTCGAACGGTCATGAAACATCACAAGGAGGTAGGTCCCTAGGGAAAATGGGCGGGGCGTCGCGGGTTCAACTTCGGTAGATGAGGAAACCCCCGGCGTCCACCGAAAATCGGCCATGAATTCGTCGCGTCGACGGCCTGGGCGATGCGCTCGATGGGCCGAGACGCCACGACGGCCTCGGCTTGCTTACCCACCGGTTTCCTTGTCGTGCTTCTCCCGATGGATCTTGCGGCTGTTCCGATTAAGCTCACGGTTCAGCTTCTTCTTTTCCTGATGCGTAACCGTGCCGTCAGCCTTGGCCTTCGCCTCATCGTTCTCAATCTTGTTCAACCGATTGTTCAGCCTGTTGGCTTCCTTATCGGTTAACTGCCCGCTATTCTGGCCCTGCTGAATCCGCTTCTCCTGATTAATGATCCGGTCATCAATCACCGGTGTCGTGGTGTTCTGCCCGAACGCTGCGGTGCCTGTCAGGAAGGCCCCGATCGCCAAACTTGCAATCTCTTTCTTCATCGCCTCTTCTTCCTTTCGTGTGATGCGCATGGAACTTTAGACACAGGAACGACCGGGAGGTAAAATCCCGTCGCCGCTTAGTTATAGCCGCGGGCGCGCATGCAGGAGGCATAGACCCGCCGATACCGCTCATCGTGCTGTTTGGATTCATTCACTCCGTAGAGCGTGCCTCTGCCGATGCCTCCTACGGTGACTGCAGCCCCCCTGGGAGCCTCGCCCGCGTTGCCATTGACGTGGGACGCATACGCGTTGCACTGCTCGATTTCAGCCGGGGGAATCTGGTGCCGATCGAGCGTTCCCACTTTCACTTTCGCATGTCGGGAAACCTTCGGGCTTTCCGGCATCTTCGTGAGGGCCACGACATATGAGGTTCCGAACGCAGTTGTGCCGGCGATCACCATACCGAGTGTCGCGGCCTTCCAGGGATTGATCCCACCCATCGTCGTCGTCTCCTTTGCCGGACTCACTCGCCGGTCTGATCGGACAATTTCCTACCGCTGAAAGACAGCAAAATAGATGCCTCGTACGCCCAATGGGAAGCGTATGAAAAACCGCATGTCCTTAAGTTTTCACCTAGGGAAAAATGGTGCGGAATTCACACGTGTGTAGGCCTGACCCTACAACCGAACGAAAGAGTGTTACTTGGAAGAGTTGGTAACTTCGGGTTCAGTGATGTATGGACTCAGAAGGCCGATCTGCACGACGGGCCCTTTATAGTGGAGCGGCCCTTCGAACTGAACAAACGCGGGCACTTCTTCGGTCAGGATCACGAAGTGATAATGCCAATCCCGCGGGATCTTCCCGAAAAGCCGACCGAACAGCAGTTTGAGCCCGGCCATTTTTGGCTCCATGCGATATTGTGTCGCTTGCTTCGCTATCTCTCCGACGGTGATTTTCGTCTCATCCACGGGCCATATTTCCAATTTAATCACCGTCGGCGCCGGTAGAAAGGCCATATAGGACACCGTCTCACTCACCCCCTTCGGCAGGTTTTTCAAAATCATCACCATCATGCCGTTGTACGCATCCACCGGCAGCTCCAGCGTTCCGGTCGTGACTTGTTCGGGAGCGTCCTTGTCGGCTTGCGTGCGGACCGTGTATTGGCCCGCCCCGCGGTCCATCGTCACTTCAAGATCTTCGGGAAACGAGGGGCCGCGTTGAATGAGGTTGTACTTCTGCAAGGTAAAGATGCGCTGCTGCGTAAATGTCACTTTCTCGTCGTACAGAGACCCGTCCTTGAAATGAAAAACCAGCCGGGTTTCTACCTGCTCGCCCTTCGCGACCTGAAGCGCCTTGCCCTGAGCGATCTGTTCGCCGGTCATCGAACGCACGCTAAGGAATCCGTGCATGGTCCCTTCGGTGAAACGCACGGGAACTTCCATGGCAGAAACTGATGCTGACAGGGCCATCAGCACAATGACCGGAAACCAACGGCTCATGACAGGTCCGATAGACGGAATACGGGGCCAGAGTTACATTTCCGGGGCGATGGCCGCGCGCAGTCGCATATATTCCTGCGCAGTGACAAGCCCCTCGTCCCTGGCGATTTTGAGGAAATGATGCATCGCTGCCTGGTGGTCGGTCGGCCAGTCCTGGTCGGTCAAGACTTCCGCCAACATGTCGAGCGTATCAGTGGCGGCAACGGGCACGCACTGCGGCGTGCGCAGCCACTGCCTCCAGTTCACCGCCTTGGTCGCTTGCTGCTCCATCCTTCGAATACGCAGTGTGTGGACCGACAGGGCCCCGAGAGGCCCTGTCGGTTCCGATTAGTGTTTCGCCTTCTCTTCCGCCTCTGCCTTCTTCTTGGCGGCCTTCGCCTCAGCATCGGCCTTTTTCTTGTCCGCCTTGGCGTCGGCCTTTTCCATCTTCTCTTCAGCCTTGGCCTTATCCTTCTCGAGAGGAGGCGGCGGGTCCGCCATCACATATGTGCTGAATCCGAATACGATCGCGATCGCCACGGCAAATAATGTTCCGAATAACTTTCTCATCTGTCTCTCCTTTGTAATGAGTTCAGCACTGACCGTTTGACCGCTTATTATGTTTACCCCTAGCCAATGTGTTCCATGCTCCTTATGGTGGGGAATGCAGCCCTCAGAAGGGAGGATAACTCTCGATGCACCGCTATGTGTCACGTTCGCAAGATCGCAGGCGGGACACCCGAACTTTCTGAGGCTTATTTTTTGAACTGCGGAGGGGTCTGGCTGGGGGGCGGCGGAGCGGGCGCAGGCCTGGACGGTACGACGAGATAGCCGGGATAATAGCCATAGGGGCCCCAACCGTACGGGCCGTAAAAACCGTCGTAATAGCCGTATGGATAGTAGCCGCCGTAATAAGGATAAGGCGCGACGCGGTATCCCGGATAATGCGCGGCATACTGCGTGCGTCCCCAGTCCGTGATGTTTTTGACCTCCAGGACCGGGTATTCGTAGTTGGCTTGATCGAAGGGTTTGACGGTGCTCCCCTCCACCTTTCCGATCACCGTGACGGGCGTTCCCTTTGGAAGGATCGCCGGATCGAGGAATTCTTTCTGCACCGCGAGGAACCGCCCTTGCGATTGGCTCCTGTTCGTGATCGGCGCGAGAGCGGGGTTCAGCGGAAGCTGCAGGATCTCGATCTCGGTCCTGTCCTGCAGTCGTTTCGCATTCAGCACAATGCCGCCGAGCATGACGGTGCGGCCGGTATAATTCTGCGGCGCCGTCTTGATCTCGCTGTACGAGATACTCCGGTCAATGTCCTTCTGAAGCTCGGCGGGAACGAACTTATCGAACGTCGCAAGGCCGGACTGGTGCGCCGACTGCGCACATGCCGACAGGAGCAGCAATATGACAGCGAATGTGGATGCACCCTTCATCTGCTCACCGAGGCTCTAAAAGACCCATTAGAAATGATACAAGATTCCGACGACGATGTGTTGGGCCCGGTACGTGCCCGAAAATCCACCGGACGCGAAGCCCTGCGCCGGGCTGAACGCATTGTCAAAAGCCAGATCCGCTTCGGAATACTTGTACTCGGTGAACAGCGCAGTATAAGGCGTGACAAAGAACCGCATTCCGACGAGCGCATTCAGGCCCGCTCCGACGTCGGAATCGGCGCGCGTGGTCGGCGAATCACCAATATGGGCGAACATAAGCCCCAAGCCCACGCCAACGTAGGGCTGAAACGTCAACCCCGGATATCGCGCGATGATGTTCACCGCGGCGGTCGTGACACGCATATGGATGCCGGGGATATCGTCTAACGACTTAATGTGCGGGGTCGTGTTGTAGACATCCAACTCGATGCCGAACCAACTGCTGCCGGGAAAGTATCCGAGCTTGGCGCCGTATGCGATGGAATTCTTCAGATCGAAGTCGGGCGCCGTCAGCCCAAAAAAACTGCCGGTGCCGTTCACATCCACGAGCCGGTCTGCAAAGGTGACACCAGCCTGCGGACCGACATACCACTCCGTCCGCGCAGATTCAGGCGCCAACAAAGCAAGAATCATGAGGCCGGAGAGGAAAAAGACTTTCCAGACCTTCATCTGATCGTCGCACCATTTCGACAGCGTTAGATTTTCAGGGTAAACGACATGGGATTCAAGTCTACAGAAGGCGCAGCAAGAAGTACCCAGACCGAAGGAGGGGGACTTGTTCAGATCGAGGGCCGGTGCCCCACGATGATGGCCACTGAATGCTCCGGTCGGTCCCCATTCCTGATCGGCGCGCAGGGGAAGCCGATGGCTTCAAGCGCATTCTGCAGCGCAGGTACGAAGGGCGGCGTGGTCTCCGGGCTTCTCACCACCATCGTCAGCCCGATGGGGTTGTCGGGCAGCAGCGAGCGTCGGATACCGCTCACGCTCCATCCGGCCCGCCGCAGCATGTCGTCGAGCATCACCGCCAGCACATAGGAATCGGAATCATCCAACAGGGACACCAGCTCAATGGAACCTTTCGGCACGGCGCTGACCATCGCAAGAAACTTGTCCCGCTGAATCGGCGAGATCGTCCTCGGCATGGTCCTCGTGGATTCGTAGGGATGTCCGGCCACCAACTGAAGGGGTTGCGATCCCGATTGCGTCGCTTCGCGCAATGCCTGTTCCGCCTCCGCCTGCTTAGCGCGGGCCGCGGCCAGCTCCTTTTTGACGGATTCAATCGTTTGGCGCGCGACCGTCTCGCTCTGGGTTTGCAGGGCCGCCACGCGCGTGCCGGTATACCACACGCCGAGCGCGAGGGACGCCGCAAGGCAACCGACGATCACCAACAGGAACTGCATGCCGTTATGAACTTTCATGATCATCTCCAATGCGTGCCACAATGCGGACATCGTCCGATCTCCTTCCCGGCCGCCACTCACCACTCTTGATAACTCCAGTAGCAAAGCCGGGTCGACTTGTCGAACGTAAGCCGCAAGCGAAAGCCGTGAGGAACGATCCGGTGGAAATAGGGGGACAGGACGAAGGGGGTGTATCGGATGCGCGCATTCTCCCAGATTGCGACGAAGCGGTTGCCCTCCATGACATGGGACACAGGAAATCCATAACGCCGGATGGCCTGGTCGAAATCCATCTTGTTCATGGCGGCATCAAGCTCGGCGGCAAGCTCGCGTCGCCAGGTCTCATGCCGCTGCTCCTGTTCCAGGCCCCACTGACGCCACTCCTCCTTGGTGCGTTCGACCACTCCATACAGCCGGTGGCTCAACGCCAGGGCCTTCTCGGCAATCCTATCCAAGCCAGATCGCATGACCTCGGCCTTGTCCACCGCATCGAACTTGCTCCGGAGCGTCTTCAGGTGACCGACCGCTTTCAAGGGCAGCATTGTAGTCGCGTCGCTTTCATCGTTAAAACAGACCTAAGGCATTTTTTATTCCCACCGTGAGAGTCAAAAAGAATCAAGATGTTCGAAAGCCATGGCTGGATCGCAAGAAAGGCGCTGTCAGATTTTCCGACATGCGTAAGGCTGCCAAGGGCGATTTCTTGAGAAAGCGGTCGGGCTCTGTTAAACAAGGACCATGCGCTTTTCGGCAAGTCTCTCGGCGCTCTTGTTGACAGGCTGTATCGGCGCCAGTGGGCAGGTGACACCTCAAGGCGCGGATGAATCCACCGTTGTGCTGGCGGTGCCTCTCGACCGTCCGTACAGCTTCGTGTCACCGCAGGCCAAGGACAATCCCCGGCTTGCAGCGGCCGGGGCCTTTTTGCGGGGCCAAGTGGTGTCGGTGCAGGATGGGCAAACATTCACGGCGATCATCAACGAGCGGACAGAAACGGTGCGCTTGATCGGACTCGATGCGCCGCCCCTTGGACGTGTGCCCTGGGGCGGGCAGGCGCGCGACGTCCTCAAGGCGCTCATCGCCGGACGATCCGTGAGGCTGGAGACCGAAGCCACCCTGCGGGACGGCGAGCACGGGATCCTCGCGTACGTCTATGCCGGTGATCTGTTCGTCAATCTCGAGATGGTGAGACAGGGCATGGCGCAGCTATCGAAAACCGTGCCTCCTACGTCGCGTGACAAGATATTCCGCGCCGCCGAAGAGCAGGCGCGCAAGGAAGGATTGGGCGTATGGGGCCCCGACTACCCGCCCGACGACGCAACGATCGACACACCGAAATAACCGGCCGTCGCGCTGGCGATCAGTTCCCCATACTCGTCGCAAGATCGGCTTTCATCTTCTCCCGCTGCTCGGGCGTCAGCACCGCCGCAGCGTTCCGAAGGGCCTTAATGCCCTCGAGCCGCAACACCGTATGCGCGGCTTCCGACCGTTTGAGCGCCGCTTCAATGTCAGCGGCTTTGGCCGACTCGTCACGGACGAGAGACTGGACATCCAACTCGGCGACCTTGTAATCGGCCTCGCCGCGGATGCGCGTCTTTTCGTAATCGTTCAGGATCGCCCGCAGCTTGGCTCGCTGCTCGTCCGTGGTTCGTAGATCACGATCCTCCCGCGTCAGCCTGCGCAAGGCGTCGCCGACAACATCCTGACCATGGATGTCGGCAAGCACCGATTCGGTCGCGCTTCGAAGCCGGTAAAGCACTTTATCAATCGCCCGTCGCAGGGTCTGATCAATCCACGGCCCATCGTCGCTACTCTCGCGGGTCTCCGGCGTTACAGGCCGGTCGGCGTCCGCATATCCTACCCGCGGCACAAGGCTCTGCCCGAGGAGGAGAGCCGCCCCCAATCCGATCATGACCATCGTTCGTTTCGATGTCACCATTGCAACCTCCAACTGTTTTGCGATGCCTACACTATACCATCTGCAATAGACATTTTGGAGACAGCCACTCAAGATTTGTCCACTGTCATCCCGCGATCAACAGGTTATTAATAACATGTGGTCCATTCAACGTGAAGGAGGTTATCGATGAACAACGATCAATTCAAAGGCATGTGGAATCAGTTCAAAGGTGAGTTGAAGAAGCAGTGGGGCCGGTTTACGGACGACGATATGAAGCAGATTGAAGGAGACTACGACAAGTTCAAAGGCCGGCTACAAGAGCGCTACGGAGACAAGAAAGATGAGGTCAGCCAGTGGGCCGACCGCTGGTACCAGGAGCACGGCAAAGCCTCCTGACCGCTGCCTTCGTCAGGCCGGCTCCCTTGAGCCGGCCTGAATAATCCCCTCCGTTTCTAAACCGGCCGCCGGCCTTGGATGATATTAATCAGCACAACCGCCAGCGCGATGATCAACAAGATGTGAATGTATCCGCCCAGCGTGTAAGAGCTCACCATTCCCACCGCCCATAGCACCAACAAAATCACGAAGATCGTCCAGAGCATGGTGTCTCCTTTCAGTTAGTGTTGATTGTTCATATTATCGTACGGGCCGCTTCGCTTCATTCCTACGACACAAAGGGGGGGTTCGGCTAAGGTATAATTCTTAGTGTATGTAGACTGTGTTCACGCTTGACACTTTGTCCCTCTGGTTGTAGTGTTGTATTTATACGAAAGAGGGATGGGAACTTTACTACATATTGGAAGGACATGATTCGCCGTGAGCACCAGTAGCGGCAAGACAACCCGTTGGAAACCTGAAAGAAGCCCCCTCGCTCTGCCTTCTCCCGCTCATGGCATCCGCGTTGCTTCTCTTTTAAACCCTATGCGTATACATCGGTCGTCATCTTTCCATTCATTGGAGTGCCCAACACGATGAGACACCGAGTGATTGCCGCCTTCGTGTTTCTCTTGGTCCCGACGATTGCTTTCGCCGCGCCGCGGAGCGAGGTGTACCGGCACGCCAAGGCAGGGACGGCGCTCATCATGGCCGTGGACGATAAGACCCACAGCCTCTCACTCGGCAGCGGATTCTTTGTCGATCAGAACGGGCTGCTCATCACGAATGCCCATGTGATCGAGGACAGCACCCGGCTCATCGTGTACGTGCGGGATCGGATTGTGGTGCAATCTCCGAAGGTGGTCGCGGTGGATCCTGATCTTGACCTCGCCGCGCTCAGCGTGCCGGCGAGCGACGTCGAGGCGCTGGCCCTGACATCAACGACACCTGAAGAGGGCAGCGATGTGATTGCGGTCGGCTATCCGCGCATGACCGACATTCTCAACATGGGTTTCGCGCTGCATCCCACAGTCCTCACCGGCAACGTGAATGGAATGGTGCAAGGACGTTCGAGGACGAAGCAGCAGCTCACGTCGATGATACAGACCACGGGGCATATCAATCTGGGCAACAGCGGGGGTCCGCTGGTGGATGCCGAGTCCGGCGAAGTGACTGGGATGGTAGTGCTCTCTGTTCCGTATCTCGAACGGGCTCGGGACAAGAGCGGAACGCCGCTCGGCAGCGTCAAGATGAAGTCCGGTATCGGCTATTCGATCCCGGCCACCGTCATCCGGCAATGGATGGCGGCCAACCACCTCAGCGCTCACCCGACGGTCGGGTCCTCACGCCCGTCTCAAGGTTCCACGCCATCGGCCGATCGGTCGTTCGCAACTGGCCATCTGCTCCAAACTATTGCGATGGTCTTGCCGAAAGACGAGGACCTCTACAACCTCGCCGTAAACCATTATGAGACCGCGCTTTCGCTGCGGCCGAACGATCCCCAGATTCTTCGCCAGCTCGGCATCGCCTATGCTGCGCTAGGGCGGCTGGACGATGCCATCAAGACGATGCGTCTGGCGCTCCACGACGATCCAGTGTCGCCGCTCGTCGTCTATGAATTGGGGCTGGCGTTGGAAGCCAAAGGACTTCCGCAGGAAGCGGTCACGACGTGGGAAGGGTTCCTGCTGCACACGAACCCTCCCGGCGATTCGGAAGGCTTCAACCTCAAGATCCGGCAGGCGTTGGCGCGTCTCAAGCCGATGTCAGCCAACGCCCCGTAAGCTCTTTCACTTCGCGTCTGAGATCGCACCGCCGCGCTTCGACTCCGCAGACTTGCGAATGGATGACGCGCGGTCGCCTTGGAGTTCGGCTTCGATCTTGTCCCCAACCTGAACGGCATCCACCATCTTGGTGTCCTTATCCACGCGTAGACTGACTTCCTTGCCGCTCGCATCGCGGACCACGAAGAACTCGCCTTCCATCTTCAGCACTTCCCCCTTGAGGGAGTCGCCGCGCGCCAGGGGCGGCATGCCCGACATGGAGGAGGACGCCGACGACTGATCCCGCGGCAAGTCTTGGCCGGCCTGCGCGCTCGGCGCCGCACTGGTGCCTTTCGAAGTGTCATCCGCTCTCTTAATCTCAATCGCGCGGCCGTCAGGACCCAATCGCGCCTCAATCCGGTCGCCGACCATGTACATGTCGTCTTTCTTCGTGTCCTTGCTGAGCGGCAAACGGACTTCCTTGCCCGATGAATCTCTTACCACGTAAGATTCATAGGCATCGAAGGATCGGCCCTCAATCTGCAGCACCTCGCCCTTCAAACTCTGGGTTCCCACTGCGGGAAGATTGTCATTTTGCGCCTGTTGCATCGGTGCGGTAGACGGCGTATCCGACTGCGAGACAACTGTTCGATCGTCGGATTGCCGCGCGGTCTCAGACCTGGTGGCACACCCCGCCATTCCGATACTGATCATCATGGCCAGACCTATTATGCTCAGCCGGCTTTCCATAACACCTCCTTGACTCAGTCCACAGGTGAGTTCTCGGCAGAAGTTCCGTATGAAATCATAGGTAGCAGTCGCCCGAATTGCAGACAATAGACAAAAGCGCTTCAGAAGAAGGGAAAATGTCCGGGAATTATTGGAGGGCACTTCGTGGCGAAGGAAGGCCAACGTCTTCTAGCTATCCTTCGCCACAATGAGAGGCCATGCCAAATGAAAGGCCATGCCAATAGTCTTGCGAGACGCCATCACAGACGCAGGACTTTCACGAGGATCCCCGTCCGGGTGGTGGTTTTCGTCTTGGCCATGATGTGCTTGATGTGCTCTTTGATGGTTTGTTCCGTAACTTTCAATTCGTTGGCGATTTCTTTGTTTGTCCAGCCCTTCAGGAGATTCTCGATGACCGTGATTTCACGCGTCGTGAGGCCGAACTGTTCCTTGGCCTGATCGATCATCGCCTCCTGGCGACGCCCGATTTCTTCGATCATGATCAGGACGCGGGACTTGCTGCCGTTTTGCTCAGGAAGGCCGAACCCGCAGAGGAGCACTGGACGGGAGGGATCGCCGAGGACCCGCTTGATCCGGAATTGCTCCCAATCCTTGACGTCAGTCCTGACATGCAGGTGCTTGATGATCTCGTCGCACATCTCGGCGACGGCGGGTGGAAGGACACCGTTAGTCGCCTTCCCAGCGCTTTTGTGGATGCCACCGCACAACTCCCACGCGCGGCGATCACTATAGATCAACTGCATAGAAGTCGAGAGCATAAGAATGCCAGGTCCGAGCCGTTTGTCAGCAATGCTCTCCATGTCCAAGAGGTTGACGTCTGACTCTTCCGAGATTTGTGGCAACATGATCATCTCCTTCTTTTGCTTATGCAGGTGGTACCTCTATATGGGATTCATCCTGCGCGGCGAAAGTGCACATAACCGCCCTCCAGCGCTTCCCGCAGCAATTGGGCGGCATTCGACACCCGAAGTTTCTTCATGATATTGGCCCGATGGGCCTCCACTGTCTTGATGCTGATCTTTAAACGCTGGCCGATTTCACGGTTCTTCAGACCACCCCACACCAATTGAAGGATCTCCCGTTCTCGTTCCGTCAATGATACCGGCCGGGTCTTGCTCCAGGACTCCATACGCCCCTCCTTCCTGCGCCTCTCCTGTTGTTCCTGAGACTTCACAGACGAGTCCGATTCGGCTGTCATGGGCTTCGTGCCTGCAAGGGGTTCCACCATAGGTTAATAAAATTAGAAAAAGTGAACTAACGATTACAAAAAACCAACTTTCGGGCAATAGACAAAACAGCATATGCGAACAGAAAAATGTCCATGAGGAAAAGTCACGTGAGAAAACCATCTAGACGAAATGGGATGGGAAGACAATGTCCCGTGAGGGAAGAACTTTTTGAGCTGCAGATGTGACTGCTACCGAGGACTGGCTATCTTGACTTTAATGCAGCCGGACCTGAGGACATCGCTTAATTGAGGAGGATGGTATCGACGCATCCGACGGCTGATTTTGTACGCCGCCAGCACGACGAAGAGAAGAAAGACCGCGATGATGATCGCCTGGTTCATGGGTTCCTCCATTCAGGACTGATGTTCAGATGAACCTACGCTATACTATCGTAGGGGGTCACATCAATTGGAGGAACAGCCTACGGAGAAACTTTTCCTTAGTCAGAATCCTTTCTTCCATTCCCATGGCGGGATCGGATCGGAATCCTGCCATAGTCCGCGGCGTTCCGTGCGCGCGTCCAATTCCAGCTTCCATAGGCTGTCGTTGTTGGGAGCCGATTGTCTGTTCCACCAAGCCAGGCCGCTTCTGAGCAATTCATGATTCAATCGTGTGCCGTCTGCCAGGGCGACCTCTCCAAGCGGCCGTCCCTCGGCGTCGGCTCCGAAAACATTGACCAGGACCTGTCGGCCGAGGACTAATGTGGACGTGAAGTATCGAGCCGTCGTACCGAATGGCTGGTTGAGATCCGGGCATTCCACGCCAAACAGTCTGACGCGCATGGGGCCGGA
>Ga0066709_100001507_pt1 | contig 15517 bp, 15 predicted proteins | sample GraSoiAngelo_158_FD_79665 | JGI IMG/M metagenome (GOLD analysis project Ga0066709, IMG submission 79665) | Grasslands soil microbial communities from the Angelo Coastal Reserve, California, USA - 14_1009_16_30cm | ecosystem: Environmental > Terrestrial > Soil > Grasslands | place: USA...
GGCATGGGTGACTTCGTGCTGGCGACGCTGGATGCGAACGCGCCGACGCGCGCATGGGTCGAGCTTCCCGCCGGAAGGACGTGGCTGCTCTTCCAAGGGTCACAGGAGGGGTCCGTGGTCGGCGAGATCGGCGCACGCGATCGCTCGCGCCGGCTCAGCTTGCGCGCCGGCCGCTACTTCGCGCGCGGCCGCGCGCCGGACGTCCTCCTGGAAGGGAGCTTCGATGCGCCCGCCGGGGCGGCCCTGACGCTCGACGAATCGCGCCTGGAACGGACCGAATACGCCCGGCTGGTGCGGAAGGGTGGCGGAGGAGTGCGCGCGGTCGCGTCCGTCGAGGCCGAAGGACGCCTGCGCAGCTCGCTCATGGACGGCTCCGGCATCTGTCCCGGCGCCGCCGTGGGAATGGCCGTGGCGCTGCGGTCCCTGACGCTCAAGCCCCGCGTGGGCTGGTGCCGCGCCGCTTCCTCGAATCCGGGCATCGAGGCGACCGTCGATCAATACGACCTGGAGATCTCCGCGTCGCACGTGCGCGACTTGCGCGTCGTCTCCGTGGAGCTGGGCATCACCGTGGGAGGCGCGCTGCTCGTCCAGCGCTTCCGCACGCAAGGGATCGCGCCTTCCCGGACCACCGCCGCGCTGCAGCTGTCGCCCACCGTCGGGATCGCTCGCGACGTCGGGCAGCGCGGCTATGTCTTCCTGCTCGGCTCGGCGTCGACCTACCTGGTCCGCAGCGAGGACTCGGCGACCTCTCGCTCGTCGTTCGGCCCGACTTTCGCGCTGCGCCTGGCGATGGGGGCCGGAGTCCGTCTCTGACGCCTTTCTTCTACGAGAGCGTCTCCCAGATCCGCCGCTTCAGCGCCGAGAACGCCGGGGAGAAACGGGTCTCCAGCGAACGCGGGCGGGGAAGGTCGACCCGGAAGTCGGCCTTCACCCGACCCGGACGCGGCGAGAGCACCACCATCCGGTCGGCCAGGTAGAGGGCTTCTTCCGCGTCGTGCGTCACGAAGAGCACCGTCTTGCGCCGCCGTTCCCACAGCCGCGCCAGCTCGTCCTGCATCCGCGCGCGCGTCTGCGCGTCGAGCGCGCCGAAGGGCTCGTCGAGGAGGAGGATGGCCGGATCGGTGGCCAGGACGCGCGCCACCTCCACCATCTTCGACATGCCCGCCGACAATTCCTTCGGGTACGCGTCCTCGAATCGCGACAGCCCGATGAGCTCGATGAGCTCGCCGCCCACCGCGCCGCGCGCGGCGGGATCGATGCCCCTCGCCAGGAGGCCGAACTCGACGTTTTCCCGGACGGTCATCCAGGGAAAGATCGCGTCCTCCTGCAGCACATATCCCCTCTGCGGGCTCGGGCCGTCCACGGTCGCGCCGTCGCAGCGTACCGAGCCCGTCGTGGGCTCGAGGAAACCAGCGAAGATGCGTAGAAGCGTGGTCTTCCCGCAGCCCACCGGGCCGAGCAGGGCGACGAACTCGTTGTCGTGGACCTGGAGACCGATTTTCTCCAAGGCCTGCGTCGGAGTCGCGCCCGGATACGTGTACCCGACGTCCACCGCCTCGAGGCGCGGCGCGGGTGCGGTCATGCGGTCCGTCTCATCCAGCGCGTAGCCCTCGCGTGCACCCAGAGCGCGAGCAGGTCGAACGCGAGCACCAGCGCGCCGATGGTCGCGATCCCGACCACCATGGTCGGCACCCGCGGGTACGCGCCCGCCAGCGTCAGCAGGTAGCCGAGGCTCGGCATTCTCGCGTCGATCAGCTCTGCGACGACGATGGTCACCCAGGCGAGGCCGAGACCGATGCGCAGGCTGGCGAAGATGTGCGGCAAGGCAGCGGGCAGGACGATCTTCCGGAAGGCGAGACCCGGGCTCGCGCCCAGTGCGGCGGCTGCATCCAGGTAGACGCGCGGCACGCTCCGGACTCCCTGGTGCGCTCCCAGGATCGTGACGACGGCCACGCTGGTGGCGATGAGCAGGACCTTCGAGCCTTCGCCGTAGCCGAACCAGAGAACGAACAAGGGCAAGAGCGCCAGCGCAGGCGTGAAGCGGAAGAACGTCACCCACGGGTCCGCCAGGTACTCCGCGCGCGTGGCGCGCCCGGTCGCGATGCCGAGCAGGATTCCAAACGCGCCGCCGAGGAGGAAGCCGAGCAGCACCCTCCCGGCGCTCACCGCGATGCTGCTCGTGAGGATGCCCGACTCCAGCAGGAACGTGGTCTCCTCCGCCAGCGAGGGGTACGGCGGGAGCAGCTGCACGTTCTCGACGTAATGGGTGCCCAGCCAGATCCGGTCGGGCAAGCGGCCGCGGCCGATCTCGGAGGCGATGCCGTACACCACGGCGAGCGCGCCCACGCTCAGGAGCGCCCGCGCCGTCCGGGTGCGAATCCCCGGCCCGGAAAAAAAGTTATCTTTTTTCGGCGGCATGCGTCACCTCACCCAGCGAGTGAGGCGGGCCGTCGCCGACCTCGCCAGGGCGTCCATGGCCCAGCCGGCCGCCGCCAGGGTCACGATGCCCACGATGACCACCGCCGGGTCCGCCTTGGTCTGCGTCCGCGATGCCCACAGGCCGCCGCCGACGATCAGGTTTCCCATTCCATTCTCCGACATCAGCATCTCGGCGCCGACCGCGGTCATCCAGGCGATGGCGACCGCGTAGCGGAGCCCGGCGAGCAGGGCAGGACCCGCCGCCGGAAGGAGCACCTTCCTCACCAGGAGCCAGCGCCGCGCGCCGAGCGAACGCGCCGCGACGACGTAGGTGACCAGCACGTCGCGCACGCCATGGTACGCGGGGATGACCATCGTCGCGGCGACGGCGTACACGATGGGAATCAGGCGATGCGCCTCGCCGTGCCCGAGCCACAGCATGACGTAGGTGATCAGGGCGAGCGGCGGAACCGACCGGAGCAGCACGTAGATGGGGTGCAGGTAGTCGTCGGCGCGCCGGCTCCAGCCCATCAGGACGCCCAGGAGGACGCCGAGCGGCACGCCGGCGGCGAGACCGAACAGGACGCGGGCGGCGGTGATCGCGAGCGAGTCCTGGAGGGTCACGCCCTGCTGGAGCAAGGTGCCCACGTGAGCGCTGGAATGGCCGTGGTGTCCGGCGTGCATGTCGCCCTCGGTCACAGGCGGCGGACGGGCGCCCACCACCAGTTCGGTGAAGGCGACGGCGATCTCCTGGGTCGGCGGCACGACCTCGGGGCGGAACAGGTGCGCGTTGGAAAGGACCGTGTACGCCAGGACCATCGCGGCCAGCGACGCGAAGCCGAGCACGAAGCGTTGGGTCGGGACGCGCCGCATGCCGCCTTACCCGCGGATGGTCTTCATCACGTCCTCGTTCTCGAAGACCTGCCGGGGGCCGCCCTGGTAGATGATCTCGCCCCGGTCGATGGCGTAGAGCCGGTCCGCGACCCGGACCGCGTTGGCGAGGTTCGACTCGGCGATCAGCATCGAGATCCCCATCTCCTTGATCTTCTTCACCGCCTCGATGAAGCGGGTCACCACCACCGGCGCGAGGCCCTCGAACGGCTCGTCGAGCAGGAGGACGGCCGGCGAGAGCGCCATCGCCCGGGCAATGGCGACCATCTTCTTCTCGCCCCCGCTCAGGAACAATCCGCGCCGCTGCCTGAACTGCCGCACCTCGGGGAACACCGCATGGATGCGGTTGTCCGTCTCTGCCTCCGAGACCTGGTCCGTCCGCTTGGAAGCCTCCGCCATCCAGCGGCAGACCTGGAAGTTCTCCGAGACGGTGAGGTCGGTGAACAGCCCCGCGTCCTCGGGCGCGTAGCCGATGCCCATGCGCGCGCGCTGGTGGGGCGGCAAATCGCCGATCTCGCGACCCTGGAAACCGATCTTCCCGGAGCGCACCGGGAGCAGCCCGATGATGCTGTCGATCGTCGTCGTCTTGCCCGCGCCGTTCCGGCCGACCAGGCAAACGGCTTCCCTGCTCCCCACGTTGAGCGAGACGCGCCGCAGGATCTGCGCCGGACCCCGCCAGGTGTCGATGCCCTGGACGTCAAGCATGGGCGGCCCCGAGCAGGTTCGTCGTCACCGCCTCGTTCCGACGGATCTCGTCGGGCGTGCCGCTCGCCAGGATGCTGCCCTGGTGCATGGCCACGATCCGATCCGAGTACTTGAAGACCACGTCCATGTCGTGCTCGATGATCACCGCGGTGATGTTGTTCGATCGGACGACCGAGGTGATGACATCCATGATGGGCGCCTTCTCGCGGGTGCTGACGCCGCTGGTCGGCTCGTCGAGGAAGAGCAAACGTGGCCGGAGCGCGAACGCGATCGCCACGTCGAGCAGCTTGCGTTCGCCCTGCGAGATCCCGCCGGCGAGCTGGGTCGCGCTGACGGCGAGGCCGAACTGGCGCAGGATCTCGAACGCCTCCTCCCACACCGCCCGGTGATGGTCGGCCAGCGCGAGCAGCTTCCGGGTCAGGTCCTCGCGCGAGAAGATCGAGAGCGCCACGTTGTCCAGTAGCGTGAGCTGGTCGAAGAGGTTGACGAGCTGGAAGCTCCGCGCGATGCCCGCATGGATCCGGTCGTGCACGGACAGATCGGTCACGTCCGCGCCGCGGAAGACGATGCTTCCACTGTCCGGGCGAAGCAGCCCGCTCACCACGTTCACCAGGCTCGTCTTTCCCGCCCCGTTCGAGCCGATGAGAGCCAGCACCTCGCCTTCGTTCACGGTGAAATCGACGCCGTCCACCGCGTGGGTCTCGCCGAAGTGCTTGGTGAGCTTCGTCGTCTGCAGCAGGTTCATCGGGAGAACCGCTTCTTGAGGATGGGGAAGAGCTGCACCACCGTTCCCACGATTCCGCCGGGGAGGGCGAGCACCAGGAATACCAGGATCGCGCCGAGCAACGCCTGCCAGTAGGTCGTGAAACCGACCGCGGACGTCTTCAGGTAGTTGAAGGCGACCGCGCCGAAGATCGGCCCCGAGAAGGTGCGGAAGCCGCCGAGCACGGTCATGAAGACGATCTCGCCCGAGAACGGCCAGTAGAGGATGTCCGGCGTGGTGAGCCCGTTGAGAGGGACCCAGAGCGCGCCGGCGATCCCGGTGAACACGCCGGAGACGAGGAAGGCGACGAAGCGATAGCGCCGGATGTGGATGCCGACGAACTCGGCGCGCGTCTCGTTGTCGCGGATCGCCTGCAGCGCCTTGCCGAAGGGCGAGTTCACGATGACCCACATCACCAGCACGCAGGCGAAGAAGAACCCGAGCACGTAGTAGTAGTAGTTGCGCGCGAGGAAAAGGATCTTGTCTCCCGCCGTGTCGATGGGCAGGCCCAGGAGCGTGGGCGTCGGCACTCGCAGCCCGTCGGTGCCGCCGGTGATCGGGTAGAACTTGAAGGCCAGGCTCCACAGCACCTGCGAGAGCGCCAGCGTGAGGATGCCGAAGAAGATGCGCGTATACCGCACGCAGACGAAGCCGAAGAGCGCGCTGACCACCAGCGAGGCGAGGATGGCCCCGAGCAGGAACAGCTCCATCGACCGGACGTGGAAGTACTTGAAGATGAGCGCCACCGCATAGGCGCCCACCCCGAAGTAGGCCGAGTGGCCGAAGGAGAGGAGCCCGGTGTAGCCGAGCAACAGGTTGAAGCCGAGGGCGGCGATGCCCATCACGAGCCCGTACGCGAGCAGGATGGTCTTGTACGGGTCGATGGCCTGGGGCAGGGCGAAGAGGAGCAGCGCGACGGGCACCGCCCAAGGCAGCGCCTTCATCGGCGAGCGCGCCTGCAGCGTCAGGGGGACGGTGCTCATGCCGTCCGCCCGAACAGTCCGGCCGGCCGCACCAGGAGCACCACCACCGCGATCAGGTACAGCACCGCCAGCTCGACCTCGGGGAACACCGAAACGCCGAACTCCCGGACGATCCCCACGATCAGGGCTCCGACGAGCGCGCCCTCGAGGCTGCCCAGGCCGCCCACCACGACCACCACGAAGGCGAGCACCAGCGCGTCGACTCCCATGCCCAGCACCGCCGACTGGCCCGGCACCACGATCGCCCCGCCCAGCCCCGCCATGAAGCAGCCGATGGTGAAGGCCTGGATGTAGACGCGGTTGACGTTCACGCCCATGGCGGACGCCCTGCGCATGTCCTGCGAGGTCGCCCGGAGCACCACTCCGAATCGGGTCTTGTAGACGAAGGCCCAGAGGAACCCCGCCGCCAGGACGCCGATGCCGATCACCAGCAGGTGGTAGCGCGGGTACACCGACTCCCCGATCTTGAGGCTCCCCATCTTCTCGAACAGAGAGGTCGCGGTGAGCGGATAGGGACCCCAGAAGAAGCGCATGAGGTCCTCGAGGATCATCAGCAGGCCGAAGGTGACCAGGAGCTGGTACTCCTCCGCCCGTCGGTAGAAGGGCCTGAGCAGCGTCGGCTCCAGGATCGCCCCGAGGAGGGCCGCCGCGAACGCGCCCGCGGGCAGCAGCAGATAGAGGATGACGGGATGCGCGCCCGCCAGCGCCTGCCCGACCACCCAGGCGGTCACGTACGCGCCGAACGCGTAGAGGTTTCCGTGCGCCAGGTTGACGATCCTCATCACGCCGTAGATGAGGCTCAGCCCTCCCGCGATGAGGAAGAGGACCGACGCGTAGAGGAGCGCGTTGAAGAGGTGGATGACGAGGATGTCCACGGCTTCAGGAGATTAATCCAGCCTGCGCGAGATGCTTTTAGGCTACGCCTGCTTCACGGTCGGCCAGGTCTGATCGATCCAGGTATAGGTCGAGGTCGGCTCGCCCTTGGGCCAGCCGGGAGGCGCCGTGATGTTCCGGATCGGGATGGTGATGATCCGAGCCGGATCGAGGATCGGGAACGGGTACTCAGGCACGTTCTTGCTGAAGCCCGTGATCGCGTCCTTGTAGCCCTGGTGGTTGTCGGGGCGGATGTAGACGTACCCGCCGGGTCCGGCGATCATCATGCCCTCGATCTGCGAGATGATCGCGTCGTCGTCGGGCCAGCCGCCGGTCAGCTTGTTCGCCTTCTCCACCGCCGTCCTCAAGATGTGCGTCGCGGTGTAGGCGCCTTCCGCCTGGAAGTTCGGGTACTCGTTGAACTTGGCCTTGTACTTCTCCACGAACGTCTTGTTCAGCGGCCAGCGGTTCCCCGGCGGATAGCTGAAGTGGTAGTTCGCGTGGACGCCGGCGAGCACGCCTTCGGGATGGTCCTTGCCGATCGCCTGGGGCGCGGTGCCCAGCGCGAGGGTGGTGGCCACCTTCATCTTGTCGAAGAGCCCGTGCTGCAGGGCCTGCTTGTAGAAGGAGATGTAGTCGCCGCCCCAGACCGAGGTCACCAGGAGGTCCGGCTTGGCGGCGAGCGTCTTGGTGATGTGCGAGGTGAAATCGGTCGAGAACAGCTTCGGCCACGCCTCGGAGACGTTCTGCGCCCGGGGGATGAGCTTCTTGGAGACGATGCTGAAGTGGTCGTAGCAGTTCCGCCCGTAGGCGTAGTCCGGGTGGATGTGGGCCACCTTCTTCACGTCGGGCCAGGTCTGGGCGACGGCGAGCGCGCAGGTGGACCCGTCCGCCGACTGGATGTTGGTGACCCGGAAGACGTAGCGCGGATTGGGGACCGCCTTGTCGAAGAGGAAGTCAGTGCAGCCGTCGATGAAGATGGTGAGGAGCTTCAGCTCCTCGGCGGCGGGTCCCAGCGCGGGCGTGTTGCCGCTGGAAGTGATCCCCATGAACATGTCGATCTTTTCCGACAGCTTGAGCCGGCGCATCTCCTTCACGTTCGCGTCGGTTCCCGCCGCCTCGTCCGCCTTGAGGACCTCGATCTTCCTCTTCCCGAGGAGCCCGCCCTGCGCGTTGATCTCGTCGGCGGCTAATAGATTTCCTTTGTGCATCGGCTCGCCCAGGACGGCGCCCGGGCCGGTGAAGAAGGTCATGTGCCCGATGCGGAACGGCTTGTCCGGGATGGTGCCCTTGGGCTTCTCCTGCGCGCGGGCGACTCCGGCGAATCCGATGCCGGCGGCGGAAGCTCCGAAAGTGGCGGCGGCGGTGACTCCGAGTTGGGCAAGCAGATCCCTGCGCGTGACTGGGCCTGGCATGTTCTGGCCTCCTGCGGCGGCGCGAGTTTAGACTTCCCCCTGAAACGGGCCGCTTCGATCGCCGTTTCGCGGCGCCGGAGCGATCCCTTCGAACGGCCCGTAAAACTCCAACGCCAAACGGTTGCAAGTCCGGTCGCGTCATGCCCTCTCCGGAACCCTATCTGCCGGGCGCTTTTGCAAGGAGTAGGGTGGCGGAGGCTGGAGGTGCAGGATGAAGGTCCGAGCGGCGGTAGTGCAGGGGGCGCCGGCCGCGTTCGACCGCGCGCGAACCCTGGAGAAGATGGGCGCGCTGCTGTCGCAGGCGACGCGCCAGGGCGCGGAGCTCGCCGTGTTTCCCGAGGCGTTCGTCTCGGCGTATCCGAAGGGGCTCGACTTCGGCGCGGTGGTGGGCAGGCGCACTCGCGAAGGCCGCGAACAGTTCCGCCGGTACTTCGACAGCGCGGTCGAGGTGCCCGGGCCCGACGTCGACCGCATGGCCAAGATGGCGGGCGAGCACCACGTGCACCTGGTGGTGGGCGTCATCGAGCGCGAGGGCGGGACGCTGTATTGCACGGTCCTCTTCTTCGGGGACGACGGCAGGTTCCTGGGCAAGCACCGCAAGCTGATGCCGACCGCGGCGGAGCGCCTGGTGTGGGGCTTCGGGGACGGCTCCACCCTGCCGGTGTTCGACACGCGGCTCGGCCGGATCGGGGCGGTGATCTGCTGGGAGAACTACATGCCGATGCTGCGCATGGCGATGTACTCGAAAGGCGTGCAGCTCTATTGCGCGCCGACCGCCGACGATCGGGAGACCTGGCTGCCGACCATGCGCCACGTCGCGCTCGAGGGACGCTGCTTCGTGCTCAGCGCCTGCCAGGTGCTGCGGCGGCGCGACTTGCCGGCGGACATCCCCAACGCCCTGGGCGACTCGCCGGAGACGTTGCTCATGCGAGGGGGCAGCTGCATCGTCGATCCGCTCGGCAAGGTGCTTGCGGGACCCGTGTTCGACGAGGAGACGATCCTGTTCGCCGAGCTGGATCTGGACGAGATCGCGCGCGGCAAGTACGACTTCGACGTCGCCGGGCATTACGCACGGCCCGACGTGTTCCAGCTCTCCGTGAACGAGCGCCCCGCGAAGCCCGTCGTGACCGGCGGCATGCTATAGCGCGCAGGTGTCGTCGACGAACCCTCTCTGGACACCGTCGTCCGAGCGGATTCAGGCCGCGGGCATCACGCGTTACCTGCGCTGGCTGGAGACGCGGCGCGGCCTGCGCTTCGACGGGTACGAATCGCTCTGGCGCTGGTCGACCGCCGAGATCGAAGAGTTCTGGGCTTCGATCTGGGACTTCTGCGGCGTGATCGCTCACAGCCCGTACCAGCGCGTGCTGGACCGCCGCGCGATGCCCGGCGCCCGCTGGTTCGAGGGCGCCACCTTGAACTACGCCGAGCAGGCACTGTGGCGCGCGTCCAAGCCGGACTGGACGTCGAGAACGGCGCTCGTGTTCGAGTCCGAGGCGCGGCCGCGCGCGGAGCTGACCTGGGGCGACCTCGCGGCCCAGGTCTTCGCGCTGGCCAGAACGCTCACCCGGATGGGCGTCCGCCCCGGCGATCGGGTCGCCGCGTACTTGCCCAACGTGCCGGAGTCGGTCGTCGCGCTGCTCGCTGCCGCGAGCATCGGCGCGGTGTGGTCCAGCGCCGCGCCCGACATGGGCCCGGTGGGCGTGCTCGACCGCTTCCGGCAGATCGGACCAAAAATATTGCTCGCGGTGGACGGTTACCGGTACGGGGGCAAGGCCTTCGATCGGCGCGAAACCGTCCGCGAGCTGGTCCGGCAGCTGCCCAGCGTGGAGGCCGTGATCCTGGTGCCTCACCTCGACCCGGGAGCGTCGCCCAGCGCGCTCGCGGGCGCCGGAGGACGCCCCACGCGGGTGACGCGGTTCGCGGAGGCGATCGAAACGCCCGCACCCGCTGCATTCACGAGCGTCCCGTTCGACCATCCGCTGTGGGTCGTCTACTCGTCTGGCACCAGCGGAATGCCGAAGCCGATCGTCCACGGTCACGGCGGCACGATCCTCGAGAACCTCAAGACGGACACACTGCACCTCGACGTCGGCGAGGCCGACCGGTTCTTCTGGTTCTCGTCGACGAACTGGATCATGTGGAACATCTGGGTCTCGACGCTGATGACCGGCTGCACGATCCTGCAGTTCGACGGGAACCCCGGCCACCCCGACATGGGCGCGCTGTGGCGCTTCGCGGCACGCGAACGCGCCACCTTCTTCGGTACCAGCCCGGCGTTTCTCTCCGCTTGCATGAAGGCGGGGATCTCGCCGCGCCGGGAGGTGGAGCTGCCCGCGCTGCGGACCGTCGGCTCGACCGGGTCGCCGCTTCCGCCGGAGGCCTACCGCTGGGTGTACGAGCATGTGCATCCCGACGTCCTGCTCGCTTCGATCTCCGGCGGCACGGACCCGGGGGCGGCATTCCTCACCGCCTCGCCGATCCTGCCCGTGTACGAGGGCGAGATGCAGTGCCGCGGGCTCGGGGTGGCGGTCGCCGCGCTGGACGAGGAGGGCCGAGAGCTGGTCGACGAGGTCGGCGAGCTGGTCGTCTCCCAGCCGATGCCCTCCATGCCGCTGTATTTCTGGGGCGACGCAGGCGGCAAGCGGTATCGCGAGAGCTATTTCGAGACGTACCCGGGCCGGTGGCGGCACGGAGACTGGTTGCGTCTGCGGCCGCGCGCGGAGTCGGTCACCTCGGTGATCTATGGGCGCTCGGACTCGACGATCAACCGGCACGGCATCCGGATGGGGACCGCAGAGATCTACCGGGTAGTCGAGGAGTTTCCGGAGGTGACGGACTCGCTCGTCATCGATCTCGAATACCTGGGCCGCCCGTCCTTCCTCGCGCTGTTCGTGGTCCTGCAAGGCGGCGCAACCGCCGTGCCGCCGGCCCTCCGCGCCCGGCTGTTCGACGCCATCCGCACGGGGCTGTCGTCACGGCACGTCCCGGACGAAGTGTTCGCGATCCCGGAAGTGCCCCGCACATTGTCGGGCAAGAAGATGGAAGTGCCGGTCCGGAAGGTCCTGCTCGGGCATCCCCCCGAGAAGGCGGCGAACCGGGATGCCATGGCGAATCCCCGCTCGCTCGACTGGTTCGTCGCCTTCGCCCGCGCGCGTGCGCCGGTGGGAGGCGCTTAGGGTCCGAGCGCCGCCGCCCGGCAAGCAGGCACGACGCTCCGCGGCGTGACTCGACCTCTCACGCGGAATAGAAGCACGCAAAACTCGGCGGGCGGACGAGGTCGTGCCGCCCATCAGCGGCGGCCATGGCGCAGCGCGATTTTTCGGTCGGGATCGGCGGGGCGGCCGGCCAGGGCGTGGCCACGCCTGGCACCGTTCTCGCCAAGCTGTTCGTGCGGCGCGGGCTGCACGTCAACGCCTACAACGCCTACCAGTCGATCATCCGGGGCGGGCACACCTTCCTGACCATCCGGACCGGCGAGGCGCCCGTGCGCTGCATGGGCGACGAGCTGGACATGCTGATCCCGCTCAACCAGGACACGATGGACCGCCACGTGCGGCGGATGCGCCCAGGCTCGGCGGTCCTCTTCGATCAGGGCAAGTTGAAGCCCGAAGGCGCCGCGGAAGGCGTGCAGCTCTGCCCGCTTCCCCTGGCGCAGCTGGCGACGACGCCGCTGCACTACAACACCGCGGCCGTCGCCGCAGTCCTGCGCCTCGTCGGCGTCGAGTGCCGGCCGTTCGAGCAGATGCTGGCGGAGCAGTTCAAGCGGAAGGGCGACCAGGTCGTCGCCGAGAACGTAGCGGTCGCGCGCGCCGGTTACGAGTATGCGGGAGCACATTTCCGCCCCTATCCATTCGCGCTTCCAGACACCGGCAAGCCACTGGCCGTCGCCACCGGCAACGAATGCCTGGCGATGGGAGGCGTGGCCGCCGGCGTGAAGTTCTACTGCGCGTATCCGATGAGTCCATCGACGGGCGTGCTGATGTGGATGGCCCGGCACGCGCGGCAGCTGGGCATCATGGTGCGGCAGGTCGAAGACGAGATCGGCGTGATCAACATGGCCATCGGCGCGGCGCACACCGGCTGCCGTGCCCTATGCGCGACCTCTGGTGGCGGCTTCGCGCTGATGACGGAGGCGCTCGGCGCGGCCGCGATGATGGAGATCCCGGTCGTCTGCATCAACGGGCAGCGCGCCGGCCCGGCCACCGGCGTTCCCACCAAGACGGAGCAGGGCGATCTCTGGCAGGTGCTGGGCGCCGGCCAGGGTGACTACCCGCGCCTGATCGCTGCGCCGCTCAGCATCGCCGACTGCTTCCACACCATCCCGCAGATGTTCAACCTCGCCGACCGTTTCCAGTGCCCCGGGATCGTGCTCGCCGACCTGCTCGAGTCGGAGGGATTCAGCAGCCTCGATCCGGCCGAGCTCGACTTCAACCCGCCGCGCGATCGGGGCGAGGTGATCGGCCTCGACGGACAGCCGGTGCCCTCCGGCGAGGACTACGCGCGCTACCGCGAGACACAGAGCGGCGTGGCGCCGCGGGCGGTTCCCGGCACTCCCGGCCATGCCCACGTGGTCGCCACCGACGAGCACGACGAGCGCGGCGTCCTGATCAGCGACGAGTTCACCGATCCCCACAAGCGCCAGGCGATCATGGAGCGGAGGCAGCGGAAGATGGACGGCGCCCTCGCCTTGATCGACCCTCCCCGGCTGACCGGCGCGGAGGATGCGCAGGTCACGCTGGTCGGCTGGGGCTCGACGTGGGGAGTCATCGACGAGGCGGTGGAGAAGCTCGGACAGGAAGGGATCCGCGCCAATCACCTCCAGGTGAAATGGATGGTCCCGCTGCACGTCGAGGCCATCCAGCAGGCGCTGGGCAAGGCGCGCAAGATCGTCATCGTCGAGAACAACTACAGCGGGCAGTTCGCACGGTACCTGCGCTCCGAGACCGGGGTGGTCGCCGACGCTCACATCCGCAAGTACGACGGCGAGCCGTTCCTTCCCCATCACGTGGTCGAGGGCGTGCGGAAGGTGCTCGCGGGCAAGACGAAGAAGTACGTCCCGGTACACGAGATCCGGGTCTGAGGGAGGAAACCTCGATGGCCGAACCGGCAATCACCGAGACGAGGACGGCGCTGGTCAATCGGCCCAGGCGCGCGCCGCTGCCGGTCAAGGAGTTCAAGGGCAAGGCGGACCCGGATTGGTGTCCGGGCTGCGGCGACTTCGGCGTGCTCAACGCGCTCAAGTCCGCGGTGGCCGAGCTGGGTCTCCGCCCGCACGAGGTGCTGACCATCAGCGGCATCGGCTGCTCGTCGAACCTGCCGGGCTACATCAACACCTACGGGATGCACACGCTGCATGGGCGCGCGCTGGCGGTCGCGACCGGCGCGCAGCTGGGCAACCACGGCCTCAAGGTGGTGGTGACCGGCGGCGACGGCGACGGATTCGGTATCGGCGGCAACCACTTCGTGCACGCGATGCGCCGCAACGTCGACCTCACCTATATCGTGATGGACAACCAGATCTACGGGCTCACCACCGGCCAGGTCTCCCCCACCAGCCGCAAGGGGATGAAGACCAAGTCGACGCCGCACGGCAGCGTGGAGAACCCGGTCAACGCCATCCCGCTGGCCATCGTCTGCGGGGCGACCTACGTCGCGCGCGGCTTCTCGGGGCAGCAGAAGCACCTCATCGAGCTGATCAAGGGGGCGATCGAGCACAAGGGGTTCGCCTTCGTCGACGTGTTCAGCCCGTGCGTGACGTACAACAAGGAGAACACGCACGAGTTCTTCAAGCAGCGCACGCGGAAGCTGGAGGAGATGGGCCACGACCCGTCGAACTTCCACGCCGCCATCGAGAAGGGCGGCCTGTGGGGCGACGAGATCCCCATCGGCCTCTTCTACCGGAACGACGAGGCGCCCGCCCTCGACGAGATGGAGCCCGTGCTCGCCGAGGGAGGATCGCTTTCGCACCGGCCGCTGGACGTCTCGGCCGACAACGCCCGAGCGGTCGTCGCCGAGTTGATGTGAGGGTGGCCGCGGCCAGGGCGCGCGCTAGTGCAACATCCTGAGGGAGAGCGCAACCGTCAGCGCCGAGACGAAGACCATGCCCGCTGCTACCGTGGCGGGGGTCTTCGCATTCTCCCGCATCCACACCATTCCGGCGCAGACGGCGATCGCCGCCCACACCACGGTCCGGGCGTAGCGCATGTGCAGCGAGATCATGTTCAGCTGCAGCAGGAACCCGAACGAGGAGGCTGCCAGGGCGGCGATGGTGACTTTGCGATCTCCGCGATCGGTGTACAGCAGGTACCCGGAGCCCGCCACCGTGACCAGGACGAAGAACAGCCGCATCGCCATTCGCGCACCTCCAGCTCCTGACGATAGCCGACCGGCGACGCACGACAAGAAAACGCCGCGCCCGAGCCATCATCCCGACGCGACTGGCGAATGTCCTACCCGTCAGACCCGTCCCCTGGACCCGCAAAGCAAACGAGGCTAGAAATCCAGCCACGGTGGCTCGAATTCGAGCCGAGGGGGAAGGGTGCCTGCCAATCAGCGGTTATCGACGCTTCTCGACCGTTTCGTGGATCAGCTCGCCGGGGAGATCGCCACGCGGGCGCGACGGCAGTTTGGTTCCGCAGCCGGACTGGGGAGGCGCGGGGCCCGGCACAAGCTCGACATGCGCTGCCGCGTGAACGGGTGCAAGAACCGGTCGCGCGGACCGCGGTTCGGCTACATCTGCGACGTCCACCAGGCCAAGCTGAGCAAGCGCGAGCAGCAGGCTGCCCGCGACGCCTGGAACGAAAAGAGGGCGCGGCACGCCTGATCGCCGTCCATGCAGGCGGCGGTATCCATCGGTGCGCACCGCGCATCCGCGGCGCAGGGGACGCCGGGCCGCGGAAGGCGATCCAGCTTTCGCTCCGACCGCGAAAGGAGACGCCGATGACCCCGATCCGCGCATTGCAGGATCTGATCCATCTCGACATGGACGCCATCAAGGCCTACGAGCTGGCGATCAAGGCTTGCGAGCACGAGAAGGTGAAGACGCAGCTCCGCTCGTTCCAGGGCGACCACCAGCGGCACGTGCAGGACCTGAGCGAGGAGCTGCGCAAGCTCGGCGAGCAGCCCGACGTGCGCACGGACCTGAAAGGCTTCTTCATCGAGGCGTTCACCGCGGTGGCCAGCCATGGGACGAAGAGCGCGCTGATGGCGATGCGTGGCAACGAGCAGCTCACCACCGCCCGCTACAAGGCCGCGCTCGACCTGCAGGACGTCCCCGACACCACCAAGGGGATCGTCCGCAAGAACTACGCCGACGAGCAGCGCCACCTGGAGTGGATCAAGATGGCGCTCGACCAGGAGATCTGGAAGCAGGAGCAGCCCGCCCAGCCCGGCCAGCCCTGAAGCGAGCCGGCCGCGTCACGAGCTCGCCGTCGAGGTCGTCCTGCAAGTACCAGGGGCAGTCGACGACC
>Ga0066709_100001511_pt1 | contig 15507 bp, 18 predicted proteins | sample GraSoiAngelo_158_FD_79665 | JGI IMG/M metagenome (GOLD analysis project Ga0066709, IMG submission 79665) | Grasslands soil microbial communities from the Angelo Coastal Reserve, California, USA - 14_1009_16_30cm | ecosystem: Environmental > Terrestrial > Soil > Grasslands | place: USA...
CCCGGCCACGGCGAGCCCCTCGACGCGCTGCGCGGTCCCGAGGCGTGCCCGGTGCTCGCGATCATCGGCGAGCGCGACGTCTGGACACCGGCCGACGACGTCGCCGCGCTCGACGCGCTCCCGAACGTCACGGTGGTGCGCTATCCGGGGGCCGAGCACGGCTTCGCCCACGACCCGGACCGCCCGGCGCACCGGGCCGCGGACGCGGCCGACGCGTGGCGCCGCGCCGCGGAGTTCCTGAACGGCTGAGCCGCGTGACTACTGCGACCGGCGGCTGAGCTGCTCGCGGTCCACGATCCGGTACCGCCGCTCGCGCTGCTCGAGCCAGCCGAGCCGCACGAAGGCGGAGATGGCCTTGTTCACGCGCTCGCGAGACGCTCCCACCATGCCCGCCAGCTCCTCCTGGGTCACCGGCAGCTGGAACTCGTCGCCCGCGCCGGCCAGCTCGAGCAGGCGCTTGGCGGTGCGCCCCGGGACGTCGAGGAACACGCTGTCCGCCAGGGCCTCGTCGGTGGTGCGCAGGCGGGTGGCGAGGAGCTCGACCACCCTCCAGAGCAGCGTCGGGTCGGCGTCGAACGTGCGGCGCACGTCGTCGTACTGCACGGCGAGCACGGTCGAGTCCTCCAGGGCCCGAGCCGCGGCCGACCGGCCGAGCCCGTCGAACAGGCTGATCTCGCCGAACAGGTCGCCCGGCTCCATCAATGCGACGACCGACTCTCGCCCGTCGGACGACTTGTTGGCGATGGCGATCAGGCCCTCCTGCACCAGGAACAGCTCGCTCGCGAGGTCGCCCTCCTCGAACACGACGTCGTGGCGCCGCAGGCGCCGGACCGACGAGCCGGCTGCGACCGCGGCAACCGCATCCGGGGGCAACCCCTGGAAGAGCCGGGTGGTGGACAGCATCGACATGTCGACCATGCGGGCGTCACGTTCCCCCCCGCCGGACCGCGTGGTCAAGTTGGCCCACCCGGCGATTCGGTGGCACTCTGGAGAGGTACCCACCGCTGTACCGCCCTTGGGAGAGCTATGCCTTTTGACGTCGGAGACAAAGTTGTCTACCCCCATCACGGCGCTGCCGTCATCGAGCGCAGGGAGGAGCGCGATGTCTTCGGGTCGAACCGTGAGTATCTCGTCCTCCGGCTTGCGTACGGTGACCTCACCCTGATGGTCCCGGCCGACAACACCGAGGAGGTCGGCCTGCGCGAAGTCATCAACGACGAAGAGGTCGAGGAGGTCTTCGCAGTGCTGCGCAAGAAGGAAGCGCGCATGCCGACGAACTGGTCCCGGCGCTTCAAGAACCATGTCGAGAAGCTGAAGTCGGGCGACATCTACCAGGTGGCCGAGGTGGTGCGGAACCTGTCCATCCGCGAGAAGGACAAGGGCCTGTCGGCGGGTGAGAAGCGCATGCTCACCAAGGCCCGCCAGATCCTCGTGTCCGAGCTCACCTTCGCGATCAACGTCTCGGAAGAGGAAGCCGAGCAGCGTCTCGACGAAGCCCTGCCGTAGGCCGGGCCCACCCGTTCGCGCAATTTCAGGGGGCCCTCGGGCCGGTCGATAGAGAGGGAGCGCCGTCCTCCGCTCCCATGTTCGTCGAGATCGCCCGCCTCCTGATCGTCTTCCTCTTCACCACTGCCGGCTTCGAGCTGGCGAAGGGGGGAGCGACCGCGCCGGCGGAGGGCTCGGCGGTGCTCGGCGCCACGCTCGGTGCCTGCATCGGCTACGTGGCGGGAGGCATCGTCGGCCGGCTGCTCAACCGGACGATGGGCGCGGTCGAGCGACGCGTCGAACGGGCGCCCGCGGCCCAACTGCTCGCGGGGGCGCTGGGCGCAGGCGTGCTGTCGGTTCCCTTCGCCCTGCTCGGCGTGCCGGCCGTGGTCCTGCTCCCGGGTGTGTTGGGATGGCCGCTGCTCGGGTTGTTGGTGTGGATCGGCATGTTCGCGGGCTTCCGGCTCGGTGCCGCCAAGAGCGAGCAGCTGCTCGGGATGGCGGGGCTCTCGACCCGGCCGCTGGCCACGGTGTCCCGCTACGGGTCCGGTCGCGCGCCCGAGACGTTGCTGGTGGACACGAGCGCGGTCATCGACGGTCGGGCGCTCGCCGTGGCGGAGGCGGGCTTCCTGCACGGCGACCTGCTCGTGCCCCGGTTCGTCCTCGACGAGCTCCAGGGCATCGCGGACGCGGCCGATCCCGCGCGCCGGCGCCGGGGCCGGCGCGGGCTCGAGGTGCTCGACGCCCTCCAGCGCGACGGCCACATCGGGATCCACGTGATCGACGACGAGGTGCCCGAGATCCAGGCCATCGACGCCAAGCTCGTCGCGCTCGCCCGACGCCTACAGGCCGGCCTGCTCACCACCGACGCGAACCTGCAACGGGTCGCCGAGCTCCAGGGCGTCGCCTGCCTGAACCTGAATAGGCTGGCCGACGGCCTCCGCCCGGTCCTCGTGCCGGGTGAGGTCGTGCGCCTCCCGATCAGCCGGGAGGGACGAGAGCCGGGGCAGGGCGTGGGCTTCCTCGAGGACGGGACGATGGTGGTGGTGGGCGAGGCGGCCGGGTTGGTGGGCCGTGAGGTCGACGTGCGCATCACCTCCAACGTGCAGACGTCGGTCGGGCGCATGCTCTTCGCCGCTGTCGTCGCCGCGTGACGGCCGCCGCTCCGGGAGAGCGGCCCACGGGCACAGCCGCTCCGGGAGAGCGGCCCATGCCTCTCGTGTGGGCGGTGGTGGTCGCGGCGGGGAGCGGCACCCGATTCGGCGCCCGGAAGCAGTACGAGATGCTCGGTGACCGGCGCGTCCTCGACTGGGCGGTCGACGCCGCCCGTTCGGTGGCCGGCGGCGTCGTGGTGGTGGTGCCGGACGCGGACGCGAGGACCCACGAGCCCGGCGCCGACGTGGTGGTGCCGGGCGGCGCGACGCGGTCGGCGTCCGTGCGCGCCGGGTTGGCTGTCGTCCCTGCCGATGCCGAGGTCGTGGTCGTGCACGACGCCGCCCGGCCGCTCGCCCCGGTCGCGCTGTTCGAGTCGGTCGTCGCCGCGGTCACCGCGGGTGCCGACGGTGCGGTGCCCGGCCTGCCCGTCACCGACACGGTCAAGCGCGTGCACGCGGGCGCGGTCGTCGCGACGCTCGATCGCTCGGAGCTGGTGACCGTGCAGACCCCGCAGGCATTTGTCGCCTCGGTGCTGCGCGCCGCGCACGCGTCCGGTGGCGACGACACCGACGACGCCGCGCTGGTCGAGGCCGCGGGTGGTCGTGTGGTCGTCGTTCCCGGCGATGCCGTGAACGCGAAGCTGACGACGCCGCACGACCTCGAGCTCGCGCGCGTCGGCGTTGCCCGCATCGCGAGCCGACCGTGAGCGTCCGCGTCGGCCTCGGGTTCGACGTGCACCGGTTCTCGGACGACCCCGGTCGTCCCCTCGTCCTCGGCGGTGTGCACGTGACGGGCGAGCGCGGCCTGGCCGGTCACAGTGACGCAGACGTGATCGCGCACGCGGTCGCGGACGCCCTGCTCGGCGCGGCAGGCCTCGGCGACCTGGGCGGCCGCTTCCCCGACACCGACCCGGAGTGGGCCGGTGCCGACAGCGTCTCGCTGCTCGCGCGCGTCGTCGACGATCTGCGGTCGGCGGGCTGGCACGCGGTCAACGTGGACTGCGCGGTGCTCCTCGAGGCGCCCCGCCTCGCCCCGCATCGCGAGCAGATGCAGAGGCGCATGGGCGACGTGGTCGGCGCCGACGTCACGGTGAAGGCCAAGCGGCCCGAGGGCCTCGGCGCGCTCGGGCGCGCGGAGGGCGTGGCGTGCTGGGCGGTGGCGCTGGTCGAGCGCGGGTGAGCGCTCCCTCCCGCCGCAACCTGGGGGGCGAGCAGGTCGAAGGGCGTCGAGCCGTCCTCGAGCTGTTGCGCGCCGGCCGCCGGCGGACGCGCGACGTCTGGATGGCCGAGGGCCTCGACGATGCCGGCATCCTCCGCGAGATCGAGGACCGGGCCCGGGGCGCGCACGTGCGCGTCCAGCGGGTGAGCCGGGGGCGCCTCGACGGGGAGGCGCGAACGACCGCCCCGCAGGGCGTGCTCGCCCACGCCGATCCCCTGGAGCCGACCGACCTCGACGAGCTGTGCCGGCCGGGCGACGCGCCGTTCCTCCTCGCCGTCGACGGGGTGGCGGATCCGCAGAACTTGGGCGCGCTGTTGCGGTCGGCCGAGGGAGCGGGCGTCACGGGTGTGGTGGTGCCGCGTCATCGGGCGGTGCACGTGACCGCGACGGTGACCAAGGCCGCGGCCGGCGCGGTGGAGTACCTGCCGATGGCCCTGGTGGCGGGCATCCCTGCCGCGCTCGCGCGGGTGCGGGAGCTCGGAGTGTGGGTGGTCGGGCTCGACGCGGCGGGCGAGGAGACCCTGTTCGGGCTGACGCTCGCCACGGAGCCGTTGATCCTCGTGCTGGGCGCAGAGGGCGCGGGCCTGTCGCGGCTGACCCGGCAACGGTGCGATGTCGTCGTCCGGGTTCCCCTCGCCGGTCGCGTGGCCTCGTTGAACGTCGCGGCCGCCGGCGCCCTCGCGCTGTTCGAGGTCAGCCGTCAGCGCGGCGCGACGAAGAGATAGCGCAACGTCGCGAGTTGCCTGGTGCTCAGAGGTCGTTCCGGTCGAAGAAGGCGCGGACCTCTTCTGCCAGACGACCGGGTCGCACGCGGAAGTCGAAGAACGACGCCGCGGTGACGAGCGTGGTGTCGGGCATGCGCTCGGCCACGTCGATGACGTCGTCGAGCACGTGGAGTGGGTCGCCGCCGTGCCCGACGACGAGCGCCGGCATCGTGAGCCGCCGCAGCGTCTCGGCGTCGTCGGGTGGCGCCTCCTCCTGCAAGAGGCCGCGGAGGAGCGCGACCGCGGCCCGATGATCGGCCGTGAGGATCTCACGGAGCTGGAACAACTCGTGTGCGCCCTCGGGCAGCGGCACGCGCGACAGCCCCGGGCGCAGGACGTCGAACACCGGCGCGGCGGCGCCGAAGAACCACGACAGCGCGGTGAACGCAGGCCGTCCGATCGGGAGGCCGCGTGCGAACACCGGCATCTCGAGGATCATCGCCCGCACCCGCTCGGGGTGGCGCAGCGCCAATTGCAGGGTGACGTTGGCGCCCAGCGACATCCCGCCCACGACGGCGCGCTCGATGCCGAGGTGGTCGAGCAGGGCGACCACGTCGTCGGTCAACTCGTCGATGGAGTAGCGATCGGCGTCGCGCGGGCGCGTGGAGCGGCCGTGACCGTGCAGGTCGAGGAGGTACACCCGGTGATCGGGGAGGCCGGCGGCCAACCGCTCCATGGTCCTCGACGACAGCAACAGGCCGTGGAGGAGGACCACCGGCGGGGCCTGCGCCGGGCCCCGCTCTGCGTAGTAGAGCCTGAGGTCCCCTCGCGCGACGACCGGCACGGCGCGAACCGTAGTGTGTCGAACCGCCGAAATCGTCTGGAACGGGGGTCGGGCTCGATCATGATCGAAGCCACGGACACACGTTGAGCGGCCCGGTGCTCCCGGGGTGAGGATCGCGATCCCCGACCCGTCGCTCGTCGCCCTCGTCGGCGCGTCGGGCTCGGGCAAGTCGACGTTCGCGGCGCGCCACTTCCTGCCGACCGAGGTCGTCTCGTCCGATGTCTGCCGGGGACTGGTCGCCGACGACGAGAGCGACCAGTCGTCGACCGACGACGCCTTCGAGGTGCTGCACTTCATCGCGGGCAAGCGCCTCTCGGCCGGACGCATGACCGTGGTCGACGCGACCAACGTGCAGCCCTTCGCGCGCCGTTCGCTCGTGGCGCTGGCGCGCGAGCACCACGTGCAGCTGGTGGCCATCGTCTTCGATCTCTCGGAGGGGGTGTGTGCGCGGCGCAACACCCTCCGAGCCGACCGTGCCGTCGGGCTCTCGGTGCTGCGCAGCCAGCGCGGCGCGCTGCGACGCTCGATGGGCTCGCTGCGGAAGGAGGGCTTCGATCGAGTCCACGTGCTACGGAGCGTCGAGGACGTCGAAGCCGCGTCCGTGGCGCGCGAGCGCCGCGAGACGGAGTGAACCGCCGCGTCGCCTACTCGCTCCGGTCCTCGATCTCCCACGCGTGGTCGAGCGCGTGCCAGGCGATGCGGCGGGCGGCGTAGCTGTAGGGCCAGCCCTTCTCGAGGTCGGGCGCCGGGGCACGGGCGGCGCGCAGCACGTCGAGAACGGCGTGACGGACCTCGGCTACTCCGTTGGCATCATCGATCGCCGGTTGCCGGAACCGCAGACCGAGCTTGCGGATGTAGGAGACCTCCGCGCCGATGACGTGATCGACGATCTTGTCGCGGTCGCGTCCGCCTCCCCGCGGCCCCTTGCGCAGCGCGGGCGGCGCGCCGGCGACCACGTGGTCGAGCACCTTCCACGACGCCTCGACGAGGACGGCGAGCCGCTCGGCCCGCGCCTTCGTGAGCCGCGCTCGGTCGGCCGACGGCACCTCGCCGGGCGCCCCGAAGTCGGTCGAGGCCGACCCCTCGAGCCGTTCGACGACGTCGAAGCCGGCGGCGGCGGACTTCGGGAAGCGCACGCCGGCCGTCGCCGCGACCGGCGCATAGCGGCCGGCGTAGTCGGCGAGCACGTGCAGCGCGTCGTCCTCGTTCTTGGCCGACCGGCACCAACCCGGCCAGTCGAGCGCGCAGGCGAACACCTTCCTGGACCCGACCTCGAGGTAGACGCGCGTGCTCACAGCTGCAACCGCTGCTCCGCCGGGTCGGATCTCTGCGGCCGCTCGTAGCGGGCGAAGGGCCGAACCCGGACGGCGAACAGCGCGGCGCCGAGCACGCACGCCACGCCCCCGGACACGATCGCGAACGGCACACCCGCGAGGCCGCCCACCACACCGGCTTCGACGTCACCGAGCACCGGGCCGCCGGCGTACACCGCGATCTCGACCCCGCTGACCCGGCCGCGCAGATCGTCCGGCGTGAGGTCCGCGGCGATGGTGGAGCGGTAGACGCCCGAGATCATGTCGGACGCGCCCGCGCCGGCGAGCATCGCCAGCACGAGCAACGGCTCGCGCGTCAGTCCCGCGATCGCGATCGTGACGCCCCATGCGGCGACGGCGAGCAGCACGGCGCGGCCCTGGCGGCGCACACGGGTCGTCCACCCACTCGTCAGCGACGCGACGAACGCGCCGGCCGCCACCGACGAGAGCAGCAGCCCGTAGAGCCTCGGCCCGCCACCCAATCGCACCGCGAGCGCGGGGAACAAGGCCCGGGGCATGCCGAACACCATCGCGAGCAGGTCGATGCTGAACACGCTGACGATCACCGAGTGACCGCGGAGGAAACGAACCCCCTGCAGCACAGACGTCGTCGACGCGCGTCCCGCACCGACGACGGGTGGAGACGGCGCGATCCCCCGGAAGGCCACGAGAGCGATCCCGTAGGTGAAGACGTCGGCGACGTAGGCGCTCGTGAGGCCCAGGCCGGCGATGATCACACCCGCCACCGCGGGCCCGGCCATCATCCCGAACGACCCGTACGTCGACTGCAGCGCGAACGCGGCGGGACGCACCTCTTCGTCCAACAAGAGGGGAAGCAGCGAGCGCAGCACCGGGAAGCTGACCGCGAACGCCGCGCTCGCGACGGCGCCCAGGACGTACAGCAACCACAGCTGCGGACGATCCAACGACGCGTTCACGGCCAGCAGCGCGGAGCACCCGGCCGAGACCGCCGTCACGCCGAGCAGCAGCCGTCGTTTGTCGACGCTGTCGGCGAACGCGCCACCGACGAGCGAGAAGACGAGCAGCGGTCCCAGCTGCGCCAGGCCGAGCAGCCCCACCGCCAGCGACGACCCGGTCTGGTGGAACACCTGGTAGGGCAGCGCGGCGACGGTGATCATGCTGCCGACGAACGAGACCGCCTGGCCGACCCAGAGCCTTCGAAAGTCGCGCGACACCCGCAGAGGCGTCGTGTCCACCAGTAGCCGCATAGAGAGCCCGAGGTGGGACTCGAACCCACGACCTGACGCTTACAAGGCGCCTGCTCTGGCCAACTGAGCTACTCGGGCATTTCCAGCTGCGAGTTTGTCATCACCGGCGCCGCGCCTCTCATGACTGGCAGGCCACCGGCCGGCGGACGAGCGTGCGATGCGCTCCGGCGATCGGGCCGGCCGATACGCTCGACGACCATCCTCTCTTTCCCCGCGGATGCTCGCGTGCGGACCACATCCGGCGTCATCTGTCTTGCGACCGGGGTAGCCGGGATGCTCGTCGCGGCGGTCCTGATCGTCGGGCTCGCCCACAACGCAGAGCGCACTGCGCCGCGGCAGCTCCGGGCCCTCGTGACGGAGTACGACCAACCGCGCGGCGCGCTCGAAGCCATGCTCGTCGCGGGCGACGGCCAGGTCTTCGCCGCCCTCGCCCGCGATCCGTCGCTCTCGCATCCCGAGGTCTTCCGCTACGGCCGCTTCGACGCGGCCTATCGCGCGCAACGCCCTCTCCTCGGCTATCTGTCGTGGGCCCTGTCGGGCGGCGACCCCGGCCGGGTCGCGATGGCAATGGCGGTCCTCGCCGTGCTCGGCGCCGGCCTCGCGACGGGAACCCTCGCGGGCTTTCTGACGCGACCGTGGCTCGCGCTCCTGATCGTGCCCTCGCCGGCCGGGCTGGCGGTGCTGTACTCGCTCACGCCCGAGCTCCTCGCCCTCGGCCTCGCGCTGGTAGGGCTTCTCGCTTGGCGGCGCGACAACCGGTACCTCGCCGTCGCATGCTTCACGCTCGCCGGGCTGGGCCGCGAGTCGATGCTGCTCGTTACCGCTGCGTGCGCGGTGGTGGAGCTCGTCGGTCGCCGCCGGCCTCCGGCGGTGCTTGTGATCCCCTTCGCCACATGGCTCGGCTGGGTGGCGCTGGCCCACGCCCGGTTCGGTGAGTCGCTGTGGCCGCTGCGCGCGCAGGGCGACGTCGGGGCGCCGTTCGTCGAGATGTTCCGTCAGCTCGAGCGCTGGAAGGCCATGGACGTGCTGACCGTCGTCCTGGCCGGTGCCGCGGCCATCGCCGTCGCGGTCGCCGTGCGCAGACACCGCGACGGGTTGCTCCCCTGGGTCGGTGTGGCGTTCGCCGCGCTCGCCACGCTCCTCGGCGCGTCGATCTGGGCCGAGTGGTTCAACTCGGCGCGGCTCCTCCTGCCCCTCTACGCCGCCGGGCTGGGCGCCGTCTACGGGCGGGAGCCCATGTAGGGGTGAGGCTCACCTACCGAGCCGCGCCCGTGCAATGCTGTGCCGCGTGCCGGGAACCCCCGCCGGCAGGGAGGGATGCTTGAAAGTCACCGTCTCGGAGGGCAGGCTGCCGGAGATGGCACTCTCCGAGCGCGACAGGGCGATCCTCGACTTCGAGCGGTCGTGGTGGGCCGAGCCGGGTCCGAAGGAGCTGGCCATCCGCCAGCGGTTCGACCTCTCGGCCACCCGCTACTACCAGGTCCTGGGCGCGCTCCTCGAGTCGCCTGACGCCGTCGATTACGACCCGCTGGTGGTGCGGCGCCTGCGGCGCCTGCGCGACCGGCGCAGGCGTGCCCGCTTCGAGGGTCGCTCGGCCGGCGAACCACTCGGCCGGTGAGCCCCGGCCGGCACGCCGCGGACGACGGCTCCTTCGGGCGCTCGGCGGGGGGAGCGATGCTGCGCGGCGCGCTGCTCCTCGCCATCGCCGTGATCCTCGGCGTGGTCCTGCTGAACACGTTCGACGACGGCAAGGACCCCTTCGCCCAGAGCCTGGTGGCGTCCGGGGCGAACGCGACGACCACGACGACGGCGGCCGCGCCCGAGGTCACCACGACCACGGCCGCGTCCACACCGGCGCTCCGCCCGCCGGCCGACGTGAAGGTGCTTCCCGCCAACGGCACCGGGGTCAACAAGTTCGGCGCCCGCGTGGGCGACGAGCTCAAGAAGTCGGGCTTCAACGTGCTGTCGCCGGTCGACTCGACCACCAAGGGCGTGACGACATCGGTCGTTTACTCGACCGCCGGTTACGAAGCCGACGCGGTCGACGTGGCCGCCAAGCTCGGGCTGCCGCCCACCGCGGTGCAGGCGGTCGCGCCGCCCGTCAAGGCGGTCGAGCTGCGCGGCGCCAACGTGATCGTGGTTGCCGGCACCGATCTCACCAGCCGGCTCAAGTAGACCCGTCGGGTGGCGTCGCCCGATCCGCTGCCGGTCCTGCTCGCTCCCTTTCTCGCCCGTCCCGACCGCGCCGGCATCCTGTGCGATTTCGACGGCACGTTGTCGGCAATCGTCGACGATCCCGCGCGAGCTCGTCCGGTGCAGGGCGCGGCTGACGTCCTCGGCCGTCTCGCGCACCTCTATCGCACCGTCGCCGTCGTTTCCGGGCGACCGGTCGCGTTCCTGCGCGAGCACCTCGGCGGGCGAGGTCTCGTGCTCTTCGGGCTCTACGGACTCGAGCGACTGCGCGGCACCGAGGTCGAAGAAGCCGAGGGCGCGGGTACGTGGCGTCCGATCGTCGCCGATGTGACGGCGCGCGCCGAAGCATCAGACGGTCCGGGCGTCGACGTCGAGCCCAAGGGTCTCTCGGTGACGTTGCACTACCGCAACTGGCCGGGACGCGAGGAGCGCACGCGCGCGTGGGTCGACGCCGAAGCGCGTCGCACCGGACTCGTCGTCCACCCCGGGCGCCTCTGCTTCGAGCTGCGCCCACCCATCGAGCGCGACAAGGGGTCGGTGGTGCGCGAGCTCGCCGCGGGCCTGGACGCCGCGTGCTTCCTCGGCGACGACGAGGGAGATCTCGCGGCGTTCGACGCGCTCGACGCGCTCGAGGGCGGCGGGCTCTTCGCTCTGCGCGTGGGCGTGCGCAGCGCCGAGGCCCCGGCCGCGCTCCTGGAACGGGCGGACGTGCAGGTCGCAGGACCGACCGGCGTGATGGAGCTGCTCGAACGGCTGAGCCTCTCGAACGGCTGAGCTTCCTCGAACGGCTCAGCCCGCGGCGGCTGCCGCGAGCTGATCGTTGAGCCAGTGGCGAGGCGTGCGTCCGGACGCCACCTCGCGCAACCCGCGCGCGTGTTCGGCGCGCTCCGACGTGGTCATGGTGAGCGCGGCGGCGAGCACATCGGCCGTGCCGGCGACGTCGAAGGGGTTGATCTCGAGGGCCGCGTCGCGTAGCTCCTCCCACACGCCGGCCTCGCGACTGAGCGCGAGCACTCCGTCGTGCTCGTTGAGCAGCGGTCCTTCCTTGGCGACCAGGTTCAGCCCGTCGCGCACCGGGTTGACGAGCAGCACGTCGTAGCGCTTCAGCGCGGCAACCGATCGGGCGAAGTTGTCGCTCGTATCGAGAAGCACCGGCTCCCATCCGGGCGTCGCCCAGGTGGCGTTGACCTGCTCGGCGAGCGTCTCCACCTCCTGGCGGTAGGCCAGGTACTCGGGCAGACCCTCGCGTGACGGGTACACGAACGCGGCGAAGACGACCTTGCCCCGCCACTCGGGCCGGGTGCGCAGGAGGTCGTCGAACGCGAGGAAGCCGCGCAACAGGTTCTTCGAGAGCTCGATGCGGTCGACGCGCAGCACCAGCGCCCGATCGCCGATCTGGTCGGCCAGCCAGCGCCCCTCCGCGGCGCACTCGTCGGACGCGGACACCGCCTCGATGTCGTCGTGATCGGGCGCGAGGGGTGCAACGAACGTCGAGGGCTTCCAGCCCAGCACGTCGCCGCAGCAGGCCTCGAAGGCGTCGGCCCAGCGACTCGCGTGGAAGCCGCACGAGGTGTGGCTGGCCATGCCGACCAGCAGCTCCTCGGCCACGTCGGTGGGGAGGATGCGCAACGCCGCCGGGTCGCAGAACGGGATGTGGGTGAAGTGCACGGCACGAAGGTCCTTGCGTTGCTGTGCGAGCCAGGTGCCCAGGAGGGCGAGGTGATAGTCCTGCACGAGGACGGTTGCGCCCTCCGGGGCCTCGTCGATGAGCGCCTGCGCGAACCGGTGGTTGTACGCCCGGTACGCGTCCCATGCCAGGCGCCAACGCCGGTCGATGCGAGGCCGGCGGGCCAGGTCGAAGAGGCCGTGGTGCAGGAACCACAGCGTGCCGTTCGAGATCACGTCGTACGCCATCCGGTACGTGTCCGGCTCGATGGCGAGCGAGCGGAAGCGGAAGCCCTCGACGTCGACCGGGCCCGTCTCGGCCATCTCCCGGTCGGCGTCGGTCATGGCCGCCGCGAGCCAGAGCGCGCCTGTGTCGCGCACGAGTGGCGCGAGGCTCGCCACGAGCCCGCCTGCACCACGCTTGACTTCCAACTCGCCGCCGTCGCCGTAGGAGAACGAGACGGGCCCGCGGTTCGACGCCACGACAACCGGCTCCATCCGGGCCACCATACGGGCATGGCCGACGCAATGCCCCGGCCGGGGGTCACGAGCACCGTCGTCGCCGCCCCCGACAAGTTCCGGGGGACGGCCTCGGGCATCGACGTCGCGGACGCGATCGCGAGGGCCGCCGAGGCCGCGGGCTGGGTGTGCGACCGCGCGCCGGTGGCCGACGGGGGCGAGGGCACCCTCGAGGCCCTCGGCGGCCGGCCGCGCACCACGCGGGTGCGCGGCCCGCTCGGCGCGCCGGTCGATGCCGAGTGGCGGGTCGAGGACGGTCGCGCCGTCGTCGAGATGGCGCGCGCGTCGGGCCTGGTCCTCGCGGGCGGGCCCGAGCACAACGATCCGCTGCGCGCCAGCACGTTCGGCACGGGCCAGCTCATCGCGGCGGCGATAGACGACGGTGCCCGTCGGGTGATCGTCGGCGTCGGCGGCTCGGCCTCGACCGACGGCGGCCTCGGTGCGGTGAGCGCGCTCGGTGCGCGCCAGCTGCGCGGGGTCGACGTCGTCGTGGCCTGCGACGTCACCACGCGCTTCGTCGACGCGGCCGAGCAGTTCGCCCCCCAGAAGGGAGCCTCGCCTGCTCAGGTCGCGCTGCTCAAGCGACGGCTCGAGCGGTTGGCGCAGGTGTACGAGCGCGATCACCGCGTCGACGTCACCGGGCTCGAGGGGTCGGGCGCGGCCGGTGGTCTCGCCGGGGGCCTGGCCGCGCTGGGTGCGACGCTCGTGCCCGGGTTCGACGTGGTGGCCGAAGCGCTCCAGCTGGCCGACCGAATCGCGCAAGCCCGCCTGGTGGTCACCGGCGAAGGCTTTCTCGACGAGCAGTCGTTCCGAGGCAAGGCGGTCGGCGGCGTCACCGAGCTGGCGCGCGAAGCCGGCGTGCCCGTGCTCGTCGTGGCGGGCGACGTCTACGTCGATGACCTGCCCGACAACATCGATGTGGTGTCGCTGGTGGATCGCTTCGGCGACGACCGGGCGCGCACCGAGGTGCTCGCGTGTGTCGAGACCGTCGTCCGCGAGCGCCTCACGCGTCCCGAAGGAGGAGCTCGATGAGCTCGGCCACACCTGCGCCGAACGCGCCGGTCGTGCGGTGCGGCCACTCGCGCGAAACCTCGGCGTTGGCGACCAGCCAGCACTGAGCGACCTCGCGTGCGCACTCGAGATCCGCGGCCGCGTCCCCGATGTAGGCGGTGTCGCGCATTGCGATGCCATGACGCTCGCGATCGATGCGGACACCCGCCGCCTTGCCCGTACCGGCCGGCGCGAGGTGGAACGCGCCCACGACGCCGTCGCCGTGTCGCCGCAGGAGGCCGTTGTCGACCAACCGGCACCAGCCCAAGCCGGCGGCCGCCAGCGCGGCATTGACCGCGTCGGGCTCGGCCCGACCTCGGAGGAGGTAGGTCGCCTCGCGTCCGGCGTTCCACGGCTCGTGCGGCTCGAGCCCGCCACGTTGCAGGACGAACGCGATCGCTCCCTCGTCGTGCATCGCCTCGACCGGCGTCCGCCCTACGAACGGGAAGTCGCCGAGCTCGTAGCGCACCTCGTGTCCCTCGACATGGACGCACCCGAGCTCGCCGATGCCGCGGGGAAGCCCGAGCAGGCGGCACAGCTCGAAGACCTGCACGCGGCCGCGACCGGTGACAGGGACGACTTCGAGGCCGGCCGTGCGCGCCCGCAGTAGCGCGGCGACGGTGCGCGTCGAGCCGTCCCACAGCAGGTCGCCGCCCGGGCCCACGAGGGTGCCGTCGACGTCGACGTAGAGGACGCGCACCCTCAAGCCGATTTGCGGTACGCGGGCACCTCGATCATCGGTGGCCGCTCGTCGACCTCGACGGCCACGGCGAGGCCGGCGCGCGTGAGCGCGGTCGCGATGATCGCCTCGGCCTGTGGCGCGAGCTCCGCGAGGGGGCGATTGCGGTGGACGCGCTCGCCGAGGTCGACCTGCGCCATCGCGCTCAACCCGAAGCGCCCGGCCACGTCGACGAGCAGGCCGAGGTCGACGCCGTAGCCCTGAACGAAAGGCACCTGCTCGAGCACCTCGCGACGGCCCGCGCACTCACCCCCCAACGGCTGGAGCACGGGCGTGAGGTGGGGGAAGAGGATGGAGATCAGCGGTCGTGCGACCAGCTCGGTGACCCGGCCGCCCTCGCCGGCCCGGCCGTCGAGCGGCCGATCGTAGAAGCCCTTCACGAAGCCCACCTCGTCGCTCGTGAGCAGCGGGCCGAGGAGTCCGATGACGAACGGGGGGCCGAAGTTGCGCACGTCGGCGTCGCACCACACGATCAGGTCACCGTGGGCCGCGTGGATGGACTTCCACAGCGCCTCACCCTTCCCGCTCCCGGGCCCGCACTCGGGGAGCACGTCGCTGGCCGCGACCACGCGCGCGCCCGCCGCCGACGCCACCACCCGCGTGTCGTCGGTCGATCCGTCGTCGACGACGACGACCTCGTCGACGAGCGGCTGCAGGTCGCGACAGACGCGCACGATGGAGCCGATGGTCGCGGCTTCGTCTCGCGCGGGCAGGCACACCGAGACGGAGCGCCCGCGCTTGGCCGCCCGCAGCCGCGCCTCGGGGAACTCGGCGTGGTGCCAGGTCCGCAGCATGGGAGCGCGCGACACCTACGCCTCTGCGGGCATGGCCTCAGCGGCCGGGAGCGGAGAGATGGCCTCAGCGGCCGGAAGCGGAGAGAGGGCCTCAGCGGCCGGGGACGAGGCCATGCGCAATGTTCGCACGGAACTGCTTTGACGGGCTCCGCCGGCACTGCTTTCATTGAGTCCATCATCCAGAGCGGTTGAGGGACGGGCCCGATGACGCCGCGGCAACCAGTCATCTGACGCCACGAAGTTCACGGCGTCGGGTGACCAGGTGCCAATGCCCGATCGATGAGGAGGCGCAGTGTCGTTCATCGAAGGACTCGCCTGTCGTGAGTGCGCGCACACGTACCCGGCGGAGGCACTCCACGTGTGCGAATGGTGCTTCGGGCCGCTCGAGGTCAGCTACGACTACGAGGCCATCCGCGCCGCGACGACCCGGGCGAGCATCGCGTCGGGCCCGCTGTCGATCTGGCGCTACGCCAACTTGCTCCCCGCGGTGGCCGAGGGCTCGGTCGACCTGGGCACGGGCTTCACCCCGCTCATCCGCGCCGATCGCCTGGCGGCCGAGCTCGGGCTCGGCGAGCTCTGGGTGAAGAACGACACCGTCA
>Ga0066709_100001512_pt1 | contig 15506 bp, 13 predicted proteins | sample GraSoiAngelo_158_FD_79665 | JGI IMG/M metagenome (GOLD analysis project Ga0066709, IMG submission 79665) | Grasslands soil microbial communities from the Angelo Coastal Reserve, California, USA - 14_1009_16_30cm | ecosystem: Environmental > Terrestrial > Soil > Grasslands | place: USA...
GCGACGTCGACTGGCGCCTGGAGCGCGACCACCGGGTGCCCTACGCGCAGTGCCACACCACCTCCCTCGACGGGCTGGGGCGCATGTGCGGGTGGCACCACCTGCTCAAGACCAAGGGCTGGGAGCTGGTGGGCGGGCCCGGGTGCTACCGCCTGACACCACCGGGCAGCGGCGTCGCGGACACGGCCAGCGTCGAAACGGGCGTCGTCACGACCGACGTCGATCGACAGGTGGAGAGCGGCAGTCGAGCACCACCCTGATGTGAGCGCGGCCGGCGAGGTGACGTGGCGCGAGCGACGCGCGGCGCGTTTGCCCTGAGCGCCCCGCGTACCCGACCGGGGCGGCGCCCGCCTCAGCCGGCGAGGGCGAGCAGCATCACGACGACGCCGGCGAACAGCACCAGCCCCGACGCGATGAAGCGCGCCATCCACTCCCACGACCGCGAGCGCGTGCCGTCGGAGGCCCACACCTCGCGCAGCTCGATCATGGGTCCTGGCGCGCGGCGGTACCAACCCCGCGCGACGACCTCCTGGCCCATGTACTTCTCGGCCTTGAACAGCGCGAAGAGCGCCGCCATGAACGGCACGGGCTGGCGGTAGAGCAGGGGCACGAACCCGGACGCGTCCTGCACGACGAGGTCGGGTGAGAGCACGTAGCCGGGGAACCCGCGCCCGATGATCTGCCCGCGCACGTCGACCGCGATGCCGCCGATCGGGCTCGCGTCCAGTCGCTCGAGCAGCGACGCCACCTCATCCGTCGGCTGCGAACCCGACGGATAGCGCACGCTCTGCTTCACGAACAGCAGCGCACCGGCGAGCGTCAGCGCCAGGCCGATCGAGAAGCGCGAGCCGGTGAACGCGCCGAAGAGCACGAGCGGCACGAGGATCGCCCACGGAGCGACGGCGATTGCGAGCTCCCGGCCGAACCGGGCGCGGGCGGCCGTGCGCTGCTCCGGGGTGACGGTGGCCAACGACCGAAGCACGCTCCACTGCTTGGGCGCGCCGGGCAGGCCCGACTCCTCGAGGACCTGGATGCGCCGGGCCACGAGCGGATGGGACGACAGCTTCTCGAGCACCGCGCCCCACGGGTTGACCACATCCCACCGCATGGCCGCGATGGCGCGCTGGGGATCGATCCCTCGAGCGAACGAGACGGCCATCGCATCGGCAGCGCGCGGCTCGAAGATGCCCATGGCGCGCATCGATTGCGCCCGCCGCGTGCGCTGCTGGAGGCGCGCCGCCTCTTTCTTGCCCTGTTTGCCCGATGCCGCCAGCGCGTGGACGCGCTCTTTCTGCTCCGCGGACACCTGGCCCATCCCGTACGCGATCTTCACGAGTGCGGACGCGAGCGCGTCGCCGTCGCCCGTGCATTCACAGGACCAGTGGTCGGCGGCCGACTCCCGCGCCCGGCTCAGCGCCAGCAACATGAACTGCGACACGAGGTACGCGACGTAGGCGCCGACCGCGACCGCACGCGCCTCCTGGCGATCGGTGGTGCGCGCCGTCACGAACACGAGGTACAGCACCATCGGCACGACCGCGGCGACGGTCATCACCGCGAAGTCCCAGTGGCGGACGTGCCCCACCTCGTGGGTGATCACCGCGTCGAGCTCGCGCTCGTCGAGCCGCTCGAGGAGGCCCCGGGTCACCCACATGCGTGCGTCGCGCGGGGTGCGCCCGAACGTGAACGCGTTGGGGTTGCCGTCGTCGACGAACCCCAGCTTCACGAGGGGGACGCCGGCGTCGCGACAGCGGCGGGCGACGATCTCGCCGACGGGATGGTCGGTGAGATAGCGCTCAGCGTCGTGCTCCACCACCGTCGCGGGCACCAGCCACTGGATGATCAGCGGGTTGACCGCGTACTGCAGCAAGACGATGGCGATGGCGAAGGCGGCGGGGAACCACAGCGGGAGCCCGAGCGCGAAGACGCCCGCGACACCGACCGCGAGCACCAACCCCAGCAGACCCCCGATCGAAGGGATCGAGCGACGAAGCACGAATCTCATGGCTCCATGGTACGGACGCGTTGGACCAACTCGTACCGCGCGCCGCGGGGGTGCAGATGGCTCTCTATCACGCAGACCTCCTCGACCGTCCACCGGGCGGCGAGGGGCGCGCCTGTCAACGCCCGGAGGTCGGTGCCCCGGCGGGCGCGGGCCCGAGCGAGCGTGACGTGGGCCGCGAACGGCCGGTCCTCGGGCGGCTCGCCCACGGCCGCGGTGGCCGCCACGATCACGGCTGCGAGGTCGTCCAGCCCGGCCACGGGGACGTGCAGCACGCGGCGCCCGAACCGGCCGGTCTCCGGCCCGAGCCTCGCCTCGCAACGCGGCAACGAGACCGGCTCGAGTGCGGCCGTCACAGCGTCGACGTCGGACACCCGGCCGAGGAAGCGGAGGGTCGCGTGCCACTGGTCGCGGGTGGTCCAGCGCAGGCCCTCGATCTCGGGACGGGTCAGCTCGGCGATCTGGTCGAGCACCGCGGCGGGAGGGACTGCGGCCACGAAGAGCCGCGCGTGCCTCACTCGCGCTCGAGCAGGCGCATCCGCAGGAGGTTGAGCAACGAGATGCACGCGAACTGGCGGACCCGCTCGCGGTCGCCGGGCAGGCGGGTGTGCATCGCCTCGACCCGATCGTCGAGCGCGAGCCCGAGGAACACCGTGCCGACCGGCTGACCGTCCTGCTCAGCCGGGCCGGCGACGCCCGTGACCGCGAGGCCGACGTCGGCGCCCAGCACCTTGCGGGCGCCCTGGGCCATCGCGATCACCGCCTCCTCGCTCACCACGGGCCCGCGGGGCACGCCCAGCAGATCGAACTTGACCTCGCGGTCGTAGGCCACGATGGCGCCGCGGAAGAACCCACTGGCGCCCGCGACCGATGCCAGCCGGGCCCCGACGAGGCCACCGGTCAGCGACTCCGCGACACCCAGCGTCAGCTGATGGCTGTCCAGCAGCACGGCGACCGCGTGCTCCATGCTCTCGTCGTCGACGCCGAACACGAGCGGGCCGAGGAGCGCTCGCAGCTCGTCCTCTTCGGCGGTCAGCAGATCGCGCGCCGCGGCCTCGTCGGGTCCCTTCGCGGTGATGCGCACCTTGATGCCCTCGATGCCGCTGGCGAGGAACGCGATCGTCGGGTTGCCGACGGCGTCGAGCGCGTCGACCCGCGGTCCCACCATCTCGGCCAGCGTCGACTCCGCCGTCCCCCAGGTGCGCAACGTACGGCTGAGGATGACCGAGGTCTCCCCCGACCGCCGCTGCAAGTCGGGGAGCACGACCGAGCCCACCATCGCCTGCATCTCGTAGGGAACGCCGGGCACCGCGTAGACCACCTTGTGGCCGACGGGGCAGATCAGGCCCGGCGCGGTGCCGAGGGGGTTCGTGATGAACTCTGCGCCCTCGGGGCGATCGGCCTGGCGCTCGTTCGACGCCGCCATGTCACGACCGCGGCTGCCGAACATGGAGCGGATGTGCTCGACGACCGCGGGGTCACGAACGAGCCCGACGTTCATCACCTCGGCGATGGCCTCACGCGTGATGTCGTCCTGCGTGGGGCCGATGCCACCGCACACGACGACCGCGTCGCTGCGCGCCAGCGCGTTGCGGATGGCGAGCACCATGCGCGCCTGGTTGTCGCCCACCTTGGTCTGGAAGTGCGAGTCGATTCCCGCCAGCGCGAGCTGCTCACCGATCCACGACGAGTTCGTGTCGACCACCTGTCCGAGCAGCAGCTCGGTGCCGACGGCGACGACCTCACACCTCACTGACTGCCACCCGCCTTCCGTCGAACAGGTACTGGGCGCCGGTGACCACCGTGAGGACGACCGCGCCCCACAGGAAGGCGTTGGCCACGAACGGGTGGCTCTCGGCCGTGAGGGGCAGCAGCGCGAAGCCGACCGCGAGGTCCTGCACGACGGTCTTGGCCTTCGCGGCCGGGCGGGCGGGAACGGAGATGCCCCTGCGCCCCACCCACGAGCGATACGCGCTGACCGCGATCTCGCGCGTCGCGATCAACAGCACCGGCAGCCACCAGAACACGTCGTTCGCGACGAGCACCGCCATCGCGCCGAGCACCACGACCTTGTCCGCGAGCGGGTCGAGGAACGCGCCGGATGCGGTGGTGCCGTGCCGGCGGGCGAGCCACCCGTCGACGCCGTCGGTGCACGAGAGCACGAACCACACGCCCACCGCGAGCCAGCTGCCGTCGGAGCCTGCGGCGAGCACCACCACGAGGAGCAGCGGCGTCGATGCCAGCCTCGCCATGGTGATGGCGTTGGCCGGCGTGGCTAGCGCCGAGGGCCCGAAGCTCGTCGCCACCGGCTATGCCGCTTCCAGGTCGGGGCCGGCCGCGGCCGTGACCGTGAGACGCGCGAACGACCCCGGAGCGAGTGCATCGGGCACGGACACGATGCCGTCGATCTCGGGCGCCTCGCGATGGGTGCGACCGACCCCCGGCGTGTCGACGAGAACGTCGACGTCGCGCCCGACCAGCGCGTCGCGCCGATGGGCGGTGATGCGGTCCTGCAGTTCGGTGAGCTCGCGGAGGCGCTCGCCTACCAGGGCCTCGTCGACCCCACCGTCGAGCCCTGCCGCGTAGGTGCCGTCCTCTCGCGAGAAGGCGAAGAACCCGGCCCAGTCGAGGTCGGCGTCCTCCACGAAGCGCAATAGCCGGTCGTGGTCGGCCTCCGTCTCACCCGGGTAGCCGACGATGAACGAGGAACGGAACGCGGCGTCGGGCTCGCGCGCGCGGATCGAGCGGATGCGGGCGAGGAAGCGGTCACCGTCGCCCCAACGGCGCATCCGTCGCAACAACGGCTTCGACGCGTGTTGCAACGAGAGGTCGAAGTACGGAACTCCCGTCGCGCACACCGTGTCGACGAGCGCGTCATCGAGCTCGCTCGGATAGAGGTAGAGGAGACGGGTGCGCGGCACTCGCTGCGCGACCGCCTGCACGAGGGGCACGATGGCGCGACGTCCGCGCTCATGGCGGCCCGGACGAACGAGGTCACGGCCGTACGACGCGAGGTCCTGGGCGACGAGGACGATCTCGGCCACCTCGAGCTGCTCGACCTCGTCGAGGATCTGCTCGATCGACCGTGAGCGCTGCTTGCCCCGGAACGACGGGATGGCGCAGAACCCGCACGTGCGGTCGCAGCCCTCCGCCACCTTCACATAGGCCCAGGGCACGCGGCTGCGGGGCCGGGGCAGGTTCAGCAGGTCGAAGCTCGGGACCCTCGACGTGAGCGTGACCGGCACGCCGAAGCCCGCCACCGCGTCCGCCTCGGGCAGCGCGGACGCCAGTTCGTCGCCGTAGCGCTCGGCGAGACAGCCGGTGACGACGAGGCGGGCACCGGGCCGGCGCGTCTCGCCGAGGGCGAGCACGGTGTCGATCGACTCCTGACGTGCCGCTTCGATGAACGCGCACGTGTTGACGACCACCACGTCGGCTTCCTCGGGCATCGCGGCCGCAACCAGGCCGTCGGCCTCCAAGGTGCCGACGAGCTTGTCGGAGTCGACCTGGTTCTTCGGGCAGCCGAGCGTCTCGACCCAATAGCGCGTCGGCATGAGTGCCACGATACCGGTCGGCGCGCGGCCCGGAACCGCTCGGTCGACCGTGACAATCCGACGGCGTGCCGCCCGATGGGTGCTACTCGATGGTGACGAGCGGACGACCCCGCTCGTCGAGCTGGTGCAGGTACTCGGCGATGCCGTAGCCGGTACGGCCGTCATAGGTCCAGCGGGCCAGGCCCTCGTTGACGATCGTGCTGCGCTCGCCCACCTTGTGGGGCACGCCTGCCACCCGGAGCAGATCGCCGCGCAGCTCGTGCACGCGGCCGGTCTTGTCGGTGGCGCGCACGTGGGTGACCTTGTGGGTGACGCCGTCGGGCTCGAGCTCGGTGCGCACGTCCCACTCGCGGATGCTCGCCGCGTCGCCGTCGCGCCACACCCACCCCCGATGGAGGTCGCCGACCTCGGTGCCGATGCGGATGCCGCCGAAGTGCACGTCGTCGCCGACGTTGATGGAGAACCAGCGCCACATGGTCGGGCCGCCCCAGCGCCTGGGCCCCCACGACTTGTCGCGGTTGCCACGCGCCTCGGGCCCCAGGGGATGCCGCTGGTGGTCGATCTCGATCCACCCCGTCCAGCGCCCGGCCTGCTCGAGATGGCCCTTGCCCACGGTGCCGCGCGTTGCCGCGCTCGCCCCCTGACCCTCGCGGCCCTGCCCGTCGGCGCCGATCGCGGGCATGAGCGCGGAGAACGTCACGTCGAGCGCGATCGGGACGATGGCGTCGGCGAGCAGGGCGTCGGCCGCGGCCGTCAACCGCCACTCCTTCTTCGGCGCCAGTCGCTCGTACGCCACGCCGCCTACCGCCAGGCCGGTGTCGATCATCTCCCGTTGCTCACGGACCGCGTGCACGGTCGCCAGGCCGTCTCCGGGCACCCACACCGACAGGCCCACATCGATCGTGCCCTCGTTCGGCCGCACTCCGATCCGCGTGAAGAGACCGGTGTCGGCGTCGGGGTCGTAGCAATTGAAGTAGTAGGACTCGCTCCAGGCCCCGTCGGACTCGACCGGGTGGGCGAAGTCGTGGGCCTCGTCGAGGATGGGCATGGCGCCACCCTAGGTGGATTCGGTCCGGGCGCGTAGGGCCGACGAGTACGCTGCCGAACCGGCGACCGCTTCTTGTCGCGCTCAACCACCGTGACGGCGGTTCGGCGCGACAAGGAGCGCAGAAGTCCGGTCCGGGCTCCGAGGAGGCAGCCGCTGAGGAAGAAGCGCGTCGCCTGGCTCTCGACCGCTGTCGGGACAGTCATCGCCGTCGCCGCAGGCGTCTTCGTGGCTCGGGCCATCAGCGACCAGTGGACCCTGGTGCGGTCCTCGATCGCGGACGCCCGTCCCGAGTGGCTCGTGGCGGCTTTGCTGTGCGCGGCCGCCGCCATGGTCACCGTCGCGCTCCCGTGGCGAACTGCGCTGAGGATCGTCGGCGCGATCGCCGACCGGGCCTCGACGGTGGCGTGGTACTTCATGGGGGAGATCGGCAAGTACGTGCCGGGTGGGATCTGGCCCGTCGTGGGACGGGGCGAGCTCGCGTACCGGGGCGGGGTGCCACGCGGAGCGGCGTACGCGAGCGTGGCGCTGTCGCTCGGGGCCCTCTACCTCGCCGGCACGCTCGCAGTCGCGGTCCTGCTCCCGGTGCACCTTGGCGGCGACCACCTCGCGGCCGCGGTCTGGGTCCTCCTGCTGCTCCCTGCCGGCGTCGCCGTCCTGCATCCCAGGCCGCTCGGGTGGCTCGTCGACAGGGCCGAGAAGCTCTTGAGGCGCGATCTGCACATCGACGTTCCGCCGTGGTCGGCATCGATGAGGCTGGTCGCCAGGTATCTCCCCAGCTGGTGGCTCATCGGCACCGCCACGTGGTGCGTCGCGCGTGCATTCGACCCCGACGCGAGTTGGTTGGCGGTCGCGCCTGCCGCCATCGTCTCCTGGATCATCGGCTTCGTGTCGGTGCCGGTTCCGGGCGGTATCGGCGTGCGCGAGGCGGCGTTCGTGGCGGTGGTCGGGACGATCCCGACCGGAGTGCGGGCGACCGTCGCGGTCGCCGCGAGGCTGTGCTTCATCATGGTCGACGCCGGCGGCGCGGCGCTCGGCGCAATGGCCTGGCGCCGGTGGACACGCGCGATGCGCGCGACCGAGGCGCGCCCGCCCGACCCGCGCTCCTGAATCTCCCGATCAGAGCTCGACCGGAAACGCGAACTTCAGCAGCTCGGCGCGGTCGACCAGGTAGAGGCGCAAGCCGACGGCCATGTCCGCCGCCCATAGCTCAGGCGCAGTGTCGAGCACGCGCTGGATGAGCGCGGGATCGAGACGCGGCTCCTCGATCGGATGGTCGCGAAGGAAACGCAGCACCGAAGGAGCCAGCGCTTGAGCCGGTTGTCGTGCGATCTCGTGGAGCGCTTGTGACATCACGAACTTCAGCCCGGGATCGGAGATCGCCGCGAGAGCGGCTTCGGCGGCGCGACCGAGCCGGACGTCGTGACCCGACCTCGCTTGCGCGATCAACGCCTCGTACGCCCGGACATCGATGCGCCTTCCTCCGAGGTCGACGTCGGCGAGCAGCTCGCCACGCGGTGCGGAACCCTTGGTGAACGTGTCCACGACGAGGACGAGGCCGCTGTCCACGGTCGATCGCCGAACCAACCGGTCCTTGTGGACCGCGCCACGCTGCGTCAGGGGGTGACGCACAGCGACACCACGCTGGGTGAGCTCGAAGGCCAGCGCCTCGCGGAGCCCCGCATAGGGCGCTCCTCCCCGGCTGAGGAGAACGGTCTGCGCGCCCAGCTCGCGCCGGTGGGCGAGCACCGCATCGCCGAGCTCATGGACGAAGCGGCTCGCGATGGTCGCGTGCGCGGAGCGAAGGGTGTTGCTGGTCCGGTCGAGGCTCGGATTGATCGCGGCGGGGACGATGATCGCCACCAGCGCGAGCGACGTCAGCGCGGGCACGAGCGTCGGTCGGGCGGCGAGCTGCGCGCGCCCCAGCGCGAGCAGCCCGAGACCGAGCACGAGACAGGTGAAGAAGGCGAGCGCGAACGACCAGTGGTAGAACGCGATGCGCCCCTGCTCGAAGAGCCCGACCGGCACCGAGGAGCCGTTGGCGAAACCCGCCAACGCCAGGATGACCACCATGAGCGCCAGCGTGGCCTGGCGTGGGCTCGGCTTTCGCCACCGGAGCCCCAGAGCGGCAACGATCGCGACCGCCGCGATGGCGGAGAGCCATGTGAGGGCGGACGGCTCTGACAGCAGGGTCGAGCCGGTCAGATCGGTCCGGCCGAGCAGCGGCGGCAGGCCGAGCGAGTTCACGATCTGGTGCAGCGCGGAGGTCGCGCCGAGTGTGGCGTCGTCGGTATTGCGGGCGTAAGTGAGAAGGCGCCCCAGGTTGCCGTCGGTGCTGATCGCCTGCTGCAACAGCACCGGTGCCCACAGCACCAGCGCGACGAGGGCCGACCACCCACACCACCGGAGAACCTCGCCGCGGCGGCGGGCGAGCGCGGCGGCGAGACCGAGCACCGCGCCTGCCGTCACCACCACGACAGCGGGCGCAACCGAGAGGTGCTGCTGGGCGGTGAAGGACACCACCGCGGTGGCGAGCGGGAGCAGGCGCAGGTCGCCACAGAGCACGCACCAGCACAGGACCGACGCGCACAGCAGCGGGTAGCCGGCGATGTTCGAGCTGACCGGGTCGATGAGTGATGACGCGCCGGTGGTGAACATGACCGTACTGAGCAACACCGCGGCGACGATGCCCGCCGGCGGTCCGAGCTGACGGAACACGGCCCAGGCCGCAAGTAGCACGCAGGCCCCGACGATCAGCACCGTCACCAGCGGCATGCCGATGTCCCCGCCGAAGAGTCGGATGGAGACGGCCAGCAGGTAGAAATGCGTGGCGCCGGGGTGGTTCACGAGGTCCGCGCTCGCGATGTACCGCGCCGCGGTCGAAGGCTGGCCAATGAGCGGCGTGCGGGCAGTGCCGACATCGAGGGCCCGGATACCCATGAGCGCGGGATCGCCCGCAGGCGCCCAGTCGGGCACCGCCCAGGCAAAGGCGAGCACCGGCGCCAGCAAGAGCGCGAGCGCAAAGACGAACGCCAGCCATCGGCCGCGGCGGTCGAGATCGCGCAGCCGGTGGACGGCGCGCCGAGAATCGGTGCGTTGGTCGGATCGAGCCTGCGCGTGAAGAAGTGTGTCGGTCAGGCTCGAGAACCCTAATCGCATCACCTTGTCCGCTTGGGAGTCGACAGCTGCCGGCGAGCCCGCGGCGCGCTACGGGTAGGTCGCCTCGACCGTGGTGTGGATGCCGCCGCGCACGAGCCAGTCGGTGTGGACGGTCACTCGTCGGGGACCGATGGCCGCCACCAGGTCGTCGAGGATGCGGTTGGTCACGTCCTCGTGGAACGCGCCCTCGTCGCGGTAGCTCCACAGGTAGAGCTTCAGCGACTTCAGCTCGACGATGGAGGGCCCGGGCACGTAGGAGACGGTGACCGTGGCGAAGTCGGGTTGGCCCGTGAGCGGGCAGACGCAGGTGAACTCCGGCGTCTCGCACCGCACCTCGTAGTCCCGCCCCGGATGCGGATTGGGGATGGCGACGAGCTCACGGGCCGGACGGCTGGGCACCGACCGAACGTAGCTCCCACGGCCCCGGCGAGCCTTCCGGGCGCGAACGCGGCCCGAGGGCCGACGATGGGCGCGCGCCCGGAAGGTCGGGACCCGCCGCGGCTACTTCTTCTTGCCGAGCATCCGGTTCATCTTGGTGGAGCACACCGGGCAGGTGCCCTGGGCGGCCCGTCGGCCGTTGGCCAGCTCGACCTCTTGCCCCTCGAACTCCCTCTTTTCCCGGCATTTCACGCAATAGCCCTCATACGTGGCCATAAGGCTGTCCTCTCGATCGGTGGCGTAGGTGGCCATCTTGGTCTCCTCCGGTCGGTGTGCGTGTCAGTCTGACGGAGCCCGGGCGGGAAGCGAGGGATCCTCGACCCCGAGGCCCTCGAGGTCGGCCTTCAGGAGGAGGGCGCGGCCGGGCACACCGGCCGATGCGAGCAGCTCGTCGCCGGCGCCCCGCACGCGTGGCGCGGCTTCGACCGTACAGATCCCCAGCAGGCTCGGGCCCGCACCGCTCCAGCACGACGCGAGCGCGCCTGCGTCGACGAGGCCGGCCAGCAGATGGCCCGACTGTGGGAAGAGCGAGGCCCGGGCCGACTGGTGCAGGCGGTCCTCGGTCGCCTCCTTCACCAGCAGCCGGCGGTCGCCGAGGCCCGCGATCAGGAGGCCGAGGCGCCCGAGGTTGAACGCGGCCTCGCCGAGGCGCACCTGCGCAGGCAGGGCCTGACGGGCGCGCGCGGTGGCGAGCGGGCGGGAAGGCACGAGCACCACGAACGCGAGGCCGCGGTCGAGCGGCAGGCGCACGGTGACCGGATGCCCGTCGACGTCGGCCGCGGCCACCAGCCCACCCAGCACCGACGCACCCGCATTCTCCGGATGCCCGTCGAGCCGGGCGGCGAGCGTCAGCGGGTCGTTCGCTCCGCACGCGGCCGCGGTCGCCACCGCGAGCGCGGCGGACGAGCCCAGCCCGCGTCCGACGGGGATCTCCGACCGCACCGTGATCGCGACCCGGTCGTGCCCCAGGACCTGTCTGGCCACGCGCGCCGCGAGATGGGTGCCGTCGGCAGGCAGGTCGCCGCCCTCGCCTTCGAGGTGCAGCGAGAGCTCGTCGGCCGGCTCCACCTCGACGTGGACGTACAGCGACAGCGCGATGGCCAGCGTGTCGAAGCCCGGTCCGAGGTTCGCCGTGGAGGCAGGAGCACGGGCGTGCACGACCCAACGGTACCGTCGCCTTCCGTGGAGCCTACGGATCGCACGATCCTGCGCCTCGCCGTGCCCGCGCTCGCGACCCTCGCGGTCGAGCCGCTCTACGTCCTCGTGGACACCGCCATCGTCGGCCACCTCGGCACCGCGCCCCTCGCCGGCGTGGCCCTGGCGGCCGGCGTGCTCAACGTGGCGTTCCTCGTCTGCAACTTCCTCGCCTACGGCACGACGGCACGCGTGGCCTTCCTCGTCGGTGCGGGCGACCCGCAGGCGGCCGACCAGGTTGCGGTGCAGGGGCTTTGGCTCAGCGCGTTGCTCGGGTTGATCGCGGCCGCGCTCGTGGGCGGCCTGGCGCGGCCGGCCGCGGTCGCGCTCGGCGGTTCGGGCGCAGTGCTGACGAATGCGATCACCTACCTCCGCATCAGCGCGATCGGGACGCCGTTCGTGCTCGTCGCGCTCGTCGGTCACGGCTATCTGCGCGGCGTGCAGGACACCCGGACGCCGCTCGCCATCGCCGTGGGCGCCAACCTGCTGAACGTCGGTGTCGAGCTCGTGCTCGTCTACGGTCTCGACCTGGGTGTCGCCGGGTCGGCATGGGGCACGGTGCTCGCCCAGGTGGTCGCGGCCGCGGTCTTCCTCGGCGTCCTGACCCGGCGGCTGCGCATGTCGGGCGCGTCGCTCGCCGTCGACCGCGGTGAGCTGCTCCGGCTCGCGCGTACGGGACGGCACCTGTTCGTGCGCACGGCCGCGTTGCTCACCACCCTCACCCTCGCCACCTCGGTGGCCGCCCGGGTCGACCCACCGACGCTCGCCGGCCATCAGATCGCCCTCCAGATCGAGACCTTCCTCGCGCTCACGGTCGACGCGCTCGCGATCGCAGGCCAGGCCCTCACCGGGGCGGCGCTCGGGGCAGGCGACGTCCCGGAGGCACGCCGGACCGGCCGCCGCCTCGTGCAGATGGGCCTGCGGGCCGGCGCCGCACTCTGCATCGTCGTCGTGGCGACCGCGTGGCTCCTCCCGCACATCTTCAGTGGCGACCCGGCGGTCATCTCACGCGCCTCCGCCGCGCTCGTGATCGTCGGGCTCATGCAGTTGCCAGCTGCCGTCGTATTCGTGCTCGACGGCGTGCTCCTCGGCGCCTCCGACACGCGTTTCCAGCAGTTGTCGAACGTGGTCGCGCTCCTGGCGTTCCTGCCGTTCGCGGCCGCGCTCCTGGTGTGGCCTCGGCTCGGCATCATCGGGATCTGGACGGGCCTGTTCGCGTGGATGCTCGCACGCCTGTTGGCCAATAGCCGACGCTTCGCCGGCAGAAGATGGCAGAACGTCCCCGCCTGATTCAAAAAGAAATCTGTCACCAAGCGACCGCGAGTCAGGTCCGAATGGCCGGTGGAAAGGTCCACCAAATGGAGGTCAAGAATCATGTACCACTTCGCCGTAGCAGCCCTGCTGGCACTGGCCACGTTGAAGGTGGTCGACCTGCTCGAAGGGCTGATGCCCGCCGTTTCCCGTGGGCGGGCCCTGCTCACGTTCGCCCTGGCCATCGGGGCGGCCGTCGCCCTCGATTTCTCGGTTTTCGCCGGCTACGGCATTGCCGTGCGAGAGACGTGGATGGGCACGTGGGGAACCGGTCTCATCATCGGCTCACTCGCCACCGTCTGGCAGGCCCTCTTCGGGTTTCTCGGCGCCTGGGACCGAGCGACTCCGGTCGAGCATCGGGACACACGGGCCCGCGTCGCCGCCTGACCCAACCCTCGTCCCCCTCACCCAATGGCGCTCAATGACGAGCGCCATTGGCGCGTTCGGCCACCGGTTCCTCTTCGGCTATGCGCCGGCGCGGGCGTTCATCGCGTCGAGCTCGTCGGGCGTCATCAGCACGGCGCGGGGCTTCGAGCCCTCCGACGGGCCCACGACGCCGCGGCGCTCGAGCAGGTCCATCAGCCGCCCCGCCCGCGCGAACCCGACCCGCAGCTTGCGCTGCAGCATCGAGGTCGAGCCCAACTGTGAGCGCACGATGAGGTCCATTGCCGCTTCGAGCATCTCGTCGTCGTCGCCGTCGCCGCTCGCATCACCGAGCCCGCCGCCCACCGGATCGCCCTCCACGCCGTCCACGTACTGCGGCTGCGCCTGACGCCGCCAGTGCGCGACGACCTTGCGCACCTCGTCCTCGCCCACCCACGCGCCCTGAATGCGTCGCGGCACGTTCGAGGAGGCGACCGCGAGCAGCATGTCGCCCTGGCCGATGAGGCGTTCGGCCCCGGGCTGGTCGAGGATGACGCGGCTGTCGGCCAGCGACGACACGGCGAACGCGAGCCGGGAAGGCACGTTGGCTTTGATGACGCCGGTGATGACGTCGACCGACGGGCGCTGTGTGGCGATCACGAGGTGCAGGCCGACGGCGCGCGCCATCTGCGCGATCCGGCAGATGGCGTCCTCGACGTCGCGCGCCGCCACCATCATCAGATCGTTCAGCTCGTCGACCACGACGAGGATGAACGGCAGGCGCTCGTGCCCGCGGTCGGAGCCGGGCTCGGGCTGGAGCTCGCCGCGATCGTAGGCGGCGTTGTAGCCGGTGATGTCGCGCACGCCCACCTCGGCCAGGAGGTCATAGCGCCGCTCCATCTCGTGCACCGCCCACTGGAGGGCGTTGGCCGCCTTCTTGGGATTGACCACCACCTGGGTGAGCAGGTGGGGCAGGCCGTTGTACTGCCCGAGCTCGACGCGCTTCGGGTCGACGAGGATCAGCCGGACCTGGTCGGGCGTGCCCCGCGCCAGGATCGACGTCAACACGGTGTTGATGCACGACGATTTGCCTGCGCCGGTCGCGCCCGCGATCAGGATGTGCGGCATCTCCGCCAGGTTCACCATCACGGGCCGGCCCGCGATGTCGCGGCCGAGCCCGACCTCGAGTGGATGGGTGGCCCGGCGAGCCTCTTCGCTCAACAGGATGTCGCCCAGCGACACGAGCTGGCGCTGCTTGTTCGGCACCTCGACGCCGATGGCGGAGCGACCGGGGATGGGGGCGAGGATGCGGACGTCGGGCGAGGCCATCGCGTACGCGATGTCCTTGTGCAACGCGGTCACGCGCGCCACCTTCACGCCGGGGCCGAGCGCCAGCTCGTAGCGCGTGACGGTCGGCCCGACCGTCGTGCCGACGAGCCGCGTCTCGACGCCATGGGCGGCAAGCGCGTCTTCGAGCGTGCGCCCGCCCTGGTCGACGAGGCGCCGGTCGATCTCCTGGGTCTTCGCCTTCTTCAGGAGCTGGAGCGGAGGGAGGCGCCACACGGTCGCCTCGGCCGCGGGGCCGAGCCCGATCGCGAGCTGTTCCTCCTCGACCGGCGCGGCGAGCGCGTCGAGGTCGAGGTGCACCTCGACCGCCTCGGCCCCCTCGGCGGAGTTGACCGGGTCCACCTCCTCGTCGTCGCCGGCGTCGGCCTCGGCGTCGTCCGGCTCCGGGGCCGAGGCTCGCGACCGCCTCGCAGTCCGGTTGGAGGGGTGGCGATCGGCCGCGGCCGCCACCTCGGGCCCCTCGCCGAGTCGCCCGAACCAGAGCAGCCCGCGTCGCACGGCCGCGGCGACCGGGCGGGCGGCCGCGACGACGGCGTCGCCGGCGGCCCGCACCGATGTCTTGGTGATCACGAGGAGGCCGAGTCCGAGGAGCGACGCGAGCACCAGGCCCGCACCCCATCCCGCCAGCAACGTGCGCAACGGCTCGGCGATGCCCACGCCGACGACGCCGCCGGCACCGCGCAGTTCCGACAGGGGGGCTCCCCACTCCGGCGACCCGTGCAGGAGGTGCAGCAGGCCGGCGGTCGCGGCGCACACGAACCCGAAGCCGATAGCCACCCGCGCGGGCTCCTCGCCCCAGGGCCGCCCGCGCACCAGCACGCCGCCCACGCCGCACAGGGCCACCGGCACGAGCAGCCGGCCCACGCCGAAGGCATCGGCCGCCGACTCGCGCAGCACCCGCCCCGCGGGACCGGTCAGGTCGGCGTAGATGCCGAGCGCCGAGACGAGCCCGAGCGTGATGAGCACGAGACCCCACACGTCGTCGGACTGACGGCCGAGGTGGGTGGCCAGGCTCTGCCGCAACCGCGCGGCGGGACGGGTCCGCCGGGCCGGGCGACGCGAGCCCGTCCGGCGACGACGCTGCTTGGAGGCC
>Ga0066709_100001514_pt1 | contig 15498 bp, 11 predicted proteins | sample GraSoiAngelo_158_FD_79665 | JGI IMG/M metagenome (GOLD analysis project Ga0066709, IMG submission 79665) | Grasslands soil microbial communities from the Angelo Coastal Reserve, California, USA - 14_1009_16_30cm | ecosystem: Environmental > Terrestrial > Soil > Grasslands | place: USA...
AAGGTTTGATGAATGCCAGGTGAAATGGTCCACGCGATTGCTGAGGGGCGACTGGATTAAACACCAGATACAGACGACTCAGAAACCCCAGAGGCGACCAGGACCTGCTGCTGTGGAAGTACAGGGCCTACAGGACAGCAATGCTTGTGGCGAAGGAGAGAAAGCGGCTATGTCGTCGGTGGAGTCAAGCCACGGTTTTCCACTCAAGGTTCCAGGCAGACGGCCGATAGCGAATGTAGGCGATCACCGATTGCAGTGCCGTTTCGTGTCGGACATCTTCCGAGCGGCCCAACTGACGGAGGCTCATCACGGTCACGTTATCGACAGACGTAAAGGACTCAGGGCTGCGGACGGAGAGTACTAATCCCCAAGACGCTGGACAGTTGCAGCCAAGTATTGACCTCCGAATGGCCACACAGTCCGCGCTGGAAACCAAGGCAAGTCGCGGCGGCACGGACCAGTCGGCACGAGACAGAGTGAGCGGAAAGTTGCGGGCCCTGCTTGTAGAGGATGAGCCGGCGCACGTCGAACTTGTGATGCGTGCGCTGCGGCGGGCAGGATTTGAGGCCAGCGGTGACATCGCCGAAGGAATTCACCGACTTAGTGCGCAAGCACTCTTACGATGGGGTTCTGGCGGACTACAAGCTGCCGAACTGGAATGGAATGGAATCGGTCGAGGTCATACGCCGGGAAGGGCTGGATATCCCCGTCATCCTGGATCGGGCGCGCTCGGAGAGCTCACCGCGGTAGAGTGCATCAAACAGGGCGCCGCCGACTATGTCCTGAAAGACCACCTGGCGCGGCTGCCGGAGTCGGTGCGGCGGGCCATGCGCGAAAAAAGACTGCGCGAAGAGAACAAGCAGGCGGGGGAGGAATTGGCACGCTCCAATCGGGATCTGGAACAGTTTGCATGCGTGGCGTCCCACGACCTGCAGGAACCGTTGCGGATGGTTGCCGCCTATGCCCAGCTCCTGGCGGAACGGTATCAAGGCAAGCTCGACGCCGACGCGGATAAGTGAGGTGGCGATTCAGGAAAGTGGCGTGGTGGTGAAACACGATCACCTTCCCGTGGCAATGGCCGACGGTTCGCTATTAGCTCACGTATTTCAGAACCTGATCGGGAATGCCATTAAGTTTCGCGGTTCAGAAGCGCCCTTGATTCGAGTGAATGCCGCGGTGAGGGGGAAGGAATGGGTCTTCTCGAAAGCGGACAACGGGATCGGCATCGCAGCGGAGGATGCAGAGAGCGTGTTCGTCATCTTCCGGCGCCTGCATGCGCGGGCGGAATATCCGGGCAACGGAATCGGGCTCTCGATCTGCAAGAAGGTTATCGAGCAGCATGGGGGCAGGATCTGGGTCGAATCCAAGTCCGGTCACGGATCCACCTTCAACTTCACCCTTCCGGTCAAAGTCATCACAAAAGGGGGAGAACGGACAGAAAGATGAAAACTACACCTGAAATCCTGATGGTCGACGACAATCCCGCGGACATCGACTTGACCAGCGAGATCCCGGCTCAGAGTAAGGGGCATTTTCATGTGAACGCAGTCATGGACGGGGCGGAGGCGATCTCCTTTCTGCGACAGCAGGGGAAATATGCGGAAGCACCGGTGCCGGACCTGGTCGTGCTCGACCTGAACCTGCCGCGCAAGAACGGACGGGAGGTGCTGGCCGAAGTCAAGTCCGGCCCCCGGCTCGCCAAGATTCCCGTAGTCATCTTCACCAGTTCCCAGGCGAGCTCCGACGTAATGCGCAGTTACGCCCTGGGAGCAAATTGTTACTTGCGAAAGCCGGGAACCTTCCCGACTTTGTGGCGGAATGGAGGTCCTCAAGCGGCTTAAAGTAGATGATCGGACGAAGACGATTCCCGTGGTGTCTGACCTCGTTCAAGGAAGAGCGCGGCCTGCTCAACAGCTACAACCGGGGCGCGAACAGCTACATCCAGAAGCCGGTCGACTTCAGCCAGTTCCGCGAGATGTGAAGACCACCGGCTTGTACTGGCTGTTGATCAACCAGCTGCCCGTGCCCAATCTTCGAAGTGAACCCGTGAAGCAGCTAACACTCACCAAGTGATGGTGGCAGGTTAGATGTTGAACGCGGTCCATCCGTAGGTATTTCGTTGGACTGTTCTCGTTGCAATCCAGCGGACCACGAACGCTGCGAAAATTGATCAGTGGGACCTATTTGTAGTACTAGAGTTCCTGGTCAGTTCGTCGGCTTGCTGCTGTTCGGCAGTTGCCTGCGCCTTGCGGCCTGTGAGGCGGTAGATCTCGGCCATCCGCAGGTGGGGTTCGGGGTCGGTGGGGCGAAGTTTTGCCGCCTCCTGGAAATAGCGAAGCGAGCCGGGGTATTGCTTCTCAGTCTGACTTCTTTGCGCGAGCCCGCGCGTGACACCGTAGAGCAAGTCTTCTGTTTCCGGTTCCTGTGGGTTGAGGTCGTGTGCGTGCCGCAGGGCTTCGTAAGCCGGAAGGTCTTCCCCGAGCTTCACTAGGACGGCGCCATAGAGCGTGTTGAGCTGAAATATGTCCGGCCAGCGCTTGATGGCATTCGCGAGTGGGGTGCGCGCGTTTTCGAACTGACCCAGCTGGTAGTAGACAAGTGCAAGATTGTATTGCATTTGCGGCGATTGCGGAGCCAGTTCAGCGGCGCGTCGCAAGGGCTTCAGTGCCCAGCCTAATTCACCATGCTGGCCGTAGATCGTGCCAAGGCTTGTGAGCGTTTCCGCATTATCGGGGTCGTACAGCTGCTCGCAAATGCTGCGTGCCTCGTCGCGAGGTCCTTTATCCAGCTTGTGGCCGCATTCGAGTTTTAGCTGGCTCTCGCTGGTGTCGCGACGGCGCAATTCGGCGGATAGGGCCAATGACTGTTCTGCCTCTTCCGAGCGTCCCTGCTTGCGATACACCAGGCCCAGTTGGTATGGAACGCGAGAGTCGCGTGGGGTTAACTGCGCGGCTTCCTTGAGACATCTTTCGGCGGCGGGTAGATCGTCCTGTTTGAAATAGGCGAATCCCAAGTAGTAGGCAGTATCGGGGAAGGGAGGGTTGGTTGCGGCCTTGCTCAGGTTCTCGACAGCGGACCTGAAGTTGCGGTCCTCGAGATCGAGCCTGCCCAAGTAATACAGAACATTAGGATGATCGCCAACCTCTTTTCGAACGGCTTCAAACTCCTGCCGCGATTCGTTGAAATTGTGCATTTCGAAGAGCGCAACAGCCAAAGGGAAGCGAGCTTTGAGGACCAGCTTGGGGGCGAGATTCAATGCGGAGCGGAATTCGGTCGCGGCAACCGCGTAGTTCTCCTGCTTCAAGGCTTCGTACCCTTTGCCGAGATGGACGTCTGCCGAGTCGGCCGGGGCAGGGGCTTGCTGGCAGTCGATCCTTTCGGCGCCAGAGGCGAACAGCACGACAAGCCCGATCAGCACCTTGATCAATGATCGAGCATGAGGAATCTTCATGGACTGGGGCGCGCGGCATCCTCGCGCGACAGATCATTATAGACATCGCCAGACATCGTCAGACATTGTCCAGCGGCCTTGACGGGGTACGCGGCGGCTGCTAGATTGCGGCTCCACGTGAATTTCCAGGGGACATTGCTCTGAGTCGTCCAGTGAAGTGCCGTGCCTCGGTTAATCTTCTGGGGATTGATCGACAACGGCGGGATTTCCTCTTTCGTTGTTGCCAGGGGGCTTCTTTCGCGCTTGTGCCGCGGCCTCTTTGGAGCCTGATTCTTCCCAATACAAGCTCTGTCGATTCTCGCTCCGAGTCCACCGATGCAACAGAGTTCCATTTTCAGCCGCACTATCGGACGGAGAGGTCGCTGGATGCCACTTTGCTGAAAGTGCACGCGGGGCTGGACGACTTCATCACGGAAAAATACGCCGCTCAGATCGGCACGATTCTCGAGCAGTGGAGTTCGAGCCTGCGGAAGTCGCCGCTGGGTGTCGGGGCAATCGAATCGTTCCTGGCTCCGGAGTTCTCCGGGAACTCTTTGCACCCGGTGGCGTCGAGGGCGACGCGTGGCGGTAAAGCCCTGGAAGTCCACCGAAACGAATTCGGCCAAGCCGTTCTTGGGCGAGAAGGTTTTCTCCGCGACCTGCGATCTGCGGTGGGCACGTTTTCGCAGGTTCTGACTGCTGAATTCCAGGTGACTACCATCGAGGCGGAGTCCGCTTCTGCATCGGCTCTCCCCGATCGCCTGCGCACACACGTGCGTTATGAACTCGTGGGCTCGGGCTATGGTTTCCATCGCGAGCAGAGAGTCGGGGAATGGGAACTGGAATGGGAACCCTCACCTTCCTCATCGGATGCTCCCCCATTTCTGGTGCGGAAGTGGCGCGCTCTGGAGGAGACACAGAGCCGGTCCGCCCACCCTGTTTTTGCCGACATCAACGCGCAGGCGCTCGGCGGATGTTCGTCGTACGCTGCGCAGTTGCTGCACGGAAGCGATTACTGGCGGACGGTTCTCGACGGAGCGTGCGGCATTGACATTTATGGACACAACGGCGTCTCGGTCGCTGATATCGATGGGGACGGATTCGACGATCTTTATGTCTGTCAACCGGCCGGGCTTCCCAACCGGCTCTATCGAAACCGTGGCGACGGAACCTTCGAAGACATTACGGAAGCGTCTGGCCTGGGCATTCTGGACAACACGGCGTGCGCGCTTTTTGCTGACTTTGATAATGACGGCCGCCAGGATGTGATCGTCGTGCGGAGCAGTGGTCCGCTACTGTTTCTGAACGATGGCGGAGGCCGGTTTCGCGAGCGCCCTGACGCCTTTCGGTTCGCCGCTCCTCCGCTGGGGACCTTCACTGGAGCGGCCGTCGCCGACTACGATCGCGATGGCTGGCTGGACATTTACTTTTGCCTGTACATCTACTACCAGGGAACCGACCAGTACAAATACCCTTCTCCCTACTTTGACGCAAAGAACGGTCCTCCGAACTTCATGATGCGCAACAACCGGGATGGAACTTTCCGGGATGTAACTGCGGCGTCGGGGCTTGATCAGAACAACACGCGCTACAGTTTTTGCTGTGGCTGGAACGATTTCAACCGGGATGGCTGGCCCGATCTTTACGTGGTAAACGACTTTGGGAGGAAGAACCTGTACCGCAACAACGGCGATGGAACCTTTACTGATGTTGCTGCGGATTTGGGTGTTGAAGATGTGGGTGCGGGGATGAGCGTCTGCTGGTTCGACTATGACAACGACAGTGCCGAAGACCTATACGTCGCCGACATGTGGACGGCTGCGGGCCAACGGATCTCACCTCAGGAGGTTTTCCAGAAAAACGTGCCTGATAGAGTGCGCGCACTCTATCGCAAGCATGCCATGGGAAATTCGCTGTTGCGTAATCGCGGGAGCGGCGCTTTTCTGGATACGAGCCATTCGGCTGGAGTTGAGATGGGGCGCTGGTCGTGGTCGAGCGACACTTGGGATTTTGATCACGATGGGTTCCCGGATCTCTACATCGCCAATGGGATGGTCTCCGGTCCAGCGCGCAAGGGTGAGGCAGACGACCTAAACAGCTTTTTCTGGCGGCAGGTGGTAGCTAATTCCCCCAGAGATGCCAGGCCTTCCCAGGATTACGAACAGGGATGGAATGCGGTCAACGAACTCATCCGGGCGGACGGCACCTGGAGCGGCTTCGAGCGGAATGTTTTATACGCGAACAATCGCGATGGAACGTTTTCTGATGTTTCCGGCGCAGTGGGCATGGATTTTCTGGAAGACGGCCGGGCATTTGCGTTTGCAGACTTCGACCACGATGGGCGCCAGGAGGTGTTCCTGAAAAATCGCAACGGGCCCCAGTTGCGGGTCTTGAGGAATGTGATGGCGGAATTGCCGCCCGCGATCGCTTTTCGGCTGCGCGGCACCAAGAGTAATCGAGATGCGATCGGTGCAGTCGTCAACATCGAGACCGACTCAGGTCGACAAACTCGATCTCTTCAGGCTGGATCGGGGTTTCTGTCGCAGCACAGCAAAGAAATCTTCTTCGGTCTCGGGGATGTGAAGGGGCGGGTGCGAGTGTCGATTCGCTGGCCGAGCGGGTTGGTGCAGAACCTGCATGAGCTTTCGCCGAATCACCGGATTTGGGTGGAGGAGGGGTCAAACACGGTACGGGCTGAGCCATTCAGTAGAGTCAAACTCGGAGTTGCTCATAGCGCTGGCGCGAATTCGCCCAGGGGCGAGATACTGCCAAGTGTCGTTGAAACATGGCTGCTCTCACCTGTCTCCGCACCGGACTTTTCTCTTCCTGACTTGGCGGGACAACACCGGACCCTCGCCGCGCTACGGGGAAAGCCCGTGCTTCTCAATTTCTGGGTGACGCAATCGGCGATTGGTCAGAACAATCTGAAAGCATTCAATCTTCTTTCCGGACGGTTGGCAGGACAGGGTCTCGAGCTCATCACGGTGAACGTGGACGAGTCCATCGACCGCGATACGCTGCAAGCATTTGCTCGAGAACGCCATCTTTCACTTCGCATCCTTCTGGGGTCAGAGGACGTCGCCGCCATCTACAACGTTCTGTATCGTTATTTGTTCGACCGACACCGCGATCTCGATCTTCCGACGTCGTTCCTGATTAACGACAGGGGTGAGATTGTAAAGGTGTATCAAGGAGCGGTGATCCCGGAGCACATTGAGAATGACTTCCGCCACATTCCGCGGACCGTTGCAGAGCGGATGGCGATGGCGCTGCCATTCCCGGGAATCACAGAGGCTACGGAATTCCGGCGGAACTATCTGTCACTGGGCTCGGTGTTTTTTCAGCGAGGATATTACGATCAGGCGGAAACCTGCTTCCAGCAGGCGTTGCGCGATGATCCCTCGAGTGCCGAGGCTCGTTACGGCCTGGGCAGCGTCTACCTTCGACAGGAAAAGAATGCTGCTGCGCGGCAGAGTTTTGAGCGCGCGCTCGGCCTGCACGCAAGCTATCCCGCTACTCTGCCGGATGCGTGGAACAATCTTGGGGTGCTCGCGACGAGGGAAGGGCGTGCCGCCGATTCCGTAGAATGCTTTCAAGCGGCTGTCCGGCTAAATCCGAATCATTCGCTGGCTCTGGACAATCTTGGGAACGCCTATCGCCAGCAGAAAAGATGGGACGACGCCCGCAAAGTGCTGGAGCACGCCCTGGAAATCAATCCGCAAGATGCCGAGGCGAATTACAGCCTGGGAATGATCTTTGCACAGACCGACAATACGGATCGCGCCTACGAGTATCTGCAGAGGGCATTGAAGGCTCGACCCGTTTATCCGGAAGCTCTGAACAACCTCGGCATACTCTATCTGGTTACGCAGCGGCGCGATGATGCGGTGGCGAGTTTTGAACAATGCATCCGGGTTGCGCCGAGTTTCGATCAGCCATATCTGAACCTTGCCAGAATCTATACGCAGGAGCAAGCCCCGGAAAAGGCACGAACGAAACTGTTGGACCTTCTCAAGAAGCATCCGGGCCACGAACAGGCGCAGAAAATGCTCGACGAACTACCGCGATGAGCCGGCGGCAAGAGAGCGCGTTCGGGCTCACAATTTAGTGTTGGCCAGTGGTGCCGGGCGTCGGCGCGGTCATTAACTCCACAAACATCTTGTAGAACTTCTCAGCGTCGAGGTCGACCTGGATCTCAACGGCTTGCGGTACGAGTTTGGGTTTGTTGGTGTCAACCCAGGTGAGGGTGTCTCCATAGTTGGCGCCGTGATCGAGGTTCACGTCCATGAAGCGCATTTCCTTTTTTGTGATGATGCTTGGATCAAGCCAGGCGGCCGCGGCGAGTTCGTCCCACAAATAATCGTACTGACCTCGCAGATGTGCGTATTTGCCGATGTAGCGCGCTGTCGGCGAGTCTGAAGCCTTTATGCGGTTCAGCAATTCGGCGGTCATATTTGTCTTTACCGAGATGTCTACGGTCGTGCATACAAGTTTCCTCCAAGGGGCATGCAGCACGGAGTGAGCAGCTTCAGCATCGAGCCACAAATTGAACTCGCGCCGCGGAGTGTCGGTAAATTCGGGATCGGTAGTCTGAGGATGCAGGCTGGCGCCCATGAACACCAATTCTTTTGCGAGGCTGGGGAATTCGGGATCGAGCGAAATGGCCAGCGCGAGATTGGTCATGGGGCCGCCCTCGTAAATCGTTACTTCGTGCGGAAACTTGTGCACCATGCGGACCATGAAATGAGCGGCATCTTCGTCGCTGGGCTTGGTGTTGGGCTTGCCTTCCGGCATGTCTCCAAGATCGTGGGCTGGATGATACAGCTTCGGAGTCCATGCTCCCAGCCAGGCAACTGACCCATAGCGCTGTTCCCAGAGTTCAGTTTCGTCCTTGCGCCGCACTAGTGGATACTCTGCTCCAGGAACGACTGGAATGTCGGCGCGCCCGATGAGTTCGAGCATGCGCAGGGTGTGCGCCAATTCTGCCTTGAGCCACTGGTCGCCGGTGACCACGGTGATGCCAAGAACCTCCGTCTTCGGAGACTGGATGAGCACCAGCATCGCCTGCTGGTCGCTTCCGGCAGGTCCGGCGGCGTCCTGATCAATAATGACCTTCTGCTTCTCAATGGCCTGGGCCGGAGCCGCGGCGGCGAGGCACAGAACGAGCAATGCCATTGTGGAACGATGAAAAAGGCCGGCAGATATCATCAATGCACCTCAGAAGGATTGAGAAGTAAGAATAAGCTTTCCCGCTGAATTTGCCGAATTTGGAAAGGAACGAATCGTAACGTCGCCGTGCAGGATGGGCCATCATTCCAAGACGCGTGTGGTTTACCTGTCAATTGCGAATCGCGGACTCAGCAACTAAAATTAGGCACCAACGAAACAAGAGATTGATTGTCTTCTTCCAGCGTTCCTGTCGCATGAGCATTTCTTGCCTGACCGCGCGCAAGTTCGGATATATCGGAACCACGCTTGCATTAAGGGTTATCGTCGGAGTCGCGTCTCTAGGTTCGTTCGTCCAAGGGCAATCTCAGACGGCTGCCGATTTGGCTACGCTGCAAGGTACGGTACGAGATTCGAGCGGCCATCTGGTAGATGCTGCCAGTGTCTCATTGCAGACGAAGGGAACCGAAATTCTTTCCAAGCTCACGGACTCGGCTGGGCAGTACCGGTTTTCCGGTCTTCATGAAGGTATCTACGCGTTGCATGGCAGGCGAGCCGGAGACGGCGAGGCATCGGTCGACGGGATTGTCCTCGAGAGACAACGAGTTAAGAACGTTGATCTCATTCTAGGCTCGTCGGAGTCTCGAACAAAGGACCCCTCCATGGGCGCTCCGGAGTTCTACGACCAACCCAGCTTCACGGTTGCGGGAGTGACCGATCCTTCGAACCTGGGGGGACACGGCTCCGACACAACGGTACGGACCAAGGAATCTTTGGCGAAGGCGGCAGCTTCGCTGGGTGGAGAAGTGGCCAATGGTTCCCAGCCGAAGTCGTCGGCGTCGCAATCGGAAAAGATTCTGAGGGAGGCCGCCGAGCGCGAACCAGAAAATTTCGACGCCAATTATCGATTAGCAAAGTTGCTGGTCGATGAAGCGAAGGCTCGGGAGGCGCTCCCGTACCTGGAGCGGGCGTCGCGGCTGAATCCCGGCAGTTATGACAGCACCTATGAAAAGGCGGTCGCTTACGAAGCTTTAGGAGAATATGAAAACGCCCGCCTGAATGCCCATGCCTTGCTCGCCCGGCAGGAGAGGGCCGAAGTGCATCACTTGCTGGGCAACGTAGAAGAAAGGGCGGGGAACCCTCTGCCGGCGGTTCGCGAGTACCAGCGCGCCGCGGAACTGAATCCGAGTGAAGCGTACCTCTTCGACTGGGGAGCCGAATTGCTGATCCATCGCGCTCCGGAGCCGGCCATTGAGGTCTTCGGTAAGGCGAATCGCTTGTTTCCGCAATCGGCTCGAATGCTCGTCGGGTTAGGGGCGGCGGAGTATGGCCGCGGATTTTACGGCCAAGCGGCGCAGCATCTCTGCGCAGCCTCAGATCTGAATCCCGATGATCCGGCCCCGTATCGCTTCATGGGCAGGATGCAGAATGTCGAAAGCCCGCAAGCCGAAGCGGTCAGCGAGCGACTGGAGCGCTTTGCCCATCTTCAACCAGAGAATGCCGAAGCCAATTACTACTACGCGCTTGATCTTAGGAGGTGGCGCAAAGGCCCGGACGATCCCTCGACTTCGCGGGTCGAAGGCCTGCTGCAAAGGGCGGTGCGCCTCGAACCCAAGTTCAGCGAAGCATATCTGCAGCTAGGTATTCTCTATGCGGAGCAACGGAACTTTCCGCAAGCGGTTGCGGCATATCGGAGGGCGATCGAGGCGAATCCTCGGCTCGAAGAGGCGCATTACCGGTTGGCGCAGGTCTACAGGCAAACGGGCGAGGAAGCACAGGCGCATGCGGAACTCACGCTCTATGAGCAGATAACAAAAGAGAACACGGGCGAGATTGAGCGTGAGCGGCGTGAGATCAAGCAGTTTGTGTACACGCTGCGGGATCGAACCCCAGAGTCGCCTCGGAAATAGGAGCAGACTCCTGACGCCCTGCTACTTGCTGTGGCACCAGGGCGCCTTGAGGGTTGTGGAAAATAGGAAGGCAGACTGAATCTTGCCCAGTCTGCCGAGGAGAGGTGCTCTGGATCAAGTCCGCCCTAGAAGTTCAGCTTGAGGGCGAACTGAATCACGCGTGGGTTGTTTACTGTCCCGTTCACCACGCCGAAACTCGACCCTGCGTTAATGTCCTGCATCTGGCTAGCGCCACCCTGCAGGTAGAACTGAGCATGGTTCCAGGCGTTGAAGAACTCAGCACGGAAGTCCAATCTCATGTCTTCGTAGGGTAACGGGAAATGCTTGATGAAGGAGAGATCTGTGTTCACAAAACGAGGGCCGTAGACTGGTGCGCGGTTTGAATTGCCCAGTTTTCCGGGTGCTGCAGTCGCAAACGCGCAGGGATTAAACCAATTCTTGAGGGTATGCACTTGGGCGGGCGCAACGCAGGTTGGATTCGCCGCCACCGTTCCCCCTTTATTGGGGTCCCCCACCTGATCTGGACGGTTCAGGTTGTTCCCGTTCCACGAGAAACCGACGCCAGAACCGTTGGCGCTGTCGACCACAAAGAGGGGAAACCCTGACGTTGCCCGCTCGATCACATCCACTTCCCAGTTTCCCAAGACGGCATTGATGGCCCCGTTCCAGTTAGCGCCGAACTGCTTACCCTTTCCGAAGGGCAAGTCATAAGTCACGCTGGCCGTGAACTGATGATTAAGGTTAAGCACAGACAAGGCCCAATCCGCCCTGCTTGTGCCTGGCAACGGATAGTAAGTGGCGCCCGGAAAGGTCCCCAAACCATCCGGCATTCCGGAGTCGAACGTCCGTGAGTAGGTGTAGCCCAATAGGGCATAAAGTCCATGCCGGACGCTCTTGGTCTCGGCCTTGATCTGGAGAGAATCGTAATGAGCTTTGCCGACGTCGTTTATGTTAGCAATCGTCAGTGGGAACAGGAACGTTGGTGCGCCCCATTTGGGCGAGAATGACCCGCCGCCCGGAGCGCAGCCCAGTTTGTACGTGGGGTCATAGTTTGAACTTGTCGGATCGCATGCACTTGGCGATCCCACGTTCAGGTTCAAACCGCCGACCAGGATGTGAGAACTGCGAGAACCCGCATATCCTGCTGTCAGCACGACATTACCGGGCAACTGGTGCTCGATATTCACGTTGAACTGTTGCACTCGACCCTGCTTGAAATTAAGGTTTTGAGATTGCAGCGTACCCGGGAAGGACTGTGGGCTCGGAGGCGCGGTGATCGGCACTAGATTATTGTTGAGGTCGAGCTGGAGGAAAAGGTATTGATTGCCGCAGTTGGCGGGTTGAGCCTGAGCCGAATTGTTAAAAGGGCATGTAAAAATGAAGTTGTCCGACTCAGCAAAGTAAGGTGGGTTCTCCCATAAGCCCTGGCCGCCTTGGTTCCATGATGAATCGTGGAAGATGGCATAGCCGCCGCGTACCGCCGTCTTTTGGGACCCAAACGGCTTCCAGGCTACGCCAATGCGAGGCTCGAAAGCAGTCTTATCCATTTGGATGCCGACTCGCCCGTCTGAGCGAACGCAGATTGTGCAAGCACCAAAGTCTGCCGAACCTGCCACAAAGAACTTGCCGCTGTTGAAGTCGAAGTTGGCTTGGCGATTCGCTGCCTCGGTGATCGGTGTCACGAGGGCCCACGCCAAGCCCAAGTTTAGGGTCAAGTCCTGAGTTACGCGCCAGTTGTCCTCGACAAAGGGGCGGAACAGTTTCCAGCGACGGCCCGTCGTTGCGCCAAAAAATGTTTGATCATGGATTCCCCCGCCCAACTGGCCAAGCAAGAGATCGGCGGTGGCGTCGCCTGTAAGGCCGAAGTTAATGTAGAAGCCGTCCTGGAAGGCGTTAGTCTCAACATTCATCTGCTGTGCCCGGAATCCAGCACCGATCTTGATGTCGTGCCTGGCACGAATCATGTCGAAGGAATCTGAAATCTGGAAGACGTTGGTTCCGCCCTGGAAGGGGGCAAAGCCACGATCTCCCAGCGCCCAATAATTGTTCATCAGGGTGGAACTCATGCCACAACTCACGCAGTCCTTGGTAGATTGCGTCACAACCCCGGCAGGGGCGTTCGGGCATTTGCTATTCAGATTTGCGCCCAAAATGCCTATGTTGGCGGCCGTGCAGCTCCCATCTCCAAACGACAGGATGTGGTTAAAAATCCGATTATAGCCGGCGGTGACCTGGTTGATGTTGCGATCGGAGAAAATGTGCGTTTCCGAGACCGCTACGTTGCGGCCGTGATTGGTGATGTTCTGAGTACTCCCAAAGGCGTTCGCTTCGGCGAATCCCGGCGAGCCACCCGGAACAAAGGAGGTCGCTTGATCGTAACTGAAGCGCGCAAAGGCAGAATCTTTGCTTGAGAAATTGTGATCGAGTCTGATGTCGAACTCACCTTCGTTGAGCCGTCTGACCGGCACATTCGAGAAGTTGGTCAGGGTGTCCGGATTGATGACGTTGGTCTGCGGATAAAGCTTCATCATTGCCAAACCCGTAGGATCAACGAACGGATTCACGGTTGGATCGAACATATTCGAAGGAATCTTGTTGCAATTTACTCCCGCTGGCTGAACGCCGCCCGCACCAGCGGGTAAGGGGTTTCCCGAGCCGTCGCATTGGAAGGCTCCGAAGGTATAGGGACTCAGAATGTCGCCAAAACCGTTGGCGTTTTTGGGCTTATTAACGAAGTCGAAGATCTCGGGACGGGCCATGCCCAACGGATCAAGGCTATAGTCCCCGGTCAGCATCGCCGACGTCGGAATGAGCCCGCTAAAGGGTATGCCGTGGCGCTGCCTTTTCCCCTGATAATCGACGAAGAAGAACGTCTTGTCTTTCTGGATTGCCCCACCCAGAGCCGCGCCAAACTGATTAAGATTGAATTGTTCCTTCTTCACCGCGAAAAAGCTTTTCGCATCGAGCGAGGTATTGCGGAAGAACTCGAACACTGATCCGTGAAGCTTGTTCGCGCCCGACTTGGTCGTAATCAGCACAGTCGGACCCGCGCGTGTGCCGAACTCCGCAGAGTAGTTGTAGGTAAGAACCTTGAATTCCTGGATGGCATCGATCGAAGGCAAAATCGATATGCCACCCGCCGTCAGTTCGTTATTGTCGATACCATCAAACAGCCAATCTGTACTCTGGGCTCGTGACCCGCCGACTGAGAGGGAATAAGTCCCGCGCGCCGCCACTTCGCTGCTCGCACCCTGGGTGAAAAAACTGTTTGGGTTGGTTTCCTGCGTTACGCCTGGGGTCAGTGTCGCCAATTGAACAAAATCGCGTCCGTTCAGGGGGAGATCGGCGACCTGTTGGGCAGTAATGACCTGTCCCAGCGTTGGGTTCGTGGTTTGTACCGCAACTTCGGTGGCGCTGACTTCAACGGACGTGGTTACTGATGCGGGCACAAGCTTGAAATCCAGTTCGCGATGTTCGTCCACCTGCAGGCGTTGATCTTTGCTTTCGGCGCTCTTGAAGCCCGGTGCTTCGACGCGGATGGTGTAATCGCCGACGCCCAGGAGGGGGACCAGATAGTGGCCGCTGTCATCGGTGGTGGCCTCGCGGGAAATATTTGTAGCCTGGGCAATAATCGTGATCTTGGCACCTGCCACCACGGCTCCGGAATTGTCGGAGACTGTGCCGGAAAAACTACCTGTTGCCTGACCGAGCAACAACGGGCAGACAGGAAGCAGGATTGAACAGAAAAACACAACGAGCAGGCTCTTCTTGGTCAACATCAGAACGCTCCCCGGCGGCCCTGGTCACGCACAGGGCTCAACCTACCCACATCTGAAAGTTTGTAATTTGATCTGGCGCAAGACGATATGACGAGTCACGTCGCCTTGTCAACCAGAATGCGGTAAGAACCGGCGGTCAGGAACATCGTTTTTTGCATCATTGGGATTTGCTTCGCATTGCCCACTGAGCGTCGTAGCGGGCGCGATCATAGAAGGACTTTTGAGTTCCCACGCCTGTGGTCGACAGTCCGGCATACGGATTTGCGCGCAGAACGGCTTCGCGCTCGGGCAGGCCTTCGCCCAAAAATACGGCGAAGCTGCCGATGAAAGCGTCGCCGGCACCCGTGCTGTCGATGCTTTTTACCGGAAAGGCGGGCATATGCTCGAGGCCGTTGCGGCTTGCCAGCACCGAGCCGTTTGACCCCAGGGTAAGGATAACTCCTGACAACCCATTCGCTAAAAGCTTCTCCGCGCACTTCTTCGCATCTTCGGGAGAGCGGACCGGCATTTTGGTGATGGCCTCGGCTTCGCTCTCGTTAGGGATGAAATAGTCGAGTCCAGCGAGGGCGCTGATCTCAATCGGTTGGGCGGGGGCCGGATTGACAATGCAACGAATGCCGTTCTTACGAGCAAAAGTAACGGTGTAGTACACGGTCTCGAGTGGAATTTCGAATTGCAGGACGATGCAATCGACGGTCTTAAGCAGGTCGGCTGCGGCGTCCACGTCGGCGGGCTTCAGCAGATCATTCGCGCCCTTTACGACAAAAATACGGTTCTGGCCGTCTGGCTCGACAAAAATCGGGGCTACGCCGCTGGAGACTCCTCCAATCTGTTTCACATGCGTGGTGTCGATGCCCTGCTTCTGGAAGTTCTGAATCGTCGCGGGTCCGAACAAGTCGCTGCCGACTCTCGCAATCATGAACACTTCGGCGCCGCAGAGCCGGGCAGCCACAGCCTGGTTCGCCCCTTTGCCTCCAAAGCCAAGATCGAACTTCTGGCCGAAGATGGTCTCGCCCGCTTTCGGGAAACGGTCGCTGAAGGTGGTCAAGTCGATATTTGCGCTGCCGATTACCGCGATACGAGGGCGCTTGGCCATAAGGGATCGAGTCTGCCGCGGTGTTTTGAACTGAAAGTCGAAGAACGCCGAGTCTAGTCAGCGCGTTGGATGGTTGTCAATGGAGTGTGGCCAGTGTTACTCGCCGTACGGGACCCA
>Ga0066709_100001515_pt1 | contig 15497 bp, 17 predicted proteins | sample GraSoiAngelo_158_FD_79665 | JGI IMG/M metagenome (GOLD analysis project Ga0066709, IMG submission 79665) | Grasslands soil microbial communities from the Angelo Coastal Reserve, California, USA - 14_1009_16_30cm | ecosystem: Environmental > Terrestrial > Soil > Grasslands | place: USA...
CCCGGCTGATCGTCAATCGTCACTCCATCGGAACCGGATAGCGGGCAAAAGCGTTGCCTCAACTCAGCCGGAATACTCATGGCCGAGGCAGAATGTTTGACCAGTTCGATACCTCTGAAATCCGCACGAAGGAAACAACGATCTTCATGCGCAAGTCAGGTAATGGGCCACCTCTCCTTCTGCTGCATGGCTTTCCGCAGACCCATTTGATGTGGCGCGATGTTGCGCCATTGCTCGCGGCCGACTTCACCGTCATCTGCGCCGATTTGCCGGGCTATGGTCAAAGCGGCTGTCCTGCCTCCGATCCGGAACACATGCCCTATTCGAAGCGGGCGATGGCTCGCGAGCTGGTGGGCGTGATGGAACAACTGGGTTTTGAACGCTTCGCGGTTGCCGGACATGATCGCGGCGCTCGCGTGGCCTATCGAATGGCGCTTGATCATCCCAGGCATGTCACAAGGCTTGCCGTGCTTGATGTGGTGCCGACCGGCGTCGCTTGGAAACGAGCCGATGCCGATTTCGCACTGGGCTTCTGGCCATGGTCGCTGCTGGCCCAGCCGGAACCTTTGCCGGAGCGCATTCTTGCTGTGGCTGCTGATGCCATCATCGACAGCGCTTTCGACGAGTGGGGATCGGCGCCTCCGATATTTCCACCCGAGATTCGTGAATCTTACGTAGAGCCCCTCCGCGATCCTCGCCATGCGCACGCCATTTGTGAAGAGTATCGCGCCGCTGCCGAGATTGACCGAGAACGTGATGAGGCCGACCAGGCAGCCGGCCGGCGCATCGCCTGTCCGCTGCTGGTGCTATGGAGTGGCAATGGGCCTCTGCAAAGCTGGTACGAGACGGAGGGTGGGCCCTTGGGTCTGTGGCAGGAATGGGCCGACAAGGTCAGCGGCGAAGCGGTCGCGGCGGGGCATTTCTTCCCGGAGGAATTGCCGCAAGAGACGGCGAACGCTCTGGGTTCCTTCTTCCTTTGATATTCTTGTCAAAGGCCGATCGGGCCGGGGCTAAGAGAGGCCCTTGACCCGCATCATATCCGGGTTCGACAGCGGGGGCCGTTTTGTAGCGGCCTTATTTCTTCTTCTTCATCTTTTCCGCGGCCTTGTTCAGCTTTTCTCTGTCGTTGCCGACTTTGTCGATGAGAGCCCGCGTTTCCGCGGCCGTGATACCATGCTTCCTGGCAAAATAGGCCACTTCATATTTTTCGCCTTTCGCCACTTTCGAACGGTCGGCCTTGCCACGGACCTTCTTGTTGTCAGCCATAGTTCTCTCCCTCGTTACTAAATTGCCTGTTTCGGCTCAGCGCGCTGAGTCGCCAGACGAAAAATAATCCATCGGCGGTCAGGCGTCACGTCATTCTGGTGGATTCCTGGAACTGGCGGCGAAAGCTGCGCTAGGATGCAGGAATGAGCAATCAGAAGTCCATTCCGCGAATCGGGGTCAGCGCCTGCGTCTGGCGCGACGGTAAGGTTCTGTTGGTCGAACGCGGCAAGGAGCCGTGGAAAGGCAAATGGAGCCTGCCCGGTGGAGGTCTCGAATTCGGCGAGACCGTGCGCGAGGCGGCGCAGCGCGAACTCGGCGAAGAAACCGGCGTCGCCGCCGATCTCGCAAAACTCGTGGATATCGATGATGCCATCATGCGCGACGCGGCAGGCCGGCCTATCCTGCATTATTCGATCGTGTGCTTTACCGGTCATTGGTTGAAGGGCGAGGCCGAGGCCCGCGATGATGTCACCAAGGTCAAATGGGCGGCGCTCGAGGAACTCGACCGCCTCGATATGACCCCCGGGACGGCCGATTACATCCGCCTGGCCAGGCAATTGTTAACGAGTTGAATCAAAAAAAGACGCCCGCATTAACCCTTTCCTAAGGATGGGATGGTCCGGCCACATTGCTCTGATACAAATCAACATTGAGCTGATTCGGCTGGTGGGTTCGCCGGCGCTGGTGGATGGGCGCTCGTCTGGGTGGATGATGATGGATAAAGAAACGCTGGATACACAGGCCTCTCAGCCTGGCACCGAGCCCAAATATGTAGCGCTGCGCTATATTATGGAGGCCTGGGAGGAAGCTGTCTATGACGGCATCGATCCCGATTGCATCGCCACGGCGGCGATCTTCGCTGCCATGTCGGACCTTATCAGCACTTATGGCGAGGAACCGGTCGCGAGGCTCGCCGAGCGCCTGCCGGAACGCATCCGGGCGGGCGAATTCACCGTCAACAAGACCAAGCAATAATCCCTTTCATCTTTCGGGCGCGCTTGGGCATATAGCGCCTTGATGCGCTATAAAATGACCATCGAATATGACGGCGGGCCTTTCGCCGGCTGGCAGTTGCAGGCGAATGCTCCGACCGTCCAGGGAGTGCTCGAGGACGCCGTCCTCGCGCTCTCAGGCGTCCGGCTCACCGTCCATGCCGCCGGGCGAACCGATGCGGGCGTCCATGCGAGGGGCCAGGTGGCCCATGTCGATCTCGAGCGGCAGTGGAACACACGAATCCTGCGCAATGCGATCAACGCCCATTTGCGCCCGCATCCGGTGAGCGTTATCGCCATCGAAACGGTCGGACAAGATTTCCATGCCCGCTTCAGCGCCATCCGGCGCAGCTATCTCTACCGGATCGCCAACCGCCCGGCGCCCTTGGCACTCGAGCACGGCAGGGCCTGGTGGCATCCCGTGACCCTCGACCATGCCGCCATGCATGAAGCCGCCCAGGCGCTCATCGGCAAGCACGACTTCACAACTTTCCGCGCCGCCTCCTGCCAGGCGCAGTCGCCGGTTAAGACGCTCGACCGCATCGATATCGGGCGTCACGGCGACATGATCGATGTGACCGTCGAAGCCCGCTCCTTCCTGCATCACCAGGTGCGCTCGATGGTTGGCTCGCTCAAGCTCGTGGGGGAAGGCAAATGGTGTATCGGGGATATCAAGGACGCCCTCCTGGCGCGTGACCGCACGCGTTGCGGACCGGTGGCGCCGCCAACCGGGCTCTATCTCATGCGCGTCGACTATTAGGCTGGCTTTGCGCCCTGGTGGTCATCATGACCCCGATAACAATGATTGCCGCACCCGACCAAGTTAACAGCCGGTAGTGCTCGCCGAGATAAAGGACGCCGGCGCCGAGGCCGACAGCCGCCGCAACATAGCCGATCTGGCTCAGATAGACCGGACCGCCGACGGCTTGCAGGCGAAAAAAGAAGGCGAACATTGCCGAAGCCGAGGCGATCTGCGCCAGCACCAGGACCGGCATTTGGGCGAGAAGGGCGAATGACCCGCCATGGCCCAGACCGATGAGACCGGTGAGCAGCATCAGGGCAGCGGCAAGATGACTGCCTGCGGCGAGTTCGATCGGGCCTGAGTCCTTGGGCCAGTCATAGGTACGGTAGATATTGCCGGCCGCGAGACAGAACGGGATCAGGAGCCCGATCACCACCCAGAATAGTTCCGCCGGCCGGTCCGCCACGCCCCGCGTCTGCGCCACCATCACCGCACCGATGAAGCCTGTGGCAATGCCGGCGATGCCGAAGAGGTTCGGGCGGCGCACGCCGAGCAGGATCGACAATACGAGGGTAATGACCGGCGACAGAGTGAACATGATGCCGGCATAGCCCGCACCCAGATGAGGAATGGCCGAAAACATCAGGAGATTGGGGATGGCATAGGAGATCGCCGCGACGATGATAAAATAGCGCAGGCGAGGCCGCGTCAGCTTGAAGAACTGCCGGCGCAGGGCGAGAGTGAGAAAAAGAACGCTGCCCGCGCCACCGGAAATGACGAAGGCCCACAACATCGCCGGAATGCCGCCTTGGGTCGCCATCTTGCCGAAAGGCAGCGTCAGTCCGAGCAGACCGCCTGTGACGATCAGCAAACCGAAAGCCGAATTCCAGAGATGCTTCATTCGGCGACTTCATCACGCTCTAAGGCATCAACGCGCTCAGACCGAAGCTCAGCGCGGAGTCGGCCAGCAGAAAAGCAACGGCGACGGGCGTCGTCGTCTGCAGCCCAGCCTTGGCGACATACCAAGTCACATAGAGAAGCAGGATGAAGACAGCCTGCATCAGGATGAATGCGGGCTGCATCATGCCGGTCATGAGATGGATGAGGTGAGGGATGACGGTGAGGAGGGTGGCGGGAAGCCCCATCCAATTATAGATGATCATATAGCGGACATAGTTTTTTCCTGTTCCCAACAGCCACGCCAGCAGCGCTGCAATGAAAGGCCAAACCACGACCCCCGCCAGCAGATAGATGTAATCGAGGCCCAGATTCAACGCCGGCGGGTCTTCGCCTTCCTTTGCCCATTCGACACCAAACTGGTGATCCGACAGAAACAGCGGATAGACGAGAACGAGAAGCGGCAGGACCATGGCGAAGGAACGCCAGAAGCCCTCGATGGTCAGATTGAAATCCTCGTCCGCCAGAGGATCCCGCCACATCAGGCGCCAGCATCCCCGCATGGCGGCAAGCCCCTCCTCGACAAGCGTCACGCAGCCGCCCGATCGAAATAGGTCTCGATGATGGTGCGATAGATGGCGGCGAGATTGCGCAGATCCGCGATCGCGATCTTTTCGTCGACCTGATGGATAGTGGCATTGAGGGCCCCGAATTCGAGCACCGGGCAATAGTCCTTGATGAAGCGGGCATCCGACGTGCCACCCGAGGTCGATAGCCTGGCCACGACGCCGGTCTCCGCCGCGCTCGCATCGAGCACCACGCCGACAAAGGCGCCAGGCTCGGTGATGAAGGCATCGGCGCGAGGGATGATATCGAGGGCGAAGCTTCCGCCCATTTCGTCCTCCACGCTCTTGCAGACGCCCTTGACGGCGGCAGTGAGAGATTCCGTCGTCTGCTCCGTATTGAAGCGGATATTGAAGCAGGCCCTGGCATGCGCCGGGATGACGTTGGCGGCCGGATTGCCGACATCGAAAGTGGTGACGGCAAGCGTCGTCGGATCGAAGCGGTCATTGCCGCCATCGAATTCATGCGTGGCGAGCCGGTCGATAAGGCGGGCGAGTTTCGGGATCGGATTGTCGGCCTTGTGCGGATAGGCGACATGGCCCTGAATGCCGGCGATCTTCACCTCGAAGCTGAGCGAGCCCCTGCGTCCGATCTTGATCGTATCGCCGAGCCTGTCGGTCGATGTCGGCTCGCCGACGAGACAGTGATCGGGTATGTGGCCCTTTTCCTTCATCCAGGCGAGAACCTTTTTGGTGCCGTTGATGGCAGGCCCCTCCTCATCGGCGGTGATGAGCAGCGAGAGCGAGCCCGTAAAGGCGCCCTCCTTCACGGCATCGCCAGCAGCGGTGACAAAGGCAGCGATCGAACCCTTCATGTCGGAGGCGCCGCGGCCGAAGAGAAAGCCGTTCTCCTGATGCGCCGCAAAAGGCGGCGCCGCCCAGTCTTCCAGCCGCCCTGGCGGGACGACATCGATATGGCCGGCAAAGCATAGATGCGGCGAGCCTCTGCCGAAGCGGGCGAAGAGATTATCGACATCGGGCGTTCCCGGTTCAGAGAAAACCAGTCTTTCGCAGTGGAATCCCAAAGCATTCAGATAGGTCGAAAGACAATCGAGCGCACCGGCCTGGTCGGGCGTCACGGAGTGATAGCGAATGAGGTTTTCGAGGAGAGGGAGCGGATCCGTTTCCATTGGTGCAATCTAACCAGAAGTTCAGCACCCGGCCAGTGACAGCGGGAGATCCGTCGCGGCGCGCGATGCACCGAAAGCCGCTGCACGAATAAAATAATGGATTTTATTGGACCCAAGCCACTACTTGACGCGAATGGTCCTGCCAGGGCAATTACCGTTACGTCAAACGATGTTAGACCCGTTTGCCGAAGACCGGCCGTCCGTCCGCATAGGGCGAGCGCATCTCGGCCTTAACCGCAGCAACCGGCCGGGCAACTGTGCCGGCCTTATGTCCGGCCTGGCGGCGCAGAGCATCGATGTCGTCCGCGATATTGACGGAATGAGCGGGATCGGGACCGTAGTCATTTGATCCTTCGATGCCCCCGAGGCAGCCCAGTTCAATGAGTTGCCAGATGCCGCCGATGATCGGGATGAGGCAGATCAAGATCCGCCAGGCCGACTTGCCGCGGTCATGATAACGCTTGGCCATGATGCTGAGGCCAACCCAAATGGACGGCAGAAAAATGAGGAGGGACGCGGCAAGGGCCAGGATATTCTGGTATTCCTCACCGTACAGCAGGCAAATATAGCCAAAGGCCAGAAAGGCGAGCTGTATGGCACAGCCTAGCCAGTACTGGGCACGACCGATTCGGCCACTGAAGCTGAACATTAGCCGAAGCATGCTGATGACGGTCCCCGTTTCCGACAGAGGACGCCACCCTTAACAGCGGGACTTTAAACCCGCGTAAAATGAATGCCGAAAATTCGTTCAGCCACTCAACAATTCTTTAATACCTGTTTTCGCATCCGCAGTTGACAATGATCTCCCTAGGGCGAAAATAGCCGTCCTTCGTTCTGCTCCTGCATCCGCACCAGTGAGGAGGCTGACGATGACGATCGCGCCCAGACTCCGGCAATTCTTGGATAGCGAAGGCGTTCGCTATGACGTTGTCAGCCATCCGCGCACGGCAACCAGCAGCCAGTCGGCAGAGGTGGCGCATATTCCCGGCAACCAGGTGGCCAAATCCGTCGTGGTCCACCACGAACTCGGCTATGTTCTCGCCGTCGTGCCGAGCACGCATCGGGTCGAACTGGGCACACTGCAAGAGCTCCTGGACAAGCGCCTGGGGCTGGCGACCGAAGGCGAGGTCACGACGCTCTTCAATGATTGCGAGACCGGCGCCATCCCGCCTGTCGGCGCCGCCTATGGCGTGCCGGAGATTCTGGACCAAAGCCTGGGTGATGTATCCGATCTCTATTTCGAGGGCGGAGATCACAAGAGCCTCGTCCATGTCAGCAGCGACGCCTTCCGGCTGTTGACGAAGGATGCCCGCCGAGCCCGCTTCAGCCACCAGGCGTAACCAGCTCCACCTTCAGTCGCGCAACAATTCGTTAATACCTGTCTTGGAGCGGGTCTTCTCATCGACCCGCTTGACGATAACCGCGCAATAGAGGCTCGGACCCTGATCGCCATTGGGCAAGGGCTTGCCCGGCAGGCTTCCCGACACGACCACCGAATAAGGCGGCACCCGGCCCATGAAGACTTCGCCCGAGGCGCGGTCGATGATCTTGGTCGACTGGCCGATATAGACGCCCATGCCGAGCACCGAGCCTTCGCCGATGATACAGCCTTCGACCACTTCGGAGCGGGCGCCGATGAAGCAATTGTCCTCGATGATGGTGGGGCCGGCCTGCATCGGCTCGAGCACGCCGCCAATGCCGACGCCGCCCGAGAGATGGACATTCTTGCCGATCTGCGCACAGGACCCGACCGTCGCCCAGCTATCGACCATGGTGCCCTGATCGACATGGGCGCCGAGATTGACGAAGGACGGCATCAGCACGACGCCAGGCGCGATATAGGCGGAACGGCGCACGATGGCACCCGGCACGGCGCGGAAGCCCGCCTTGCGGAATTGCATGGCGGTCCAGCCATCGAATTTGGAGGGCACCTTGTCCCACCATTTGGCCTTGCCCGGGGCGCCGCCGATGAGCGTCATGTCGCTGAGGCGGAAAGACAGGAGCACGGCCTTTTTGAGCCATTGATTGACGACCCACTGGCCGTCCTTCTTTTCGGCGACGCGGGCTTTGCCCTGATCGAGCATGAGCAGCACCTCATCCACGCTCTTGCGCAGCGAACCTTTGGTCTTCGGCGTGATCTTGTCGCGCTCATCCCAGGCTGCTTCGATAGTGGATTGCAGATCGGCCATTTCACTCTCCCAGAAAACGGCGGGCAAATTAGCGGCCCGGGCAGGCAAGTCAATTGCGATCGGCGGCCAGTTGGGTCAGAAAAGCGGCAAGATCGTCGGTCACATGGTCGACATGCTTCTCGCCCGCCCCGCCATGCAGCGCATTCAGATACTGGGCATCCTTGTTGTCGGGCGAGGTAACCAGCACGGTGGTCATGCCGAGCTCATGCGGGACTTCGAGGTTGCGGGCGATATCCTCGAACATCGCCGAACGCTCAGGCTCGATGCCGGTTTCGGCGATGAATTTGCGATAGGGGCCGATGGCGGGCTTGGGGATATAGTCGGAATGAACGATATCGAAGATGTCGCCGAAATGATGGGTGACGCCGATGCGCGCCAGCACCTTCTGGGCATGAATAACCGTGCCATTGGTGAATATGAGCTTGCGGCCGGGAAGCGCATGCAGCGCCTCATCGAGCAGCTGATTGGCCGACACCGGGGAGTGGTCGATATCGTGTACATAATCGAGGAAATCCTGCGGCGCCACCTGATGCTCGCTCATCAGGCCGCGCAAGGTCGTGCCATATTCGTAGAAATAGGCCTTCTGGATGCGCCTGGCTTCCGCCGCATCGATATCGAGTAGCTTCGAGACAAAGGCGCCGATCCTGACGTCGATCTGGTCAAACAGCCGGCAGCTTGCCGGATAGAGCGTGTTGTCCAGATCGAAGATCCAGGTATCGATATGGGCGAAGCCCCTCATACGCCCGAGCGCGAAACGCGGGTGCCGACGCCATGCGGGGTGAAGAGCTCGAGCAGCACGCTGTGCGGCACCCTTCCATCGAGGATGATGACGCCTTCGACACCCGATTCGACCACCGACACGCAGCTTTCAATCTTGGGAATCATGCCGCCGGTAATGGTGCCTTCGGCGATGAGCTTGGGGATGCCGGCGAGCGTCAATTCGTGGATGAGGTCCTTGTTCTTGTCGAGCACGCCCGCCACATCAGTCAGAAGCAGCAGGCGCTTGGCATGCAAGGCGGTGGCGATGGCGCCCGCCGCCGTATCGGCATTCACATTGTAGCTTTCACCATCGAGACCCGCGCCTATGGGGGCAATCACCGGGATGGCGTCGCTCCTGATGATCGTCTGGAGGATCTCGGTATTGACACGATGCGGTTCGCCGACATAGCCGAAATCGATCTTCTCCTCCTTGCCGGTCTCAGGGTTGAGCTTGGTCTTGGTGAACCGCTCGGCAACCAGGAGATTGCCGTCCTTACCGGAAATGCCCACCGCACGGCCGCCCGCCCCTTGGATCGAGCCGACGATCGCTTTGTTGATCGAGCCGGCCAGCACCATCTCGACGACTTCCATCGTCTCCTTGTCGGTGACGCGCAGGCCTTCGCGAAATTCCGACTTGACCTGCAGCTTGTCGAGCAGGCGGTTGATCTGCGGGCCGCCGCCATGCACCACCACGGGATGGATGCCGCATAGTTTCAGCATCACCATGTCGCGGGCAAATTTGCGCGCCAGCTCAGGGTCGATCATGGCATGGCCGCCATATTTCACCACCACGACCTGATCGTCATAGCGCTGCAGGAACGGCAGCGCTTCGGAGAGGATGCGGGCGGTCTCACTCGAGGATATTTCGGACATGGCTGCGGTGTCCCAGGCTAAAGTCGCAAGCGCTTATACTTCAATTGCAGGCGCTCACAAGGCCCGCGATCTCGGCGCGCAATTCGGGAAATCCCTTCCCCGAGACGCTCGAGGTCAGGTGGACTTCGGGAAAGGCGGCCGGGCGCTTCTTGACGATGGCGCGGGTTTTCTCGATGAGTGCCGCTTCGTCATGGACGGGGATCTTGTCGGACTTGGTCAGCACCAGCTGGAAAGTGACGGCGCTCTCGTCGAGGAGCTTGAACATCTCCTGGTCGATTGCCGTGACGCCATGGCGGGCATCGATCAGCACGAAGACACGGGTGAGGCCGGGCCTGCCCCGCAGATACGTCTTGAGCAGCCCCTGCCATTGCTTGACCTCGACCTTCGGCGCCTTGGCATAGCCATAGCCCGGCATGTCGACCAAAGTGAGCTTGCCCGCGATATCGAAAAAATTCAGCTCCCTGGTGCGGCCCGGCGTATTGGAGGCGCGCGCCAGTTCCTTGAGGCCGGTGAGCGTATTAATGAGCGAGGACTTGCCGGCATTGGAGCGCCCGGCAAAGGCGATCTCGATGCCCTTGACCTCGGGCAGCTGCTCGATCTTCGCCACGCCCATGACGAAAGAGGCAGGTCCTGCAAAAAGGAGCCTGCCTCTCTCAAGCTGGTCGGCGGTCCACTCCACCGTCACCCCTGAGCTATCCCACCATTTCCCTTCTCCCGCGCGCAGCGTGGGAGAAGGTGGCCGAAGGCCGGATGAGGGCTCTTTCGTGCAATGCGCTCTGATCTCAACGAGTATTCCTTGCTGAGACAAAGAGCCCTCACCCGCCCTTCGGGCACCCTCTCCCATTGCTTCGCAACGGGAGAGGGGAAATATGCGTCAACCACAACCGTCACCCGGTACTGCTCTTGCGCTTGAGGAAGGGCAGGCTGTTGCGGATATTGCCGAAGAAATCCACCTGGACGCCCTGGCGCTTCATGATGAAGGATTGCTGGAGGATGGAGAGAGTGTTGTTCCACGCCCAGTAGATCACGAGGCCGGCCGGGAACGAGGACAGCATGAAGGTGAAGAGGATCGGCATCCAATTGAAGAGCTGGGCCTGGACCGGATCCGGCGGTGTGGGATTGAGGCGCATCTGCAGCCACATGGTGATGCCCATGACGATCGGCCACACGCCCAGCATCATATAATGACCGAAGAACGGAACCGTCGAGGGATCAAAGGAAACGAGACCGAACAGGTTAAAGATGGTGGTTGGATCAGGGGCGGAGAGATCCCTGATCCAGCCGAAGAACGGCGCATGGCGCATCTCGATGGTGACATAGATCACCTTGTAGAGCGCGAAAAACACCGGGATGGCGATGACGATCGGCAAACAGCCCGATAGAGGCGAAACCTTCTCGCGCTTGTAGAGCGCCATCATCTCCTGCTGCTGTTTCATGCGGTCATCAGGATGCGTCTTCTTGATCCTCTCCATTTCGGGCTGCAGCTTCTTCATCTTGCTCATCGATTCATAGGACTTGTTCTGCAACGGGAAGAACAGGAGCTTGACGATGACGGTGACGATGAGGATGGCGAGGCCGAAATTGCCGACAAAGGATTTGATGAGTTCGAGCAGCCAGAAGAGCGGCTTGGTCAGGAACCAGAACCAGCCCCAGTCGATCATCAGATCGAAATGCTCGATCTTGTATTTCTCGCCGATGGCGTTGATCTTCTGCACCACCTTGGCGCCGGCGAAGAAGCGGTCCTGATAGGAGCCGATGCCGCCTGCCGGAACGGTGATGGCGGTCTTGCCGAGATAGTCGGTCTGGAAACTTTCGCCGCCGGCGATACGCTGGAAGGTGCCGACAAGACTGGCGGACTGATCGGGAATGAGCGCCGTCGCCCAGTATTTGTCGGTGATGCCCATCCAGCCGCCGGTGCCGTCCACCGGGATTTTGATCTTGTCGTCCTTCAGGTCCTTGTAGTGGACTTCCTGCAATTTACCGTCGAGGACGCCGATCAGTCCTTCGAACAGCACATAGACGCCGGCGACCTTGGGCGTGCCCTGGCGCAGGATGCGGGCATAGGGGAAGAGTGAAATCGGATTGGCGGTCTTGTTGGCGACATCCTGCTTGACGCTGAACAGAAAGTCTTCATCGACAGAGACGGTGCGGGTGAAGGTGACGCCTTCGCCATTGTCCCAGGTGAGCGTCACGGGCGAGCCCGGCGCCAGAACGGCATCGGCGGGCGCCTGCCATTCGGTGTTCGCATCAGGAACCTTCACCGTGCTTCCGGCGGCCGGGACAAAACCGTGCTCGACGAAATAACCGCCGGGCGTGCCCGACGGACTGAGGAGCGCAATCTCGGGACTCTGAGGGTTCACCGTCTCGCGATAATTCTTGAGCTGGATGTCATCGAAGCGGGCGCCCACCAGATTGATGGTGCCGTCGATGACGGGCGTGTCGATCTTGATGCGCTTGCTCGACGCCAGCGCCGTCTCGCGCGGAACGATCGCTGTCTGCGCGGTGCCGGGAACGGTCGCCCCCGGCTGCACGGCGGGGTTCGTCGGCGCCTGAGGGTTCGTCGTCTGCTGGCTCGTGGTCTGCGTCTCGATCTTCTTCTGCGTCGGCACCGCATAGAAATACTGCCACCCGAAGATGATCAGCATCGAGAGGACGATGGCGAGGATGAAGTTCTTGTTGTCATGCTGCATGAGCAATTTCACCGATTGGCGGAATTTCCGCCGGTATGCAGCCGTTTCAAGGCTGTCCTAATGTCATTTTGAAGGCTTGAGAATGGCCGTTCGAGGCCTTGGGCCCTGCCGATCAGCACATAATCATGGCCCGGTTCAGCAAGGCCTGGAAGCGTCAGGCGTGCCGCTTCGCGCAGGCGCCGCTTGATGCGGTTGCGGGTCACGGCGTCTCCGAGTTTCTTGGTCACCGTAAATCCCGTCCGCGCCGGTCCCTTGTCCTTGCGATCGCGCATCTGCACGACCACACCCTTGGCGGCAAAGGAGCTCGCCTTCGCGGCGGCGAGAAAATCCTGCCGCTTTACGATGCGATCGATAGTGTGGTTGGGGCTCAATGCCCCACCCGCTTTAAGCGGACAACCGCTTGCGGCCTTGCGACCGGCGGCGCGCGATCACCTTGCGGCCTCCCGTCGTGGCCATGCGGGACCGGAAGCCATGCCGGCGCTTGCGGACAAGCTTCGAGGGTTGAAAGGTGCGCTTCACTATCGTTCTCCGTCATAAGCCCCCCATTTTGGCGCTCAATCCGCGAACCGGGCAGCCGGCCCGGAGGGCGCCGCGAGAGGGCAATCTCACTCGCTTCTGGAATGGCGCGGCATATAGGGTGAAAAGCCAAGCAAAGTCAATCTTGGCGGGATTTTTCCTGGGGCTCGAGCCGCTTTATCCCCATCCCTGACCCGCCCAGGGCAATCGCATATGAGTATTCTTGAGGTAGTCGAGCTATCTCCAATTTTCCCCCTCTCCCGTCCGCCAGGATGGGAGAGGGTGCCCGATAGGGCGGGTGAGGGCCCTTTGTCCGCAAGAGAAACGCTCTTGAAAGGCTTTTCTCCGTCAAAGAAAGAGCCCTCACCCGGCCTTCGGCCACCCTCTCCCATTGCTTTGCAACGGGAGAGGGGAAATGACGGGATAGAGCCGTCGAGCCGGCCTCGCTTCGTCGATATTTTCGCAAAGAGCTACTTTTTGGGCTTATTTGCTCATATTTTTTCGGATTAATGCCTTTTATAACAATCGTTTACGGGCAAATTTGCTGCAGTGCAAAGCAGGGAATTTTGGAGACCTGAGCAGGGATTTTTGAACCCGGACCAGGGCATCGCGGGCGGCCAAGTACGGTTTTCGGGGCACCGCGCAGACCCGCCTCTATCGATTTCCCTTACGAACCGGACTCGCGATTAACGGGAACAACCGGCCTCTCCTTTTTCAGATCCGCCTCAGATGCTACTGTGCGAGCCTTGATGAAGGACATGCCCTCAAAAGCCGCAGCCACCACACCCAGCCTCGTTCAGAGGCTTTCGGGCAAGCTCCTGCTGCTGACGCTTCTTTTCGTGATGCTGGGCGAAATCCTGATCTTTCTGCCCTCGATCGCCAATTTCCGCCTGAACTGGCTCAAGAACCGGGTGGCCCAGGCCGAGATCGCCGCACTCGCCGTCGAGGCCGCCCCCGACAAGATGCTGTCGGAAGACCTCAAGAGCGAGCTCCTCGCCGGGGCAGGCGTCCTCGTCGTCTCGCTCAAGAAAGACGATTTGCGCCAGCTCATCCTGCGCAGCGACAGCTATGGCATGATTGATGAAAGCTTCGATCTGCGCGAAGCCAATATGCTGCCCGCGATCGTCGATGCCTTCCATGCACTCATCGCCGGCAATGGCCGTGTCATCGGCGTCACCGACATCCCGCCCAACATGTCGGGCGAGCTGATCGATGTGGCACTCGAGGAAGCACCCTTGCGCGCCGCCATGTTCAGCTATGCGCTCAACATCCTCATCCTGTCGCTGTTTCTCTCAGCTCTGGTCGGCAGCCTGATCTTCCTCGCTCTGCACCAGGCCCTGGTGAAGCCGATGCGCAGGCTTTCCGCCAATATGCAGGCCTTCGGCGGAGCACCGGAAAACCCTGAGCGCATCATCGCCCCCACGCTGCGCAGCGATGAGATCGGCATCGCGGAGCGCGAATTGCATGACATGCAGGTCGAACTGTCCTCGCTCATCAACCAGAAGAATCGCCTTGCGGCATTGGGACTCGCAGTCAGCAAAGTGAGCCATGACCTGCGCAACATGCTCTCCTCCGCTCATCTCATTTCCGACCGACTGTCGATGGTGAACGATCCGACGGTGCAGAAATTCGCGCCCAAGCTCATCGCCTCGCTCGACCGGGCGATTTCGCTCTGCGCGCAGACGCTCAAATATGGCCGGGCGGAGGAACCCCCGCCGCGGCGCGAGAAATTCATGCTCAACTTGCTCGTCGATGAGGTGATCGAGAGCATCGCGGTCGATGCCTCGAACCGCATCGTGCTTTACAACAATGTGCCACCCAATCTCTCGATCGACGCCGACCGCGACCAGCTGTTCCGCGTACTCACCAATCTGGTGCGCAATGCGGCACAGGCGCTGGAACAGCGCGAAAGTGAAGGGCCCGGGCTCAAGGAAGGCACGATCACGCTCAAAGCCTGGCGCGAAGGCACGGTCGTCAGCATGAGCATCAGCGACAATGGGCCCGGCATCCCTGAACATGTGCAGGGCCGGCTGTTCGAAGCGTTCCAGAGTTCGGCTCGCCCCGGCGGCACCGGGCTTGGCCTCACCATCGCTGCCGACCTCGTGCGCGCCCATGGCGGCCAATTGTGGCTCACTTCCTCAGGCCCCGAAGGCACCAGCTTCATGATGACGCTGCCCGACCGGGTCAGCGAATTGCGCAGCGGCAAGCGTGGCGAGCGCAGGTCCGCCCTTGACGCGTAAGAGCGATGACATCGCAGCCGGCCCGCGCAATCTCATCACCGATGTGGCTGGCATCAAGGTCGGCAATGCCGAGAACTGGCTGGCGCTGAGCGGAACGACGGTCATCCTGCCGGATGCGCCAGCGGTTGCGGCCATCGAGATCAGCGGCGGGGCGCCCGGCAGCCGCGAGACGGCGGTGCTCGATCCTGCCAACCTGGTCGAGCATGTGCATGCGGTGGTGCTGTCGGGCGGATCGGTGTTCGGCCTCGATGCGGCAGGAAGCGTCACCATCGAATTGTCGAGACGCGGCGTCGGCTTCACCTTTGGCGCCCAGCCGGTGCCCTGCCCGGTCGTGCCCTCGGCCGTGTTGTTCGACATCATGAATGGCGGCGCCAAATGGCCCGATGCTACGCCGCCCTATCGCGATCTGGGCCACGAGGCGCTCAAGGCGGCGAGTGCGGATTTCGCGCTCGGCAACAAGGGGGCCGGGCTCGGGGCCATGGCGGGGCGGCTCAAGGGCGGGCTCGGCAGTGCGTCGTCGCGCTGGCGCGATTTCACCGTGGGTGCCATCGTCGCGGTCAATTCGGTGGGCTCCTGCGTC
>Ga0066709_100001517_pt1 | contig 15488 bp, 15 predicted proteins | sample GraSoiAngelo_158_FD_79665 | JGI IMG/M metagenome (GOLD analysis project Ga0066709, IMG submission 79665) | Grasslands soil microbial communities from the Angelo Coastal Reserve, California, USA - 14_1009_16_30cm | ecosystem: Environmental > Terrestrial > Soil > Grasslands | place: USA...
ATCAGCCGGCGAACATTGCCTTCGATCTGCTGCCGCCGCTGGAGGAACCAACCGCAGGCCGTCTGCGGCATGACAAGAAAGCGCGTCACGCCGAGATTTGCCGGCGCGCGCTCCAATCCATGGATGAATCCCTGCACGCGCATGTCTGAGCTGGAGCGGCAGATCGGGCGTTTCATCGAAGAACTACAACGGAACAACGCCTCCACACACACCATCATGGCCTACAAGTCGGACTTGCGGCAGTTTCTGGATTATTTTTCCCCGCCGGAAGTACAGCCGCCCGGGCCCTCGGAGTTCGACGTGCTCAAAATTCGCGAGTGGCTGGCGGCGCTATATGATCAGAAGCTCAGCGTGGTCTCCATCCGCCGCAAGCTTGCCGCACTGCGCGTGTTCTTCCGTTTCCTGGTGCGCGAAGGCCTGGCCCCGATGAATGCGCCTCGCCTGCTGCGAACGCCACGCGGTCCCAAGAAGCTGCCGGACGTGATGACGACCGAGCAGGCCAACGCGCTGCTCGATGGCGTCGCCGCGGGCAAACTCGAGCGGCCACATCCGGCGCGCGATCTAGCGATTCTAGAATTGCTCTACGGCTGCGGCGTGCGCGTCAGTGAGCTCGTCGGGTTGAATCTCGACGATCTCGATCGCGGCGAACGATGGTTGCGCGTGCGCGGCAAGGGACGCAAAGAGCGGCAGGTTCCGTTTGGCGGGAAGGCGGCGGACGCGCTCGAGCGATATCTCGCGGAACGCACCAGCAGCGAACAGGCACTATTCCTCAACCATCGCGGCGGCCGCCTCACCGATCGCGGCGCGCGCGGCATCATCAAGCTGTACGCCACGTTAATCGCCGGAGACTCCTCGCTCCATCCGCACAGCTTCCGGCATGCGTTCGCCACGCACCTGCTGGGCGACGGAGCAGATCTGAGATCGATTCAGGAACTGCTGGGGCACGCGCGGCTTTCAACCACGCAGAAGTACACGCAGGTTTCGCTCACGGACCTGATGGCGGTGTACGACCGCTCTCACCCAAAGGCATAGCGGAGTTAGGACAAGGCCTTACTTCCGTACTCCTCGAAAAAGTGCGCGATGGTCATGATGCCCTTGTAATAGTTGTCGAGGGAGTACTTCTCGTTGGGCGAGTGCAGGCCATCGTCGGGCAGGCCGAAGCCCATGAGGATCGTCGGAATGCCGAGGTGCGTCGCGAAATCGCCCACGATTGGAATCGACCCGCCCGAGCGGATGAACACCGTGGACTTCTGCAGGATATCGCTAAAAGCGCGGGCGGCCACCTGGATCGCCGGATGGTCTGGATTCACCACCAGACCCGGTGAAGCCGTCAGCACCCGCACATCCAGCTTGATGCCGCGCGGCGCGTGCTTTTTGACGAACTGCCGGAACGCCACGACGATCTTATCGGGGTCCTGTCGAGGCACCAGTCGAATGCTCACCTTCGCCGTGGCCTTCGCTGGAATCACGGTTTTCGATCCCACGCCCGTGAACCCTCCGGCGATGCCGTGCACTTCAAATGTGGGCCGCGCCCAGATGCGCTCGAGGACGGAGTATTGCGTCTCGCCCACAAGCTTGGTCGAGCCAACTTCGTTCCTGAGAAAATCTCTTTCTTTGAACGGCAGATGCGCCCAGCTTTCTTTCTCGGCGGGAGCGGGCGGTTCAACGTCATCATAAACGCCCGGGATTTTGATCTCGCCGCGCGAGTTCTTCGCCTTGGCAAGCAGTTCGATCAACCCGAAGACCGCGTTGGGCGCCGCGCCGCCGTAAAGGCCCGAGTGCAGATCGCGCGAGGGACCGGTGGCTTCCACTTCCATGTAGACCAATCCGCGCAGTCCGATGCAGAGCGTCGGAATTCCAGGAGCATAGAGCGCCGTGTCGGAGACCAGCGCGACATCGGCCTTCAGCTTGGGCGCATGTTCGGCGACATAATTGGCAATCGATCCGCCACCCACCTCCTCTTCTCCCTCGATGAGAAATTTCAGATTGACTGGCAGCGTCCCATTCACCGCGCGCAGCGTTTCCACAGCCTTGAGGTGCATGTACATCTGGCCTTTGTCGTCGGCCGATCCACGGGCGTAAATATTTCCATCACGCACCGACGGCTCGAATGGTGGACTGGTCCACAATTCCAGCGGATCGGCGGGCTGCACATCGTAGTGCCCATAGCACAGCACGGTCGGTTTGCCGGGCGCGTGCAGCCAGTCGGCATACACCAGCGGGTGCCTTTTCGTGGGAATGATCGCGCTGTTCTCAAGCCCGGCGGCTTTCAAGCCGTCAGCCACGAACTGCGCGGCGCGCTGCACATCGGCTGCGTGCTCGGGCAGCGTGCTAATGCTGGGAATGCGGAGAAAATTCTTCAGTTCGTCGAGAAATCGGGGCTGGTTACTCTGGACAAATGCGTCGGTTGCAGATGACATGGTTTTCTTTTTGGGGGCGGCGAGACCCTCAGCAACGGACAGGCGGGAACGCCTACGCTACCTTGTGAGAAAACCATTATACAGCGGCGACGGCCGTTCTCGACTTATCGGACAAGCGCGAGCAAGCGTAAGAGAGAATGCGCCGAACCTCGTCGGTGGCGAAGGGCTGTGCGATCAGATCATACACTCCCAGGTTGAGCGCCTCCGCCCAGAAACGCGCGTCGGCCGCCGCGTCGGTTACGATCACGGCCGGGGCGGGAACTACGCGGCGCGCCATGTCCAGGACGTCTCGCCATGTGCCATCCGGAAGTGTGGCCTCAGTCAGAATGACCTGATATGGCTCTGCCTGAATGGTGGCGCTTGCGTGCTGCAAGTCCGCAACATGTGCTAACGGCACGGGAATCGAACTAAGCATCCGCGACAGAACTGTCGCGTCTTCGCGATGCGGGGAGACGAAGAGCACTCCTATTCTCACTGCGGGATTTTCCTTTCACTTGTAAGGTAGACCTGAACCTAGATTGGTTTCAAGGAAATTTTACGTTAGGCCTGCGTTGCGATTGGGTTATGTAGTGTTTTTCACTCACGTTCCGGCTTGAGAACCGCTACGTAGTTGAGATTTCGATACAACTGATTATAGTCGAGGCCGAAACCGATGACGAAATGATCTGGAATCTCGAAACACCGATATTCCACAGGGACTTGCACGATGCGCCGCGAGTTGCGATCGAGAAAAGTGCACACAGCCAGCGAGTTTGGTCCGCGGCTGGCGAGCGTTTGCAACAGGTAGCGTAATGTTAATCCAGTATCGACGATGTCCTCGATGAGCAGAACGTCTTCGCCTTCAATACTGTCATCCAAGTCTTTGGCGATACGCACCAGGCCAGGCGCTCCAGACTTGTTGGAAAAGCTGGAGATGGCCAGAAAATCGATTTTGGCCGGGATGCGAAGGCGCCGCGCGAGCGCCGCCAAAAAGAAGACTGAGCCTTTCAGCACGCCGATCAGCTTCAGATTCTTGTCCTTGTAGCGCTCCGAGATCTGAGCGGCGAGCTCGTCAATACGCTGCTCAATCTGCTCTTGCGTGAAAAGAATGCGCTCGACGCCCGGGGGCGGTTCCGGCATCATACTTTAGCGGTTCGCTCCGCGAGCCCGTATTTAAAGATCAGGTTCGCAAAGTCCTTCTGATAGAACACCTGGATATTCACGTGCGGGTAAAGTTGGCGCAGCAGTTTTACTTTGCGGTTTTTCCTCGTCACAAGCGATTGCTTCATGGTGGTAAGTTCGACATACAGGTCGAATTCGGTCAGATAGAAATCGGGCGTGAATGCCTCCGAAACCTTGCCGTCGCGATCCCATTGAATGGGAAAGCTGCGCGGCTCGTACTCCCATGGGATGCGGTAAAAATCCAACAGGTTGGCGAAAATTTCTTCGCTCGGGTGAGCGAACGATTTGCGCGGCAGCGCCACTTTATCGGGCGGCACGATGCCGTGCTTGGAAAGCCGCAGGCGGCAACGAAACTGAAGCTGCGCTTCGGCGGCGGCTGAAAGGTAGCCGCGCTCGATCAACCCGGAGGAATGCGCCGCGTTCACAATCAAATCGGCGAGGTGTTCGGTATCGAGCTGTTCGGCGTTCAGAACAAGATCGAACAGATGCGCCGGCAGTCCGGATACTCCAAACCGCTGCTTGCGCTCGGCACGTTGATGCTCCTCCGCCGCGCGAATCGCCTGGCGCGCCGCGGGACGATCCAGGCGTTCATCCAGCATGATGTTGCCCACGCGAACCGAGTCCGGCGCTACGATGTGGACGCGCAGCATCCCCGGCAATTGTTTGGAGAGCAGTTCGAGGCCGTCACCGCACATGACCAGGTGATGGGTAGTGGCCAGCCGCGCGACGATCGAAGCCACCAGATCCAGATAAGCCCGATGAGGGACCGATGCGAGTGGTGCGAACTCCTTTTCTACTAGAGCCGCGATGCGCGATGCAGTCACCAGCTCGAAACCGAGGCGGTTCGCGGTGATGCGCGCCACTTCCTCGAACCTGCAGCCGGGTTGTCCGGAAACGGCGATCAGGCCCATCTCATCAAGCCCATGATATCGTACCCCCGTTGCGTTCCCCGGAATGAATTTCGATGGCGCGGAAATCGGGAAGGAAATCGCGACGGTGGCACGGTCATCAAGCTCACTGCGCGGGAAACAACAGGCGTCCAACCCTCTCCGTACGGGCGCGGAACAGAAATCCTTCGATCGTCGTGACGTAAAGTGTCGTCAGGCCCGGACCGCCAAACGCACAGTTGGTTGGACGGCGGCAAGGGACGGGGTGCATCTCGAGTACCCGGCCTCCCGGCGAAAACACGTAGATCATGGGGCCGGGCCCTCCCAGTTCCCATCCGGCGGTGGCGATGATATTGCCTTCCGTGTCCAGGCGCATGCCATCGATCCCGCGATGCTCGCCGAAATCGTGCAGGATCTCGGCCGCTCCCAGAGTCTTGCCGGTTTTCACGGGATAAGCACGTAGCTGGCGCGCCTCGGCAGGCTCACGGCCACTCTGCGCCACAAACAACGTTCCGTAATCCAGAGAGAACAGCAGGCCATTGGGCCGCGTGGTATCGAACGTAACCCGCGTGATGCTGTAGACGCCGCCGCGCTGCGGGTCCAGGCGATAAACGGAATCGTGCTCCAATTCTTTGTTCGCGCGGTCGAAGCTCCACTCGCCAGCTGCTCCCTCGTAGTAGGGATCGGTGAACCAGACGCATCCGTCCGGGTCGACCACCACGTCATTGGGGATGTTCAACCGTTTGCCCTCGTAGCGGTCCGCGAGAACCGTCACCGATCCGTCGCTCTCGTAACGAACCACTCGACGCGAGTCGATGGCTGCCCCACCCTCGCATCCGTAGAGCCGGCCCTGGGCGTCAAACGTCAGTCCGTTGGCGCAGTTGGTATTTTCGCGAAAAATCGTGCAGGCGCCCGAGACGGGATCGTGCCTCATGATCCGGCTCTGCTGAATGCGCGTGTATAGCAAGCCCGACCCATCCCACGTGGGGCCTTCGGTTACGGCGCCATAGGCTGGATCCAGCGTCTCGAACGTCCAGTTTTTCATTCTTATCTCTCCGGCGTATACCTTTATACCCGAGCGGCGAAAGGCACGTGTTACACCCGACGCGAAAGTCACGGCCCGGCGAAACGGATGAACGGGAGCTCGCACATGCGTATGCGCGCTACTAGGTGGAGCATCCAATTGATAAGGATCATCGGCTATCTGGAGGGAATGATTCCGTGCTGCACACGCCCGGCTAGTTATTTCGAACGGACCGTCTGAATAACGGTGAGATCTCGAACATCGTTACCGTCAGCTCCACCAACGTAGGGCCTCTGGACTTTCATCCAGTATTTAGAACTCGCCAAATCCTTTCCTCCGTCGAGGATGAAAAATGCCCACTTAACCTGTGGCCCAGAGTGCGGATGTGACCTGGAGGGCATTGTGTACTCCTTGTACAGGCCCTTGTAAAACGCATTTACCTGGTCAAAGGAATCAGCCGTCGTGTATACCTCCGACTGTTTGCCTGGGGTGGCGGCTGACGCCTCGCGACTAGCCTTTTCGTCCAGTTTGGAGCCTGCATAAGGCTTAAAGTCCTGGGCCAGACATGGGAAATTGACAGCCAGAAGCATGCCGCCGACAATCAAAAACAGAGCGAATTTTCGCATCTCGACACCGTCCTTCGTGACTCAACACTAGCATGAATAGCGAGATGCCATCGCTTACGTCGAGTTCAACTATTACAAGTAATCTGATGCAGTAAGCAAACCTTCCTGGGTCGTGCAACATGAACCGGCGCAACCAGGACCGATGCAGCGTTACACGAACTTATAAACGCCCGGCACGGGCAGCGGCATCGGCTGCATCTCGCGCTTGTAATCGAACTCCTTGGGTTGCAGGTCCTGCTGCGAAGCCATGATCATGTCCCAGGTGATTTTCATGCCTGAGTACGCGGACTCGCGGGCCATGATCGCCGTCATGGTGCTTTCGGCGATGCGCGTTCCCTGATTGATGTACGGGCCGGCGCCGGTGATGCTCTTGATCATGTCGATGTGTTCCTGCACGTAGGGGTTGATGCCCTTCGTGCCCAAATCCAGGCCGTTCGTGCGGCCCTTGGTTCCGAGAATCAGATCGCTGACGTTGCTGTACAGACCTTTCGGATATTGACGGCAGTGGCTGGAAAGATGGACGCCATTGGGATATACGAAATCGGAAGACATGTGGTCGTAGATGTTGCCGTACAACGGTTCGCGCGGGCGCCACGCCGCACCGCCAGAGGCCACCACTTCCACCGGATGCCCGCCCATCACCCAGTTCATGAAATCGATGTTGTGGAAATGCTGCTCGACAATCTGGTCGCCGCAAATCCAGATGAACGAATACCAGTTGCGGTGCTCCCATTCCATGTCGCCCCATTTCGGATCGCGCGCGTCGGCGTGGAATACCGGGCCGCTCAGATAGTAGGAGTTGAGCGCGACGATATCTCCGATGGCGCCGTTGTGAATCTTGTCGACCGTTTCGACGTATTCGTGATCGGCATGGCGTTGCGCGCCGGACATCACAGTGAGCTTCTTCTCTTCCGCCTTCTTGGCCGCGGCCAGGAAGCGGCGCACGCCCACTGGATCGGTGGCGATGGGCTTCTCGGTAAACACGTGTTTGCCCGCATTGATGGCGGCTTCGAAATGCTGCGGCCGGTAGCCGGGCGGCGTGGCCAGCATCACGATGTCGACGTCGGAATTGATCAGTTTCTGAAATGAATCGAAACCGACGAAATGATGCTCCGGATCGATTTTGATTCGCGGACGGATGGAGTTGACCAGGTCCTCAGCGCTCATTTGCACGGGCTTGCCGTTGCGCTCGACGGTGATACCGGCATCGCGCGAGACGTAGCGGGCGTTATTGCGCAACCGGTCGAGGGAGCCTTCCAGATGGTCTTCGAAAACGTCCGCCATGGCCACGAGATCGACGTTTTCATTGCCGGTGAGCAGATTCACGACCGCCTGCGTGCCGCGGCCCCCGCAACCCACCAGGCCGGCCCTTAAGCGATCCTTCGACGAGGCGCCGCGAGCCAGCGCCAGGCCGGACGTCGCGGCAAGAAATGTACGACGGGAAAACGAATCAGAGGAGTGCATACGCGAGCATCTTAACACCCCGCGATACCTGTCAGCACTTTCGTGCCAGCGAGCAGCCCGCTCTGCCAAGCCCGCGGCACACTGGGAAAAGCGCGCTATGCCCCCTTGACACCTTTTTCTCTTAGTGCTAGTTTTATAGCATGTTGCTAATAATCCAGCAGAGGACGCACTAGTGAGACCGGCAGCCGGGCTGAGCCGGCGCCAGCGGCAGATCATGGACATTCTCTACCAGCGCGGCAAATCGTCGGCGTCGGAAGTGAAAGCCGCCATGGCCGACGCGCCCAGTTACTCCGCGGTGCGCGCCATGCTTCGCGTGCTTGAGGACAAAGGCTACGTCAGGCATCAGGCGGAAGAATTGCGGTATGTCTATGTCCCCACCGTGCCGCGCGAGAAAGCCAAGCGGTCGGCGGTGAAGCACCTGCTAGATACATTCTTCAAGGATTCACCGGAGCAGATCGTCGCGGCGCTCCTGGATGTCTCCTCCACGCGCTTGACCCGCGAGGAGCTGAACCGTATGGCGGAAATGATCGAAAAAGCAAAAAGGGAGGGTAAGTAAATGTTTGCCTGGAATGAAGCTGCGTGGTTTTCCATTCCGATCGGCTCGGCGCTCAAGAGCACCGTGGCGCTGGGAGCAGCATGGCTATTGGCGTTCTTATTGCGCGCGCGTTCCGCGGCGGTTCGACACCTGGTGTGGACCGCGGCGGCAGCGGCCGTTCTGGCACTCCCCTTTCTCTCGGTCGCGTTGCCGGCTCTTCGGGTTCCCCTGACGGCTGCGCTATTCCCGGCGCCGGCTCAAGAAATATTTCATGCGACGGGCTCGTCGACGCCGGATGCCGCCGCCGGCGGTTTGCGTTCCGCGACAGATGGCAGCGCAGTCACGCCGCTGGAACCTGCCGGGCGATCTCCGGGCTGGAGAATCTGGCTGATGCTCGCGTGGGCCGCGGGCTCGGCCCTGGCATTTGCCCAGATCCTGGCGGCCTGCGCGGTCGTGTGGCGGGCCCGGCGGTCGGCCAAGCCGTTTTCCGATCGGGCTCTATGTAATGCCTTATCGCGAGCGCTCGGCATTCACAGCCCGGTGGAAGTGCTGGAGACCGGAGCTGGCAGCATGCCGGTGACGTCCGGGCTGCTTCACTCCTCTATTTTCATGCCCGCGGAGGTATGGGAATGGAGCGAAGAGCGCCGGCGTATCGTGCTGCTGCACGAACTGGCGCACGTGCGCCGTGGCGACGTGGCCACGCACTGGCTGGCGCGCACGGCCTTGACCGTCTATTGGTGGAACCCTCTGGCGTGGATGGCGTGGCGCGAATTCCTGAAGGAGCGCGAGCGTGCCACTGACGACTTAGTACTGAACACCGGCGAACGCGCTTCGGAATATGCCGGCCACCTGCTGGAAGTAGCGCGCACCATGCAAACCGCCCCGGCCATTGGATGGGCCGCTGTCGCCATGGCACGGCGCTCGCAACTTGAGGGTCGGCTGCTGGCCATCCTGGACTCCGGCGTCAACCGGAAAGCACCGGGCCGTGCCGCTGCGCTAATGACGGCCCTTCTGGCGGTGGGGATCATCGCCCCGCTCGCGGCCGTGCGGGCACAGGAGACCAAAGCGGAGGCGATGCCGGCCGACGTCGACGCCACTATCCGCGTAGCGCGTTCCGAGAAGAATTACGAAGCTCTAGAAAATGCCGCGCAGGTGGCCGAGCAAGCGCGAAAGTACGACACAGCCTACAAGCTCCTCGAAGCGGCCTTAGAGATTCGCGCCGGGGTGTCCGGCGAGCAAAGCGTGGAGCATGGTATTGGCCTGCTGAAACTCGCCGACCTGCAGCACAAGCGCCATGAGAACAAATCGGCTGAGGCCCTGTACATGCGAGCCGCGCAACTACTCGGGGACCGTCCGGAAGCGGCGCGCGCGCTGATTCATTTAGGGGTGGCCGCCATCACGAAGAAAAATTTCCCACCAGCCTTTGATGCCTTTCAGCATGCGCAGCGCGTCGATCCCGCCCAGGCCGGCCTCGCGTTGATGTGGATGGCGGTTGTCCGGCAGGCCGAGCGGAACCAGGACCAGGCCGAGTTGCTCTATCAGAATGCGCTCGCTGTACAGGATCCGAAATCGACTGAAGCGGCCACCATCCTGAAAGTCTACGCGCACTTCCTGCGTAGGGAGGGCCGCCCGGAGGAGGCCAGTAAGCTGGATGCTCGCGCTATGGCCGTCCAGAAGGCAAATGCGAAGCCGGCGCCGGCCGCCTCCACCAGCGTATATCACGTGGGCGCCGGCGTCGCAGCTCCGAAGGTCCTAAGCAAAGTGGATCCGGAATATACCGATGAGGCGCGGGCCGCGCTCCTCGAGGGCACTGAGGTGGTGACAGTCGAAATCGGACCCGATGGCCTGGCTCACAATGCCCAGGTCTTGCAGGGCCTCGGGCTCGGTCTGGACGAGAATGGGCTCGACGCCATCAGCCAGTGGCGCTTCCAACCGGGCATGAAAGACGGCCAACCGGTGACGGTCATGGCGACCATCGAAATCAACTGGCGGCTGCTATGACGTGCCGGATTTCCGCAAAACGGAATCGGACTTCGGCTACCTAGCCGCGTCCCACCGGTGACGCAACTGCCCTCTCGCCGTACACCACCGCGCGGCTGAGCGGCAACCGGATGAAGAAGCGTGCGCCGCGGCCTGGTTCGGACTCGACCCACATGTCCCCGCCGTGATCGAGGATCGTCTGGCGCGAGAGCGCGAGGCCGAGGCCCAGCCCATTCTTCTTCCCAGAACTCACAAACGGCTGGAAGAGATGTTCGCGGATCTCGGGTGAAATGCCGGGGCCAGTGTCGGTCACCTGAATGGTCGCGGCATCGGAATCAACCTTAGCGCCGATGTAGATCGCGCCGCCCGAGGGCATGGCCTCGAGCGCGTTGCCCACTAGATTGATGAAGACACGCTCCACCCGGGCGCGCTCGAGTGGCAGTTCGATCGATTCGGGAACCTCGATGCGCACGGTTACGCCTTGCGCTTCGGCAGTCGGCGCCAGCGAGTCGCACGCCGCCGCGGCGACCTCATACAAGCGGCACACCTCCGCCCCTTCGGTCTTGCCGCGGCCCACGTTGACCAGGTCCTGCAACAGCTCCTGAATGTGTCGCGATGCACGGTAGATATTCCCTGCCAGGCGCTTAAGCTGCGGCGGAGCGATTTCGGAATCCACCATGATCTCCGCCCCACCGTAGATCGCCGCCAGCGGATTGCGGAGATCGTGGACGATGGAGCTCGAAAGCCGTCCGATGGTGGAAATACGCTCCTGGCGGATCAGTTCGCGGCGCGCGCTTTGAATCGACGCGCACATGTTGTTGAAAGTCTCGGCCAGCCGGCCCAACTCATCCCGGCTGTTCACCGGCACGCGGTAATCATAATTCTGCCGGGCCACTTCGGCCGCCGCCCGGTCCAGCTTCTCCACCGGCCGCATGATGTTTCGGGCGAGCAAATACGTGAGGCCGAGGCCAGCCAGCACCGCGAGTAATCCCAGAAGGATAATATTGCGGCGCAACACCATGAGCGCCTGCCGCGCGTTTTCAAACGAGCGGAAGATCCAGAGTTCCCCGATTGTCCTGTGCTCGATGTCTTCAAGCGGCGCCACCAGCGGCGCGTACTCCGTGACGCCGTCGCTGATGCGGTGGATGGTACGGCCGGCGCCAGACACAATGGCCTTCGCCAGTTCGCCCGTAGCGCGTGGATTCAGCGTGGAGGCGATCACGCGGTCTCCGGAGAGAAACAGAAATTCGCTGCCACCGGTGGATTCTTTGAGCCGCTGCGCTACCAGATGGTCCACATTGTATCCGGCTACCAGGACATCCAGTAGCGCCAGACCTCGGCCCGACTGCACGTACACCGGCGTGACCGCCACCTGGTAGAGGCGCCCTTCCTTCAGCATGAAGCCAGAAGCCTGCTCGGGAAAGCGCTTAGCCGCCTGCGCGACCACGGCAAGCTGGTGCCATGCATCCGATTCCGGCACGCCGCTGAGCGAAGCCACCAGCCGTCCCCGAGGGTCGGTCACCAGAAACAGCGCGTTCTCTTCAGAAGCTTTGGACCACAGCTCACCAGCCGTATCGTGAATGGTCGCCTGATCGCCTGTGCTGAATGCCGCGCGCACATCCGACATCTGGCTTAGAATCAGGCTCACCGACGCAAGCCGACTGAGGCGCGACTGCCACAGCGACCGGTACGCCTGGAAGCTGGCTTGCACTTCCTCTTCGAGGCTGCGCGCCGTGGTGTCAAGCGCATTCTTCTCCACAATCCACCCGGTTATGGCGAACAGCAACGTGATGGCGACGGAAGTCGAGAGCAGGATTTTCCACAGCAGCGAGAGGCGTGAAAAGCTGAAGTCTTTCACCGCTTGCCTCCCGAATACGCCGGCTGGTCTTCAATGACCGGCGGATAATCTTTGCCATATTTGTTCTTGTGCGGCACTTGCAGGTATCCGATCTCGGAAATGGGCAGCGGCGGCAGCTCGAGCACCGCTGTCTCGATGGTGATCTTGTGGGTAAGTGAGTCCAGAGTCTCCTCGGCGGCCCGTTCGTGAAACACGTGAAGCTGATACTCCCCGGGCGGTACGTTGGCGATCCCGAATGCCCCGGCTTTGTTTGAGACCGCGAAGTAGGGCGTATCCAGCACCGCGATCACTGCGCTCATCTGTGGATGAATATTGCAGAAAACGCGCACGATTCCCGCGCGCTTGAAAACCACCGTGCGGCTCGAACCCGGCTTGTAGAGCCCTACGTCAAAGATCTGCCCGTTGAAATTCGAAAAGGCGTTATGAAAGATCGGATCCAGGTTGGGAAACGAAACGCTTCCGCCCAAGGGCACGGCCAGTACGTGCGGCGTGAACATTTTGTTCTTCTGGATCATCTGCGCGGGCCGCGATGGCAGTGCGGGCGAGACGGAGTTTACCAGCGGTTCCAGCCACACCACAACCCCCGAATAATCCTTGTGCTTGCGCACCATCGGGTCGCGCGAGGCGACCAGTTCCACCGATCCGCGCACGCTAGTGACCCGCGTGTCGGAAGCAGCGAGCCCGAGGAGAAGCACGGCGCTAAAACAGATATGCAAAGCCGAGATCATGATGATTGGCCAGCCGGTTTCCGACGCCGAGATAAGTGGTGCGCACCTGCCCGGTTTCCAGGCTCAGAATCACGTTGGGCGCGAGCCGGTACATCAGGTTGGCGGCGTACGCCTGATTCTTGTCCACTCCGTAGTACCGCAGATCGCGGTTGCGATTGTCCTGCTGGCCGCCAAATAAATTGAACGTCAGCCGCGGCGCAATCAGGAAGCTCAGTTGCGCCCAGCCACCGTCGGCATGCACCGGAATCACGTTGTAATCCTTCACGATGGTGAAGCCCTGTCCGATGCCTCCCAGGTTGGTGAGGTTATGGCCGCGGAAGAACGTCCCTGAGAACTCCAGTTTACGCCAGGGATTGGCGAACCAGTCGAACGCAAACACACGCGAGGGTACGGTCGCGCCGGCAACGTGCGTAGTGCTGACGTCGAAGCCGGATCCGACTTCAATGCGGCGCTCGTCATCCAGATTGTGCGTTAACAAAAAACGCCCTTGCAGCGCGGGCCGCTGGTTCTGAAGGGATGAAGTGTAGGCCGGCGGGACATAGCCGTAGTCCTCCCGTGTTGCGAAAACGCCCACCTGCGCGCGAAAACTGGTCCGGTCATCGAGATGAAACCGCTGCTCGACGCGCATCTGCGGCTGCCAAACCCACAGGTTGCCCGCGCCGGTCAAGGGGGACAGCCCGACTTGCGCCAGCGAGTTCGGCTCGCGCGGAGCGATGAGCGGCTTGTCCTGCCCGAACATCACACTGGTGTTTTCCCAATTGATTTCGATGCCGGCCGTGCGGATGCGAAACAGGTTGTCGTATGACTCTCGCGAGCCGCCGAAAAAGTCCATGTTGATGAAGCCGTGGATTTTTCCGCCGCCCAACACTTCGGGGCCGCGAAAATCCAGACCCAAGATTGTCTGCCGCAGCGTGGCGCCGCCGGTGAGCGGGCCGCCCGATCCCGGAGCCAGCACCGGCACCACCAGGTTGTCGCTCGGACGCGAATTCAAGAATGCGTTGAACAGCGCCATGCCGGTAATACGCACGGGCATATGCTGCGACGATTCGACCTTGGTCTGCGCCTGCTCTTCCAAGCGGTGCGCCTGTACATCCAGCCTCTCATTGACGCTGGCGGCCTGCGCGTCATCCGACGCACCGGGCCCGGCGGCAACGGTATCGCCGGATGCTGCGGACGAGGGGTTGTGGGACAACGCCAGCTCGTTGCGTAATGCGTGCACTTCTTCGGCAAGCTCCCGGTTCTGCCGCTCCAGGCGATCCAGGCGCGCAAGTATCTGATCGAACGCCGACGGGCTTTCGGCCGGTGTCTGGGCAGCCGCCAGAGTAACTGCGGCAAGGAATGAGAAAATAATGGCGGCGGGCCGCCTATGGAAATCGCGAAGTTGTGTTTGCATCGAGAAGCTGCTCCACTTTTTGCCGGACTTTGGCGGGCGAATAAGGTTTGCCGAAGTAGGCGTTGGCCCCCAAACGGTAAAGCCGCTCCGGTGTTTTGGGGTCGCTGTCGCCGCTGACCACGACGATCGGCAGCCGCGCGGTCCGGCTGTCCGAGCGCAGTCGCTCGATCAGCTCGAAGCCGTCCATCAAGGGCAGATGCAGATCCGTGACCAGTGCGCAAATTCCAGCCCCTGCGACCGCCAGCATTTCAAGCGCTTGCCGGGCGGTTGGCGCAACGCGTACATGAATGTGGGGAATCGCCAAGAGAGCAATCTCGAGCGTGGTGGCGCAAGACTCCGCATCCTCCACAATCAAAACGACGCGATCTGGAAGGTTTACGGGCACCACAACGACTCTATTTTCACCGATCCCACAGGCACGATCCCCTGCTCTGTGTTAACAAAATGTTAAAGTTCGGCGCGCCGGAGTGCCATCTGCCGGGCACTCCCGCCGCCGGTGACATGGTCGTATCGCCTCGGCGACCCAAAACCCGGGCCCCGGGCCGGATTATGGCACGAACCGGTAGCCCACGCCATGAACCGTGAGGAAATGGCGCGGCAGATTCGGATCTGGCTCCAGTTTCTGGCGAAGTTTAACTACGTGCGCATCCACGGTGCGCGTGTTGGGAAATGATTGATAACCCCAGACGGAGTTCAGAATCATGTCGCGCGTCAGTGGACGGTCGGGGTTTTGCAGAAAATACGTCAGCAGATTGTATTCCGCCGGCGTCAGCTTCAGATCCTCGCCGTGCCGCGAGACCAGGCGTCGGTCGACATCGATTTCCGCATCCGCGAAGTGAAATACTTTGCGCGCGTCCGGGGAACTGCGCCTCAGCAGGGCGCGAATGCGCGCCAGCAGCTCTCGGCTGCCGAAAGGCTTCACCACGTAATCGTCAGCGCCGATCTCGAGCAGCAGCACTTTGTCCACTTCGTCTCCCGCCGCGCTGAGCACGATGATAGGGGTCTGCGCCTGCGCCGCGCGGAGCTGCTTGCAGATATCCACGCCGCTCATCCCGGGCAGCCGCAAGTCCACCAGGACGAGATCTGGCTTCAGCAGCAGAGTCTTCTCGAAGCCCTCGCGGCCGTCCGCGATCAGAACGGCGCGAAAGCCTTCTTGCTCGAGCAGCACGCCGATCGTGTCGCGCAGGCTCTCATCATCATCGATCACGAGAATGGTCTGCATGCGTCTATTGTGGCCAACCGCGCCCGGCGGCCACGATTGCGTCGCCCCTAAGTAAGGGAAAATGATCCCAGAAGCGATTGCAACCAATATATACGCTAGCCCCGATCATCTATATACGCCAGCCCCCATCATCGCTCTGCGTCGGCAGTAACACGTGCCAGCGATAGCAGCTCTACCGGCAATACCCGCG
>Ga0066709_100001518_pt1 | contig 15487 bp, 10 predicted proteins | sample GraSoiAngelo_158_FD_79665 | JGI IMG/M metagenome (GOLD analysis project Ga0066709, IMG submission 79665) | Grasslands soil microbial communities from the Angelo Coastal Reserve, California, USA - 14_1009_16_30cm | ecosystem: Environmental > Terrestrial > Soil > Grasslands | place: USA...
CGCTCGACTTCAATGCCTTTACGGGCCAGTTTGTAAAGTGGCACGCCATCTTTCTTGACCGCCGAGACCATGGGCGGCAGTTGCATCAGGTCGCCGACGAAGGCGGCCGCGGTTTCGTTCAATTGCTCGAGCGTCAATGGCGGCACGGGAAGGGAGCCGGTCAGTTCACCATCGGCATCATAGCTGTCTGTCGTTTCGCCAAGCTTGATGGCGCCTTCGTAAATCTTGTCAGCGGACATCATTTTTTCGGACAGTTTAGTGCCGCGGCCCAGGACGATGATGAGCAAGCCGGTGGCGTTGGGGTCAAGTGTTCCGCAATGGCCGACTTTTTTGATTTGAAACTGGCGTCGGATGGCGTCCACGACATCGTGCGAAGTGGGGCCGACGGGTTTGTCGATCAGCAACGCACCGTCGAGCGGGTCGAATTCGCGCATGGAATCAACGGGCGGCGTCGAGGGCCTTTTTGACCGCAGCGATCACGCGCCGCTGAACGGCCAGCGGTTTGCCCGGGACCCGCGCCCCGGCCGCGGCCTGGTGGCCGCCGCCTCCGAACAGGCCGGCGATGTCGCTGACGTTGACCCGATCACTTTTCGAGCGGAGGCTGATGCGCGTCAATTCCGGTTCGAGCTCTTCGAAGACGCAAGCGACGACGACCGGTTCGATGGCGCGGATGTGATCGATGAGTCCCTCACTGTCGGAAGTGTCGGCCCCGGTGCGGGCGAAGTCGGCCTTCCTCAGCCAGAAGTAAGCGATCTGATCGTCGTGCGTGAGCCGGAAGTGATTGTAAACGTGTTTGAGCAGGCGGACGCGTGAGAGGGGGAAAGACTGGTAAACCTCATTACAGATTTTGGCGAGATCGGCCCCGCGTTTGACCAGCTCCGCGGCGACGTGGTAAGTGGAGGGCCGGGTGGTGGGATATTGAAAGGAGCCGGTGTCGGTCGAGACTGCGGTAAAGAGGCAGTCGGCAATCGGGGGCGTGATGGTCCAGCCGGCGGCCTTGAGGAGGTGAAAGATCAATTCGCCGGTGGACGGCTCGCGCGCGGAAATCCAATTAATGTCGCCGTAGCGAGTGTTGCTGGCGTGGTGATCGATATTGATGAGGAGGTTGCGGTTTTGCACGCACTTGCCCACCTTGCCCAGGCGCTCGAAACTGGCGGAGTCGGTCGCAATCACGCAGTCGAAGCGATGTCCGGGAGCGGGCGGCTGAATCAGGTCGCGGGTGTCGAGGAAGGCGAGCTTTTGGGGCACGTGGTCTTCGTTCCAGCAGACGACCTTTCTGCCCTGGCTTTGCAGCGCCAGTGCGAGGCCGAGCTGCGAGCCGATGCAATCGCCGTCGGGACGGACGTGGCCGGCGACACAAATGGTTTTGCTGTGGCCGATCCCTGCCAGGATCCGGTCAATGATCTTCGGATGGGTCTTCATGAAGGGGACTGAGACCGTTCGATTTCCTCGATGATTTCCAGGACGCGGTTTCCGCGTGCCACCGAATCGTCCAGCACGAAGCGCAATCGGGGAGTGTATTTGAGCACGATGGCGCGGCCGACCAGGTCCTGGATGCGGAGCCGCGTCTTTTGGAGGAGGGCAAAACCTTTGCGCTTCTGATCGGCTGTTCCGATGATTCCGACGAAGACGGTGGCGGACTGGAGGTCGCCCGCGACGCCGACGTCATTGACCGTGATGAGGCCGGCGTCGGCGACGGGGATTTCGCGGCGGATGATCTCGCCGATTTCGCGCCTGAGGAGCTGGCGCACACGTTGGTGTCGAAGCGACTGCATAGGCCTGGCTGAGTCGTTTAATCAGGCCGCAAGGCCGAACCCGAAAACGGCGGTCGCAAAGAGGCCATCGTCATCCCTACAATTTCTGCGGCACTTTTTCCAGGGTGTAACATTCGATCACGTCTCCGACCTGGAAATCATTGAAGCCATCCAAGCGGATGCCGCATTCCATCCCGGCGCGGACTTCGTTGACTTCATCCTGGAAACGTCGCAACGACAGGGAGACGCCCTCATAGATAAGGCCCTTGCGGCGTTGGACGCGCATTTTGCCTTTGACGATGCGGCCGTTGGTGACGACGCACCCGGCAACGTTGCCGCCCTTGGAGAGCGCGAAGATCTTGCGCACTTCGGCGGAGCCGACGACGACCTCCCTGATCAGCGGGTCCAACAGGCCGGCCATCGCTTCCTTCACTTCGTCGATGAGTTCGTAAATGATCGCGTAGAGTTTGATCTGGATTCCTTCACGCTTGGCCAGATCGGACACGCCGTTGTCCACGCGGGTGTGGAATCCGAGAACGATGGCTTTCATGGCCGAGGCCAGGAGCACATCGGATTCGGTTATGGAACCGACAGCGCTGTGGATGATGTCCAGAGTGACCTTGGTCGCCTCGATCTTTTTCAATGCCTCGACGATCGCTTCGATCGAGCCCTGGGTGTCCGCCTTGACGACCACCTTGAGCACCTTGCTCGATTCCGCCGCCAGGGTATCGAACAGGTTTTCCAGCGTGACCTTGGGGCGGCGATCCTTGTCTTCGCTGCGGAGTTTTTCGACGCGCTCCTCGGCCAGGGCTCGCGCGTCTTTTTCGTTCTCGACCACGCTGAATTCCAGGCCTGCTTCCGGAACGCCGTTCAAGCCAAGCACCTTAACGGCGACCGACGGCACGGCGTCCTTGAGCCGTTTGCCTTCCTCGTTGATCAGGGCGCGGACTTTGCCCCAGAATTGTCCGCAAATGACCATGTCGCCCACACGCAACGTCCCTTTGCGCACCAGGACGGTGGCCGTTGGTCCGCCGGGTTCGAGGCCCGATTCGATGACGTTGCCTTTGGCGGGGCGATTGGGGTTGGCTTTGAGTTCCAGGACTTCGGCCTGGAGTACGATCATTTCGAGCAGCTTGTCGACTCCCTGCTTGGTGAGGGCCGAGACGTCCACAAAGATGGTGTTGCCGCCCCATTCCTCGCAGACCAGCCCTTTGTCCTGCAACTGCTGGCGGACTTTCATCGGGTTTGCGTTGGGATGGTCGGACTTGTTGACTGCGACGATGATGGGGACCTTGGCGGCCTGGGCGTGGCTGAGAGCCTCGAGGGTCTGGGGCATGACGCCGTCGTTGGCGGCGACCACCAGCACCACGACGTCGGTGACGTTGGCGCCACGGGCGCGCATTGAGCTGAAAGCGGCGTGACCCGGCGTGTCGAGGAAGGTGATTTGTTGCAGTTCAGTTTTGCGCTCCGGATGCGGAATGGAGATCGTGTAGGCGCCGATGTGCTGGGTGATGCCGCCGGCTTCTTTGGCGGCGACGTTCGATTTGCGGATTACGTCGAGCAACGTGGTCTTGCCGTGGTCCACGTGGCCCATGATCGTAACGACGGGCGCCCTGGGACGGAGGTCTTCGAGTTTGTCTTCGACGTCCACTTCGACCGGTTTTGGCGGGGCATGCACGATGCCGGCGCCGCGCTCGCGTTTCTCGACTTCAAAACGGAAGCCGTATTTCGCGCAGAGCTTCTGCGCGGTGATTTCGTCGATGGACTGATTGACGTTGGCGAAGACTCCCAATTCCATCAAGTCGGCGATCAACTGGAATGGCTTTTTCTTGAGCTGTTCCGCCAGGTCGCGGACGACGACCGGCGGTTTGAGCGTGATCATTTCGCCGGTGGCGGGAGGGACAAATTTGGGCCCTGCCGGGACAGCCGGGGGCGCGGGGGCTTTGGCGGCTGGTTTCTGGGGCGTTGGGAAAAGGGCGGGACGCTCGCCTGGCCGCAGCGGCCTGGTAACCTGGGCCGGTTTGGGCGGTAGTTTGACGGAACCAGGCTTGGGGCCCAGACCGGTTTTAGGCGCGGGCTTTTGAGGCAATTGAATGAACCCGATCTTTTCTCCGATCGCCGGTTTGGGGGGCGAGGGTGGTTCGGCTGGCGTGAGCGACGGAAGCGCGGCAGGAGCTCCCTGGACTTCTACCACCTCCGGGGCGGTGGGAATCCCGGAGGCGGGTGGCGCGACACCTTCCGGCGTCGGTTCAGTTTCCGGAAGCGCCAGGGGCATTTCGATCGTGGGAGGGGTGGGCTCGGGAGGGGCGGAGAAAATGACGACCGGTTCCGGGGTTGGCGGGGTCTCCAGGACGGTCACGGGTTTGCCGCCGCCCAATTTTTCCTCGAGATATTGGGCCGTGATTTTATCGAGCGAACTTGAGGGGACCTTGGCCCCGGTAATGCCCAGTTCCTTGGCCTTGGCAAGGACTTCCTTGCTCTCGATTCCAAGTTTCTTTGCGATATCGTAGATACGAACGGGCATAGCTCTTATTAACCGACCGACTATTCCAAGAAATCTTCATGCGCTTAAGCTGCCGACGTTGGAATTGCCAAGCGCATCATAAAGCCACTGTCAAGCGGCCGACGACTGTCCGGCCTCGGAGCCTTTGCCACTGCGGCGGAGCGCCTCGGCCTTGGCGGCCTCGATAATTGCCACGGCCTGATCGCCAATCTCGGGGATCTGGCCGGCCAAATCGCTGGCCTCCGCCTGGAGCAAATCTTCCAAGCTGAGGAAGCCGCGGTGCACCAGCAGGTCGGCCTGTTCCTGCGTGATGCCGGGAATGGAGGCGACAGCCTTGACAGCCTGCGCCACCTTTTCCTCGAAGCCCATGGTCGTGAGGTGCTCCGGCTCGATATCGACCTGCCATCCCGTCAGCTTGGAGGTCAGCCGCGCGTTCTGTCCCCGCTTCCCAATGGCCAATGAAAGCTGGTCCTCGCTGACGAGGATTTTAACCCGGCGCCTGGCCTCGTCGATTTCAAAGGTCTTCAGCTTTGCAGGCGCCAGGGCGTTGGTGATAAAATTCCTGACGTTCGGGTCCCACTTGATGATATCAACCTTTTCGTTGTTCAGTTCGCGAACGATGTTTTTGACCCGCTGCCCGCGCAACCCGACGCAGGCGCCGACCGGGTCCACTTTGTCGTCGCGGGACCAGACCGCGAGCTTGGTACGGAAGCCGGGTTCGCGCGCGATACCCTTGATCTCAATCGTGCCGTCGTTGATTTCGGACACCTCGAGTTGGAAGAGCTTCACGACGAACTGAGGATCGGCGCGCGAGAGGATGATTTCCGGGCCGTGCGGCGTTTGCTCGACGGCTTTGACGTAGCAGCGGATGCGTTCGCCGATCTGGTATTCTTCCGTCGGCACGCGTTCGCGATTCGGGAGCAGGGCCTCGAACTTTCCGAGATCGATCGTCACGTCCGACCGTTCGAAACGACGTACGGTGCCGCTGACGATGTCACCGGTCCGGTCCTTGAATTCGGAGTAAATAAGTTCCTTTTCCGCGCGGCGAATGTGCTGCATGAGCGCCTGTTTGGCGTTTTGCGAGGCGATACGCCCGAAGTTGGCCGGAGTCACCTCGACTTCGATTTCGTCGCCAAGCTGGGCATCGGGTTTGATGCGCCGGGCGTCGAATACGGAAATCTGGTCATGCTTGGAGGCGACCTTTTCGGAGACCACGAGCTTGGCGAACGCGCGGATGTCGCCCGTCTTCGGGTCAATGGCGCATCGCAATTCACGGGCCGGGCCGACCGCCTTTTTGGCGGCGGACAACAGGGCCTCTTCGACGGCTTTCACAAGGACGTCTTTGTTGATGCCCTTTTCGCGTTCCCAGTATTCCAGTATCGCTAAAAACTCAGCGTTCATACATAGACATCAATTGTTCCCTCGCGGGGAACAAAAAAGTCGGCAGAATCTGATCTCCGACTTCGGCGCGCTGGCGGACCAGCAATATTCCACTAGTGTGGGCAGCTTACGAAACCGGGATTGGTGCGTCAAGTCAAAACCCAGGCACTTTGGGCGATGTGGGTGCCTCTCACTTTTTGAGCATGCGCGGTGCGGTGCCATAGCCGAAGAGCCAATCGAGCCGCAACTTCAGTTTGGGATGGTTTTCGGCGTCCGCAGCCGACGCGATAGCGAACGGGAGTTGGGGGAAGCGCGCAGGAACCGAAACGCGTGCTGGAAATTTTTTGCAATTTGAGAGCGACTGTACCAAGCTTGAGCCATGACGACACCGCTGGCGCTGGTTTTCTACGAGAATCTGCTCCCGGGCAGCCAACTGGTAAACCGCCTGCAAGACCTCGGATATCGGGTCCAAACCGTCAGCGATGTGCAGACGCTGGTGCTGCAGGCGTTGCAGGACAAACCGCTCATTGTGGTGACCGATTTGGTCGCCGGCAGCGCGGATGTGTGCGCGGTCATTCGGGAACTGAAGCGGAATCCGGAGACCAGGCACATTCCCGTGATTGCGTTCACGGACTTGAAGAACGAAGAGCTCCAGTCCGCGGCGACGACCGCGGGCGCCACGATGGTGGCGGGCAACGACGCAATTCTCGACCAACTTCCCGAACTGTTGGAGCAGGCGCTGCAAGTCGAGTGACCGGCGGGCAATTTCAGACTTCATTGAGAATTATGGAACAGTCGCCGCTCAAATTGGCCAAGGGAATTCACGTCCTGCACCTGTTATACCGGGTGGATCGTCCGTGTTGGGTGCAGTTGCCCGCCGGTCAGTCCGCGGCTGCGTTGGCGAAGCTGCAAACACTGTGCGCGGCCAACCCGGGACCGTCGCACCCGCGACTCAGCACTTTTGTGAACGTCGGCGGGAAGGCGGACCTGGTTTTCATGCTGACTGCGGCCGAACTGGATCGACTCGGCCGGATGCATCGGGACCTGGAAGACTGTTTTCCGGCGGGAACATTGGTTCGGGTTTTCAGCTACCTGAGCGTCACTGAACTACCCGAATACGTGACGACCGAAGAAGACATGAAAAACACGCTGGTCCAGCACGAGAAGCTCGAACCGGGCGGCGACCTGTGCAATAAGCGTCTGGCCGAAATGCGCCAGCGTCAGGCGGAATACGAACATTATCGGCTTTATCCGGAGATTCCGGACTGGGAACTGATGGCGTTTTATCCGATGAGCAAACGTCGCAGCGGCGGGGACAACTGGTACCTGCTCGATTTCGCAACCCGCAAGAAACTGATGGGCGGCCACGCGCGGGTCGGGCGCAAATTTGCCGGGCGCGTATCGCAGCTGATCACGGGTTCGACCGGGATTGACGACTGGGAATGGGGCGTGACCTTGATGGCGCACCAGGTGGATGCGTTGAAAGAAATAGTTTACGAGATGCGCTTCGATGAAGTGAGTGCGCGCTACGGCGAGTTTGGACCATTCTACGTCAACTTGCGTCTGCCCCCGGCCGGGCTTTGGGAGCACCTGCACTTGTAAGGCGTTATTTCGGAAGGAGGAGCGCGCGCCGCCGGAACCTCGCGGTTGGTAAATTGAGGATAACTAATCCTTGACGTTAACGAGGAAGTTGAGTTTAATGAGCCTGTAATCTTGAGGCAAATGTGTTGATCCGTACACTGAAGAGAGACACCCGTTGGTGGGGGCCAATGAGTGTCTTTTTTTTGTGCCTCAGAGGAACAGGAGCAAGTTATGGCCAGTGGCAAAGTCAAGTGGTTCGACAATAAGAAGGGGTTTGGTTTCATCGCCCAGGATTCGGGCCAGGATGTCTTCGTGCATCACACGGCTATTCAGGGACAAGGTTTCAAAACCTTGAACGAAGGGGAGGTCGTTAACTTCGAGATTGTCGAAAGCGCCAAAGGTTTAAAGGCCCAAAACGTTCAACGCGCCCAGCAATAGCCCGCTGGGGACTCAATTCAAGCTCGCAGTTTAATCAAACCGATTGTAGTTCACGCCGCGGCCGCGGAGGGGATACCTTTCCATTGATGACTGGATGTTCCGCGCAACCTGTGACGAGTCTCTACGTCCATGTGCCGTTCTGCGCGCACAAATGCGAGTACTGCGCCTTCTACTCGGAGGCCGCGGCCGGCGAAACCGTCAACCGCTACGTCGCGTCCCTGATCCGCGAGATGGAACTGGTCGCGCGCGAGGTGCGCCCGCGCACCGTCTTCTTCGGCGGCGGCACGCCCTCGCTGCTCAACCTGCGCCAGTGGGAGCAAATCCTCGCAGCCATGGAGCGGTTCGACCTGCTGGGCGCGCCGGAATGGACGGTCGAGTGCAATCCGGCCACCGTCTCGCCTGATAAGGCGCGAGTCCTTCGCGCCGCGGGCGTCAACCGAATTTCGATGGGGGTCCAGTCACTGGACGAGGCGCTGCTCGATCGCTTGGGACGCGTCCACAGCCGGGACATGGTGTTCGGGTCATTCGACATTTTGCGCCGGGCCGGTTTTGAGAACATCAATCTTGACCTGATGTTCGCGATCCCGGGCCAGACGATGGACGTCTGGCGCCAAACGCTGGCCGAGGCGCTGGCTCTGGGCAGCGAACATCTCTCGTGTTACGAAGTCATCTACGAGGAAGACACCCCGCTGTATGCGCAGTTGCAGGCCGGCCGGTTTGAGGTGGACGAGCAACTTGCCTGCGCGATGTACGAGGAACTGCTGGAGGTGGCCGCCAGCCGCGGTTTTCACCAATATGAGATCGCCAATTTCGCGCGGCAATCTTCCGGCAGCCCGAGTGAGGTTCCCGACCGGGCCTGCCGGCACAACATCAATTACTGGCGTGGTGGCAGCTATCACGGCTTGGGACCGAGCGCCGCCGGCTGCGTGCGCGGCGTGCGGACCAAGAACTGGTCGAGCACGCTCCTTTACTGCGAACAACTCGAGCAGGGCCGGCGCGCCGTTGAATGGACCGAGCAATTGGCGCCGCTGGCGCGCGCGGGCGAGACGGCGGCGTTTGGTTTGCGCATGAATGCCGGCTGGGCGTTCGAGCAGTTCCGCCAGACGACCGGCTTCGACCTGCGCGAGGAATGGCCGGCTGAATTGAACCGGCTGGAGGAGCAGGGCTGGGGCTGCCTCGAGAAAGATCGCTTCCGGCTTACGCGACAGGGATTGCGGTTTGCCGATGCGGCGGCCGAAGAGTTCCTGCGGTCCTAGAAGCGCAACGATTGTTGCTGAGGTGCGAGGCGCGAAGTGGAAGGAGGAGAGCAATTGATTCACTTGTCTTTCAGCTCGATCTCGCCGGCCCAATCGGGCGCGGGCGAATGTAGCCGGAGTTCGGCGATTTGCTGGAGATAGAACCTGGCCGGCCCGTCGTCGTGGGTTCGCATTTTCAACGCGCAACGGAAAGCGGCTTCGGCGCCGTCAAAATTCCTCCGCTGAAACGCCTCGAGCGCCTGGGCAAAGGCTTCGCGCCAGGCCCGGGTCGGTTCCGCCTGATCGCCCAGGCCGACCAGTTCGTAAACCTCGACGGCCTTCTCGAAGCCTTTGAGCCGAAAACGGCCGGCGAAGCGGGTGGTGATTTTCCCGCTGGCTCCCTCCTGGGTCTCGCGCGTGATGAGAATGTCGGTGCCGAGATATTTATTCAGGCCTTCCATGCGCGAAGCCAGGTTCACGTTCTCACCCAGCGCCGTGTAGTCGATCCGCGTGGTGCTGCCGAAATTGCCCACATTCGCCAGCCCGGTGTGGATGCCGATGCGGGTCCTCAGTTTCAGGCCGCCCTGTTTTCCTGTGAATTTCACGTCTTGGTTGTTGAGGAGGATGGCCGCGCGGCAGGCCAGCTCGCGATGATTGGGCTGCTGGTCGGGCGCGTTCCACACGGCGAGGATGGCGTCGCCGATGAGCTTGATGACAGTGCCTTCGGACTGGTGGACGCACGGGATGGTGGTTTCGAAATACTCGTTCATGATCCGGGCCAGGTCGTCGGAGTCCATCCCCTCGGAAAGTTTGGTGAAGTTTTCGATGTCCGTGAACATGATGCTGAGCATCTGCTTCACGGCGCCCGGTTTCAACAGTTCGGGCCGCCGCACAAATTGCTTGATGCGTCCGCGTGGCAGATGGAGCGCGAGAGAATGTTCCAGCAAACGCTTCTGGACGTAGAGCTGAATCGAGTTGAAGAGCACCGACCCAAGCCAGGCAAAGAAAATCTGAGCGATCACGATCAGCCAGGGAAACCAGAAGCGCGAATGGACGAACAGAAGGTAGGCGCCAACCCCGACTCCGATCACGGCGGAAAGGGCCGATAGCGTTGCCGCCGTGGGGCGCAGTTGAATCAGTCCGTAGCCGAAGAGAAGGCCGAACAAACCCACGAATAGTAATTTCTCCACCCGAAACGGAGCCCGCGTCAGCCAATCACCGCGCATCAGGTTCAGAAACTGCGTGGCGTGGATTTCCACGCCCGGCATGAACGGTAAGACTTCTTTTTGACGCGGCCGGTAAGACACCCAGCTCGAATAAGGTGTGGGAAATGAGTCCTTACGTTGGCCGGAAAAGCCGGTTTCCGCCAGTGCTCCGATGAAAACAACTTTTCCTCGGAAAAAGCCGGCAGGCACCGCGTTGGTGTCCAAAGCCCGATCGTAACTGACGTTGGGAATTGTCCTTGGCGGGCCGTAGTAATTGAGCCAGCGGATCACGAAGCGCTGTCGAGGGTCTTGCGTCACTGTTGCGTTGAGCAGTTCGGCCGTTGCCCAGCTTAGGCTAGGAAACTGGTCATCCGGTGAACCGGTGAAATTGCGGCGGACAACAAAGCCCTCGTCGGCATCGAGTTCGACCAGGCCGAGCGCCGCTGCCTGATCCCCCAAAACCGGGTCCGGCGGAACGTATTTTTTGCCAATGACCACGGAGGTATTGTACCCCGCGGGTGTCGCGTCAGCCGCGAGGACGACTCGGCCGTTTTGCTGGATGGCTCTTGCCAGTAATTCGTCCGCCGATCGATCCGGTCCGGGATCGCTGAAGACCACATCGAAAACCACAGCTCGCGCTCCATCGGCGGTCAGACGGTTGAGCAGTCGGGCGTGAAGCGAGCGGTCCCACGCGGCGTTGTGCAGTTGATGGAGCGTCTTGTGCGAGTCTTCGTCCATGTAAATGATGACCGCCTCGTTGACGGGCGCCGACGGGCGCGCGGTGAACAGATAATCGTAGCTCCGATTAGTCAAACCGATGCCAAACCTGTTATGAAGCAGCAAGCCGAGCAAGACGGTCAGCGCGCCACAAATGATCCCGCTACGTTTGAACCGGGCCAATTGAATTCGCAGACTCACGAGATTTTACGCGGTGGTATCGCCGGTGTTCCCGATGGTGGACCCGCGGCCCGACCCGCAACAGCCTAAAAGTAAAACTTGGCGCTCGCCATCAATGTCCGCTCACGCGGCAATTCCAAGTAGAGCGTCAATGGATTCAATCGATAATCCCGGTCAGTGATGTTCAGCAGCCCGACCCGGATTTCGGCGCGGCGATCCAGGAACCGGTAGCCGACGAAAGCGTTGAACTGCCAGAAGTCGTCGCCGGGCATGCCCGGCGAGTAGCGCTGATTCGATTGCTGCGTCCAGACCGCGTCGAATTGGCTGAAAAATCCCGACCCATGGTTGAACCGGGTAAAGAGGTTCGCCTGGTGCAGAAACGCGCGAACGTCCCTGCCTGGGTAACCTGGTGTCGTGGGCGGGATGTCGGGAAGCTGGTCATTCAGGTCGGCCTGCGTGAGTTTATAGCTCGCGCCGACAGCCAGGTAGTCGCCAACCAACTGGTTTACATAAACTGTCAACGATCGCTCCCGGTACTCGAGCCGTTCGCGCGTGCTCGACGGGCGGTCGGGGATCGGGATGAAAATGCTGTTGGTGAACACGCCGATGGTCGCGTCCACCTTCGCATAGAGAATTTCTCCAATCACGCCGAGGTAGGTCTCGGTCGGAAATTTCTGGTCCAGGGCCACATCCACGGCCTCAAATCTCGAACCGGGGACGGACCCTTCAACCGACTCCGGAATGATGCTCCGGAAGGCCTGGTTGAATCCGCCGACCAGCGTCGGCTCGAGTCGGACGCTGTTGTCATAAAAGACGCCGCCCAGGGAGCGTGTGTAAGCGCCGCGAAAGGTTGTGTATTTCCAAGGGCTCCAGATCAACCCCCCTTTGGGCGACACCTGCTCCCGGGTGACCTGTTGACCCGTCAACGGGGGACTGTCGATGTTGCGCGGATAATAAAGCCGATCGTAGCTGACTCCAGCCGTCAATTCCAGGGGCGCCAGGAGCTTCAAGGTGTAATAGCCGTAACCATTCAGCCGTTGCAGGTCGGTGTGGAGATTGTCGAAACTCGTTTGTAACGGGCGGGCGAGCGTGTCTTTCGTGTCGGACCAGCCGGATTGAAAGCGCCCGCCGACAACCACGTTGTGCTTTTCCGTTTGCCAGAGTTGTTGAAGTTCCGCCGAGTAAGCCTCGAACTCGCTGCGGTAGTCCACCGAAAACGGCTCGCCGTTGACCGAAGTCACCGTGCCGGCGGCGTAGCGCGAGAACAGAATTTTCGATGAAGGATCGTTCACCGCAAGGGTGTCGTTGAGTCGCGCGGCCAGAAACAAGGTGTGCGCTTCCGGACTCCATTGGTGGTGATAGCCGGCATAGACGTTGGGCACCTGTGTCTCCTTTGTTCGGAGCGTCGCGCTGGCGGAAGACGGATCGTAGAGTTGCCGCACGTCGCCCGCCTCGATGCGTTGGAACTGGGCTTCCAGATAGACGCTGTCCTCGAACGTGACCTGCTCTTTGACCCGGGCGGAGATATTCAATCGATCAATGTCGTTGTTCGGCCGCCAGCCGTTGTCCAGCAGATAATCCGCGTCCAGGGAATAGCTGGAATTGCCGAGCGTGCCAAATTGCGAGCCGGCCTGACGCCAGTTGCCCGAACTGAAATAGTCGGTTCGGGAAAATATTCCCAGTCGGTCCCGCTCGAACAGATTCGAGTATTCCTGCTGCGAGATGTATTGGGACAGGGAACCGCCGCCGACGGGCGCGAGCAAGTTCGCGATCAATAACTCGCTCAGCCAGGGCGTTTCATAACGCAGGTTGATCTGTTTGGGATCGCGCAGGGCGTCGTAGCCTTCGGCGAGGAACAGGTGGGCCGAGTAATTGGCGTAATCGCTGTTTACGGCTCGCGAGGCCTCGCGCACGCTCACGTCCGGCATCCCGGCATCCCGGTAGAGGGCGGCCAGGTTGGCGCTGCGCACGGCGCGGTCGTGATCGAGCAGGAGTTTTGAGCGAAAGACTCTGCGATTGTCGTTCAATTCCTGCGATCTTTCGAGGTCCCGCACGCCTGTATTGATCCGACTCTGTTGCTGGTCGAGGAGAGCAGAATACAGCCAGGGCGTCGGGTCCCTGGGATCGAGACGTTTGGCCAGGGCCAGTTCTTTGGCGGCCAGTGTATCGTCCCCGGCGTTGCTGAAGGCCTTGCCCAGGTAACTGCGCAGGACCGAGCGGTTCGGCTCCAGCGTGGCGGCCACGTGAAGATCCTGGCGCCCGGCCTCGGCGTGCCCCTGGCGAATGCGGCACAAGCCGCGCCCCAGCCAGGCGTTGTCGAGGGCCGGATCGACGGCGATGGCCTGGTCAAAGGAGTGCAACGCCTCGCCGACACGGTTTTGCGCGGCCAAAAGAAATCCTCTCAGCGAAATGGCCTCGGCGTTTCGCGGCGACACCTGGAGCGACTTCTCGAGCGCGGCCAGCGCTTGCGGTGTGCGGCCGAAACTGAATTCCAGTTCCGCAACCCGCGCCCAGGCGAAGCCGAGGTTCGGCGATTTTGCCGCGGCGGATTTGGCGGCGTGCAAGGCGGCATCGAGTTGGGAACGCGACTGGAAATAATAGGATTCCGCGAGCCACTCGCTGGCCAGGGCTGGAGGTGCGGCGCGTTTCCACGGCTCGAGCTTCACCGCGGCGATTAGTTCGCGCAGTGCGTCGGCCAGCGGAGTGGAAACTTGCACTTCCTTGAGTTGCGCTTCGGTTTGATCGACCTGTCCGACCGCCAGGAACAATTCCGCGCGATAAACCCGTTCCGAATCCGACTCCGGAATGCGATTGTCCGGGTAGTCTGCCAGCGCCTGGAGCAAGTCCCCGTTGCGGTACGACGCGAGGGAACCGGCGAGGGTCTGATTGATTGCCGGGCTCAATTGCAATTCGTCCGGGTCCAAGACCGCCGGGTAATAAAGGCACCATTGAATGATGTTGATGGCGTCAATGACGGCAGACCGGGCCGGCGCCTGCCCGGGCTCCACCGTCCCTTGTTCGCCCGTTTTCAAGTCAATCTGCCCGCGCTCGTTCTTCAGCGTGACCAGCCCCTCGAGCAGTGACAGCACCGTGCGCCCGTTCTCGGCGACGGCGAGATGGAATTCCGTGCCGCGAATGGCGCCGGAAGCCAGCGGAGTGCGGAACTCGACCGTGGCCGGTTTCTCGTGGCTGAAAAAATAAGTGGCGCCGGAGGTCAAATCCAACACCGGCGCGTTGTTGGCCGTGGCCGGCGGTTGGATTTTCAGCGTGGTCAACTCATTAACGCGCAGGACGCTTTTGTCGGAGAGCCGCAACGTGGCGCGGCTGCGCAAGCCGGTGCGGAGTCGGTCGCCGGTTTGCAGGACTTGATTGGTGCGTACCGCTGACCACGTGGTGGCGCCGGAGGCGGCGACTTCGACCTTGCCTTCGGCGGTCAACACCACCGTATCAGCCGCGGCGCGTGCGGCCGGGGGGTGAGCGCAGAGCGAACTCAGGACGAGCGCAAGCAGTGGCACTGAAACCTGATTTCGCATCCGGAGAGGTGATTACTGCGGGTTCATGCAAGATTTGGAACAATCAACGGGCAACGTCACCCCGCTGGCGAAATCAGACAGCCGATTTCCGCGCATCCGGCCAGGAATTCCAACAAATTTTCCCGGCACCTGACTTGCTTTTCAGCTTTTGCGAAATTGATTCACGCACTGGTGGCCAAAAGCGCGGGCTTTCGGAGTGCGATTTTAGCAAGCCCAGTCCCGCAACGGCAGGCAGGTGTTTACCCCATAGACACCGAGCTTGTCCACGCGTTTGCTGACTTGCTTGTACCAATGAAACAGGCGCGACACAAGGTCTTCGGTGTTTTCCTGCTGTTGATGGCGCTGTTTCCATGGAGCGTTTCCGCACAGGTCGTCATCACAAAACAGCCGCAAAGCCAGACCGTCGCCCCTGGCGCCACCCTGACGTTGACGGTCGAAGCGACTGGCAACGGACCGCTTTCGTTCCAGTGGCGATTGAACGGCGTCAATATTACCGGCGCGAACAGCCCTCTGTTTACCGTACCGAATTTCCAATCCTCAAACGCGGGTGATTACAGCGTCGCGGTGGCTGATTCGACGGGGGCAATCAACAGTGATGTGGCCCGAATCAGGCCCCTGGGCTTGGACAACTTGCCGTTCACCGACAACATGAGCGGCAACAACCAGATCACTGGACTGACCGGAAGTGGAGGCGGCACCAACATCGGAGCCACCAGGGAACCGGGGGAGCCAGACCACGCTGGCAAACACGGGAGAAATTCAGTCTGGCTCACCTGGTCGCCGGGACTGCTCGGAGGCGTGGCGACGTTTGATGCGGCCGGGAGCAGTTTCGACACGTTGCTGGCGGTTTACACCGGCGACAGCGTGGGCAACCTGACGCTGGTTGCCTCGAACGACGATCGGAGCAATTGCGAAGATCCGCCGCGCGGCTTTCACACCAGCCGGGTCCGATTCAATGCGA
>Ga0066709_100001519_pt1 | contig 15484 bp, 12 predicted proteins | sample GraSoiAngelo_158_FD_79665 | JGI IMG/M metagenome (GOLD analysis project Ga0066709, IMG submission 79665) | Grasslands soil microbial communities from the Angelo Coastal Reserve, California, USA - 14_1009_16_30cm | ecosystem: Environmental > Terrestrial > Soil > Grasslands | place: USA...
ACTATGGATCGATCTCTACTCGGCGTCACTATTTAATCTGCGGCCAGATACCGCTCGGATTTAGCGGAGAGACGAATCCGAACCTAATCGTGCGCCAATGTTCCGCGTTTGATGTTTCACCGGATACGCCACAGTCAACTATTACTTCTATGAAGAAGACCGGCCTACTACAAAGCGAATCCGACCGTTTTTCCTCTGAATTTGTCGAACCGTATCAAGGGTACGGCCGGAAACGAGCCCGATTTCGGGCCTGTTGCCGGAAGGCCGTCAATTCCAAGCATTACACTCGTCCTACTCACGACCCTAGCCGTGTTCATTAGGATGCAACCTGAAGTCAACATTGCAACAATAGCCGGCCGCCGAATGTAACGCGGTTCTGAAATGTTCTGAAAGGCAAGGACATAGGATACTTCTAGAAAAGACCCAAAGGTGAGGGAGCATCACATTGCCAAGCTGGCATCAAATACATCTCGATCCGACATACCGGCTAAGGCTTGTCAACAATGAAGTCAGGGTTGAAGATGGTGGGTGCGCGAAGTTCCTTCTTCCATCGAGACTCGACATAGTGTGAGAGCTAAGGAAGCTCTTGAGAAGAAGCTAGCTGAGAGTGAACGGCGGACCGTCTGAAAAGGCAGTGATCGTTCTCATCTTATTTCGCAGCCAAGTGATCCTTGCAATCTTGCTGAAGTCTATCCTCATCCCAACTTTCTCCATCTCTTTACCCAGTTTCATCTTCCAGCCACCGCCGGAATCCATCTCGTGATACCCCACTCCCTTGTAATCAGAAGGTGGATTTACGCTAGGCTTGAAGAGGACGCAGACCTTTTCGCGCCCAATCTTGCCTACGAAGTATCCTAGCTCAAAAATCACGTTTTGACGAGCCCTGTGTTCCCATTCTTCTCTCCTGTTAGCTTTCCCCTTAGAGGCTCCACGGTCGTCGTCGGTCATCAGAGCGATTGCAAAGTCAACATTCGAGTGGGATTCCAGCTTTTCCATCAAAGTCTGTCCTAAATGGGGTTGCTCTGACAGCCTGACGAGCTTCAGTGTGGGCTGGGCTTCAATGAATCTAGTTACCTGCTCGTTTGCAGCGACATCGCTACCGTGGACTAGAAAGACGCTTTGGCCAGAGCGAGGTTGAATCTCTGACCGAGAAGTGGGCTCAAACGGAGAAAGCTCATCCACGAACTCAAGTTTCTTGACAACGGCCTTCATGTAGTCAAGTCTCCCTTCCACTCTCCCCAGTAGCGAGCTGGCTCCTATACGGACATATCCCAAGGCTATCGAGTCCCAACGAATGACCATTTCAGAAGATCGAGGTTGTGATCCGACCATTCTCGCGCCTCTTTATGGCCCAACGGCGGATGATAAAGTTCGCAGACCCGTAATGATCGTGACACAACCCCATACAAGGTAGTCATAGTAATCTTAGCAGTCGGGCTAGCTATTTCGTCTACCTCTGATCGATACTTGGCAATACGTTCAGTCTTTCAATCAGCGGCGCAAACTCGTAACGGTCGAGTGATAAGCACTGGCTCATTATCAGTCCCATTCAACGGAATCTCATACCTTCCATTCACAATCGACTCAGCGCTCACAAACCTGAATATCACTTTCTCAATCTCAGATTACAACTCGTACTACCCCCAAAGCGTTGCACTCTACTTGCTTTCGCAAGCCCAGTACAACATGTTCCAAGGGGAGACCACACCTCATCTACGTGGTACTACCCATATTCCGCCTCGGTCAACACCCGAACCAGCATTCCTAGCGCTGGAAATTGATATCTCGCCTTTGTTGAACAAGATCCCAATGGAAGATTCGGGGCCACTGTAAGCTACACTCTAAGACTTGTGAACTAATCGCAAATAGAGACTTGTGATGATAATCGCAACTCTTTCCTTCGGAAAATGAGCAACCAAGAAGCTGCCGAAAGTTAGAAGGACCCCTAGGCGAATCGGCTCCGAAAACAGTGCCACTACTGCTGCCAGCGCGACTATTGCACTGAAGATAATGGTAAGTCTCGGTGGAGTACCGGGTCAACGTTGCCAAGACTTGGCGCATTACTGAGACTGCAGAGAGTAGGACTTGCAAAAGAGATCACGGGTGCCCCTGTATGGTTACGGCGGAGGAGTGTATGTGATCACGGAGGCCTTTTGCAGTATGATGGAGTTCATACACGAAGGTTCCAACAAGGCATCATGATACGGAAAGGTCCCTGCTCTTAGGCGTTAGCCATGTCTAAGCAACAGGGACCAAGGTGAAACCCACTCAGAGCTTACTCGCTTGTCTTTCGCCAATGGGACCTCGGGGTGGCGTTTGCCTCTTCACAATGAGGCAGTCGGCCAAGCCTTGGCATATTGGTATGCGTACGAGCGAGTAAAACGTGGAATCTCCGGGCTGACATTCTCGAAACTGTCACGTGAAAAGGAGACTCAGAACGTGTCACAAATGCTTCATGATGGGCAGGTACTTCCCAAGGTGGTTTGTCTCGCAGCGCCAGAAGACTTTCGAACCCTGTGTGCCCAGCTTGGGCCAATACCCAGGCTTCTTTCTTGCCTTCTGGCAAGTCTTTGTGATCTGGCCTTTGTATTTTGCAAATTCATCCTTTCGGGTCGAGACCGGCACGCTCCGCCCAGCGCTGAAGGTCCTGCGTCCAGCCTTTCCAGTTGGGCAACGGCTTCGACTTGAAGAAGTATGGAAGGATGCTCGCCCCCTTGCTGGACAATCGGATCCACCGCTCACGTTGTTTTCGTTTGACCTTCTTCTGTGCATATTCCGGCAAGTGGACGAATCGTCCGTCGACCCAGTCAGGGTGTTCGTGTAGTCGTTCTGCTTCGACAAAGCGTAAACCTGTGAGTAGTAGGGCGTCGAGGCGTGTCTGGTTGTCGAGAATCTCCGCGCCCTCGCGTAGCTTCTCATATTCTGAGGGCCGTAGAATGCGGACTGTGCCTTTGATGATGGGTTGAGGCATTCCAGTTGTAAATAATACTGGTAGATCGATAATAGGATTGTCGACCTGCGCGTGAAACCCTCAGCAAGGTCGGTCAGTGGAACCTACCAGTCTTAACACAAAAGTGGGATGCGATCGGAAGAAATGAGGGGGTTGTGATCCCCAGCGAGCTTTTGCTTGATCCATCCTTGTCGAAATTCCAGGAGCGCGTTTATGGATTCTGCCTTTCCTTTGCAACAACCATATCCCAGTCAGCACGGTAAAGATGGCTAAGGCTCCAAGAGCCATAAAGACCAGGTTTGTTCTAGAAAATAGGGACTGAACAAAACTAGGAGAGGACACAAGTGAAGGCAAGATCAGTGAAGATGTGCTGTATTTTAGAAGGAATACTGCTCCGCAGATGTCGTGACTAAGTGTTCGCCAACAAGAAGCGGTATTGTCAGTTTCTACCCCACCGGCATCGGTCACACCTACGTCAGCCGGCCCCAATGCGGAAAGGTTAGCACCGGCCACAGAGAGAGTTGCGCTTGCCAGAGAATCTGGCGGAGTTCCCAGAGTAATATTACAGCAAAAGCCGGGATGATATGGGGGCGCACTAGCATATCCGGTCAAGAGAACGTATGACGAGTCGATAGCAACGCCATAGCCCTTGCTGGTATACATGCCACCCCAGATAAGTTGTCCCAGTAGACCTCCACCGGGACTAAGTTTCAGCAAGAGCGCCCTAGTGCCATAATACAGATTCCCTTTGCTATATGACGAATTTCCCGCCCAGCCTCCGACATAGATATCTCCAACATTATCAGCTCGCGCAGAAATTGTTGCGTCAGGGCTTATTCCGCTCCATGTTCTTGCCCAAGTTAGGCTTCCTGCGGCGCTCAGTTTCATCACAAGCGCTCTACCCACGTGGTAGGTGCCTGTTATGATAGGGTTGTCTGAAGGATCAATGAATACTCCGTATCCCATGTCAAGATCGCTGCCGTAGGTTCTCTGATAGATCACGCTACCTGTGGAGTTCAGCTTCAGGATCAACAATTTGCCGCCTTCTAAATTGTAGTGAGTATCGCCACTGCAGTCTAAGCAACCCGTCACATAGGCGTCTCCAGAAGAATCGACGGCGATTCCTTTTGCTAGATTCAACGTGTCGCTTCCGCGAAAACTTTTCTGCCAAACAAGTTCTCCTGTCGAGTTTATTTTCAGAACACGGAAGAAAGGCGCCAAGCTTCCATTTCCGTAATGAATTGGAGTCCCGTCCCAAGCCGCCTGTTCCAAAACATACATATTCCCTGAGTTGTCGAGGACCATCTGGACTCCGAAGTAAGAATCCTCGATCTGGGTCGCTGTTAGGAGGGTTCCAGAACCGTCAAGAGTCAACAGGAGAGTTGCAGAACCACTGTCAACAGTGATTGTCCTAGCAAAGACATGAACATGATCCATAGAATCGGTCCTCACCGTTGTGCCTCCACCAAAATACGGCCCCCATGTCCTCTGCCACTCCAGAGTCCCGGATGAATTGTACTTGAGCAGGACAGTCTGGCTTCCATTTGCACAAGATGAGTCTCCCACAACGTACGCGTTGCCTTGTGAGTCGATGGCAGTATCAAGCCCGCTGTTAAGGTCACAGCCGTACAGGCTCCATACCTTCGCAAAGAAGGGCGAACTGGGAGCTGCGGGGGTTGTCGGATACGCGTTGACATGAGGCACAATGAACAGTATTAGGATCATCAACAAGAACCACCTGTTTCGCACGGAGAGATCCCGAATCCTTAAGGAGGAATCTCAATGGATCCTAATGTGTTTTCTCATTCATGCGCTCAGGGTCTTAGGTTAGGGCTAGTGCCGAACGAACAAATTCTATCATAAAAGCGGGAGGTAGCGAGTACTCCTTGGAATACGCCAACGAGATCGTGCGGCGGAGAAAGATCGACTGGAGTAAACTCCGAGGGTGGCGACATGACCTCTCAATCATGCCTCTTTGCCAGGATGGTCGCTTCAGAATAGGCTACTCGACTCAGAGCATCTGCTTCCTCATTGTCTTCTCGTGGTATCCACTTGAAGGTGATTCGGTCAAACCGGCCTGCTAAGTCTTTGGCATCAAGATACTTCTGGACGTAAAGGCCTTTGCGAACCTTCCAACCACCTTTCATCTAATTGACGAGGAGTCTTGAGTCACTTCTGACTTCTATAGGTAGCAGGGTCAGCTTTTCACTCACAAGGAAATTGAGTGCTTCGCAGAGTGCTGCATACTCGGCCACATTGTTGCTCGTCTCGGGTCCCTGCCCCATAAATCAGTATCTTCTAACAATATTTGCGCTCGCGTCGTTCCTCACAACGTAGCCATACCGTTGCGGTACCCCCAGGGTTCACAGGCTCGCAAAGTCCGTCAACGTGTACTATTATCTTGGGCATGCAATGGCAACTCGCCGAGAATCAGCCGGGCAAGTCATGAGACATGATAGCTCCTATAGCACTTTGAGCTGAGTTTGCAGAGCGCTTCGACGAGTTGTTTGAGTCTTCCGGGGGTTGACTGTCTGACGTACGTGTTGGTCGTTTTGACGTTCCTGTGACGCAAGAATTGACGGCTGGATTCAGGCTTGTTTGCGCGGGATGGACGTGTTTCAGCCGTAAACGGGCAGTACGGACATTTGAGAGATTGAGAAGAATGGGCCGAAGATGGCGGTTTTGACCGGGATCATTTAGCCACTTCTGCCCGAGGTCAGGTGACTGAAGTTGCTTCTCGACGGGCTCTGCGCCGCCTCTTGACAGATATTGTCAGTACGGCTGTTACCCCAGCGATTGTGGCAGCTATAGCAATTCCTGCAAGCAATAGAAATTCTCGGTTTGAAAGCCAAGAGGTCCCGCACGGACCCGCGAAGGTCAAGTCATACCTTGCAAGAAGAGCATTCTCCGTTCCCGAAAAGCTTGTGTTGCCATTGGGGGTGAAGATTGTAACATTTGGAGAGGCTTCAGTGAAGTTCGACGGAATCGCTAGGAAATAGGTCGTCTGAAGGCTGTAACCGGTCGTGTCAAGCTCTGCGTGAATGAAGTTGTTGAAGCTTAACACGTAAGGTGGTGCCGCGGTAACGGAGCCAGTCACATAGGCATAATCTGAGCCGTCAACCACGACGTCATTTCCAACATTTCCATGGCCCGTTGTCGAGTGGCACGATCCAGCGGCCATGTCTCCCATCAGTTGCCCCGAAGCATTTACCTCGAAAAGTAGGACGTTCCGGTAGCCACAATGGGGCGCGTAGAGAAAGCCGTTGCCAGTCATAATGGCATTACCCTTGGAATCTATCGCAAGCCCAACACCTCCGATGTCAACACCATTTCCCCAGGCTTTCTGCCACTGAAGATTGCCGAGAGGGTCCAACTTGAGAAGAAAAAGTGCCTTCCAGAAGGAGCCTCCGTGAACAAAGTCGGGTATGTTGCCCAAGACATACAGGTTTCCGGTAGCATCCGTTTCAGCCCTCACTCCGTATGTTATTTGTCTGCCGCCCCAAGTCTTCTGCCAAACAACGCTACCGTCCGAATTGAATTTCATTATGATGGCTGTTCGATTAATGCTAAGGGAGGGGAGGGAAGGGTAGCTTCCAGTGACGTAGATGCTGTTGGAGGATGAGTCCACGGCTAGACCCAGCCCTTCCGCACCTCCGCCTAGGCGCCAAGCCGTTTGCCATAATAGGCTCCCAGTGGAATTGTATTTCAAAAGTAGAAGAGCATCACTTGCTGCGTAACTCCTAGTCCCTCCTATAACGTAGACATCACCCGATGCGTCCGTGGCCACTCGGTTAGCGCAAGCGTAAATCTGTCCTGTGACGCTGCCTAGAGACGTCTTCCAAATCAGGCTTCCTGAGGAATCATACTTCAGAAGAGCTGGGCTGGAAAGCTCCCGAACGCCGCTCCCACTTCGGTTCTCATAATATCCCACGACAAAGATATTGCCCGTGGGGTCGACAGCGACCCCTTCGCCCAAAACCCAGTAACCCACTTGCCAGCCCTTTTGCCATAGAAGATTTCCCGCGTGGTCGAATTTCAGAAGAAAAGCCTGGGGTAAACCGGTGCTTAGACTGGTCCCGAAGCTGTAGGTGCTGCCGGACATGTAGACGTTTCCCGAGGAGTCGAGGGCGACCCCGTATGCGTAATCTTCGGCTTTGCCTCCCCAGATCGACACAAACTGATTCACCTGCCCAGCAGCAAGATGAGGTGGAAAGGCAAACGACTGAAGGAGGCAGAGTAAGACTGGAAAAAATACCTTTACAGCTCTTATCTTGAGTCAACCGCTAGCGCGACGCGACTATGACGGTTCCGCTATTCTTCGGCTAAAAGGTGTTGCGGAGACGTGGATGCCGTCGCTATGACGGATATTCTCCAATAACTTGTTCGAGTCCCTGTCTGGACATTTTCAGTTTCGGCTTTTGTATGATGAGCCAGAACTGTTGATGGGATAGGGGCCTTCTACAAAGGCTGTCACTGCACTTACTACAGAATCCAGTAGCGACGATTCGATCGACGCGACAAGGAAGACATGCTGGAATGGGTAGCAGGCTGGGAGAAATGATGCGGGGAGGACTCTTTGAGAAGAAAGGTTCGGCTAAAGGTGCGCTGTAGCGTTAAGGGAAGAGAAAAGCCGGCAACATGTGAGGTAAACAGGAAGCGCTCCTGCGAAGAACTTGCAAGTCAGCTCCGCCTCGGCACTGCGCCTTCTGCCTGAGGCTGTCACCTTACCGGCAGGCTCTTGAGCCTGAGAGAGGAACTCTCCTTGAGAGAGTTCCTCTCCTCGGAGCGGCCTCGTACTTTGGAGTAGAGCGCCCTCACCTTTCGCTTTCCAGCCGTCAATCTTTTCAGATAGTAGCCTCAGAAGGTTGAGAAATGGGGGAGAGTAGACGCGGTCGCTCGTCGTTCCACCTATGAGACGGATGCTTGCGACGGAATAGCCTCTTCATCCTGTGAGCTGCCTGCAGCTGTTAGCTGACTGTGCTCGGCCACGACATCCAGGCTCGATATGTTTGTGGTCAGTACCGCAAAGCCCTCAGTCGGGGCTGTGAGCGGTATTCCCAGGGCATTGAGGATGTCTCTGCAATCTATGAAGAAGGTGCCATCGGGCTTTACTGTAGTGGAGATAGTAACGTTGGCGTTGAATCCTCTGTAACTGGGCTCCGAGGCAGAGACCACGAACTTCTTAGTGATGATCAAGGTCACGGAGTGGCTTGGGTTATGGACGTTTATCTCAGTCAGATACTCGCCTGGCACCAGACCTATCCTCTCAGCACTCAACGGGTCAGAAACACCAAACTTCTGGACCCTAGCATTGAACGTGTCGGTGATGTAGATGTTGCCCGAAGAGTCAACAGCAATACCTCCCGGTCCGTTGAACTGACCGTTAGCCGTACCCAGGGAGCCCCAGGCTGTGATGAAGACGCCAGTTCTGGTAAACTTCTCCACCCGATAGTTGAAGATATCGGCAACGTAGACGTTGCCTAGAGAGTCAACAGCAACACTAGACGGGGTGTTGAACTGACCGTCGCCACCACCAAATGAGCCCCAGGTGGTAATGAAGGTGCCGTTACTGGTAAACTTCTGGACGCGATTATTATCGACCCCGTCGGTGACGTAGACGTTGCTTGAAGAGTCAACAGCAACATCGATCGGAAAGTTGAACTGACCGTTACCAGTGCCCTGAGAGCCCCAGGCGGTGATGAAGACGCCAGTACTGGTGAACTTCTGCACACGATTATTCCCTTGGTCGACAACGTAGACGTTGCCCGGAGAGTCCACGGCAACACCGTATGGATGATTGAATTGACCAGCGCCACTGCCTGATGAGCCCCAGGTTGTGATGAAGACGCCGGCGCTTGTGAACTTCTGGACATTCTGATTGAAGATGTCGGTGACGTAGACGTTACCTAGAGAGTCAACAGCGATAAAGGTAGGTGCGTTGAACTGACCGTTACCTGCACCGGGGGAGCCCCAGGCTGTGATGAAGATCCCGGTACTGGTAAACTTCTCCACACGATCATTGCTTGAGTCGACTATGTAGACGTTGCCCGAAGGGTCAACGGCGATACCGGCAGGTTCGTTAAACTGACCGTTAGCAGTACCCTGGGAACCCCAAGTGGTTAGGAACTGGATGAACGGGTAGGCAGTGGAACTGGGAGGTAAGGTTGCAGGAGTAGGGAACGTGGGTGCGTTGCATATCCACTCGGCTCTATAGTCGAAGAGGGTAGGGGTCGGTGCAGCCGCCGATGGTCTGAGCAGGAGAGTGGTAAGAGCGGAAGCTAGTATGGTGGAGACTATGATTGTGGTTATCAGAACGACCCTAAATTTTTTCATATTTTCAACCTCATGATTGTTGGGTACTTGTCTCACGGCGCCCCTCCTCGGCGCTCCGCCCGAGAGAATCGTCTCAGGCCCGAAGAGAAGGGCGAGACAGTGACAGCAAAATGGGCAGTTCGTGTGGTCGACCGCGGCCTGAATTTAACACTGCCGGTATACCTAGATTGAACTCTCGACATCTGGAAACATGAAGAGATTTGCTGCGTTACGGTTTTCGGTGAAGGTTGTTTCGCGTTCGACTATGGGATTCTGATGATCTCATCCAAGCGATTGGCGCGATGGCTAGGGGTGCTGGTTTAGGACGCGAGTTGGTGGGACGTGGTGAAAGCCGCAAAGGTGCTCGCGGAGTTCATCCTCAGCATCGGCTCGGAACGTCTTCGTGGTCACAAAATCAAACTCAGCGACAAGGGACGTACAATCGTCCGCTATTTCTTCAAGACCAAGCCGCTTCCTCCTGGAGCGGCTGGAGTCATAACTTGGAGCGGTGGGCGGAGTATTCCAAGCTCGACCCTGTGGGACTCGGACCCAAGACAACGCGTAAGATCTGGGAGTCATAGCTTGTTTCGTCTTATCCGGAACGGTTCCCTGAGATCGTCGTTAGCCAAAGGGCACACGACTTTCGTGGCCGTGAACCACTACCTCGGACGGACAACACATCATGTCCTCGTTGTCGGAGGATTCTCTTGACGTAAGAAGCGAATGGGAGAAGTCGGCATCCCCCCTTATCGACTCACCTCCGAACTAGCTGTTCGCTCGCCAGAGCCGACTCGCCGGTATTGTTGTTATTATTGACTCCAGGTGACTGTGAAGCTAGGAATGCCAGCTGCGGGAAAATTAGTGTAGAATCCGCAGTAGTCGAAACTCGACTGCGCGCTACTGATGAAACTCGTGGCAGTCCCTGATGTTAAGCCAGAACCGCCCGCACAAACTCCTGTTGCATGAGGTACCAAGGTCAAGCCTCCGCCAGTTGTGACGTACCCGGATGGGAGCGTAAACGTTGGTGTCGCAGTGCAGGGTTGCGTTGAAGTGCACGTGGAGGCTACCGTGATCGCAGCGCTTGTACCACAACTAAACCGAATCTGGCCTTCGCTGCCTACAACCGCGCTGGTTGGGCTAGCAGTGAGGGTGGAACAAGACGTCGTGATCGATGGGGCGGCGGGCGTCGGGGTAATGGCGGGGAATGTGTGCGTAAACAGCATAACTGCCGCCGCGACTGCCACAATGCCAATCAGAGCAATCGCTATAACAATCAGCTTAATCCTAAAGGCCCTTTTGCCCTTATCAGATCTAGCTTCCTTCTCCTCAATGATGCGCAAGATCAGCTTCCCTAGTTATTGACCACAGTGTACTCTTAGCGTAAGAAGAAACATCGTTGCCGGGATTTCTGTTCCCTAACATTGTTTCTCAGCCTTCCTCCTGTTCCATGCGAATGGGAAGACTCATATTCGATCAACCCCAATGGAGCCATAGCTATGTTCTTCATGGGTCGGAGGGATTCGACAGGAGTTGTTTACGACATATTGAGATTGGCACAAGCCGACGTTTCTAGGAGCCAGATAGTCCATCAAGGCAACCTAAACTTCAAGCTAGCGGCACGATACGTTTCATACTTGACCGATAGAGGAGTCCTCCAAACGTGCTTGGCGAACAACCGAACGAAAAAATACAAACTAACCGCGAAAGGTGAACGCTTACTCGGACTTCTTTCACATCTAGACCGAGAACTCAATCACGATAGTCCGAAAAGAGCTACCTCGAAGCTGCAACCTCACCCAAACTTCTTACCTGAGTCTAGTCAAGTAGAGATTCCAGAAATCAACGAGACCCGCAAGAATAGGGGCGGTGAAGCGCGAGATCAACTTAGGAAGCTCAGGCCCTTTCTAACTCACCTATTGGGATTTCTCGTGGGCGTGGGACTAGGATATTCTCTACCATAGCGCTCAAATCGATAAAATCGCCCGGACAGCAAAAATCGAATTCAATGCCTACCTCACCGCTCCTGTAGGCGACTTCGACTTCTTCGTTGCAATGGTGTCCACGGGAGAGCCTGATTGCAGAGTCAGGTTCTGAGAACCAATGCGTCGTTCGACTCGCCCCGGCCACACATGCTAGGTGCGTTTCCAGCGAGACGTATTCCGAAATCCCTTGTGGAAACCGTGTTTCACAGCACGTCGAGAATACCCATTGATAGCAACAGCTGGAAACCCCCTAGAACTTCCGCTAAATCTCCATGATCGCAATACGCTCAAATCCGCCTTGCTGAGGGACTCTTCTATGCCCTAGTCGAAGGTCTTGGCACGGTCTTCTCCATTTTGCTAGAACCGCTCCAACGCGATGTTAGTCGTCCGCTGTCAGTATCGAACCATCCGCCCGCCTCGAATTGGAAATGTGCGAGAGATAGTGCAGGTGGTTTCGGGAGGCCTGACGGTCGACCGGCTCCCCCACCAATGTACACTTCCCCACGATACGGCCGCAGGATCCCAGAGAGAGTCCGGAACAGCGTCATCTTTCCCGCGCCGTTCGGACCAAGGACAACATATAAACCGCCGGCTCGTCGATCTTGAAAGATATGTCACGGAGGACAGTAGAACCAAAATATCCGGCAACGACGGACTGACAGGATACGCCGATTCCTTTAGGGGCTCCCGGCACTCCGCCATCAAACTCTTTCATTCCAGTAACGACGACACTTGCCGTCCGCGTCAAACAACACAACGCCAACGCACAACGAATCGCAGAGCACCTAGAACAACACTCGAAAGTCGCCCGCGTCAACTACTCCGGGCTGAAAAGCCATCCCCCCAATACGTCCGGGCAAGCAAACTGTTCGACGGCTACGGCTGAATGATGAGCTTCGAGCTCAAAGGAGGAGCGAAAAGTGCTACAGGTGCCAAGGATGTGGGAAGATAGTAGTGGAGAGAGTCGTTTCTTTCCAGAAAGAATAGGTTGACGGCTTGTGAGATCCGTTTCACTGCTCGTTATCTCAGGTTGTGGGGACTTGCCAGAGCATTATGTTCCAGTTCCAGAAGGTATGGAACATTGCGGAGGGTATAATGTTCTGACTTTTCAGCATGAGATATCCGAAGAGCAGGCCTGGCACTACTCTGGTCAAGGTGCCTGCCAGGGCTGGCAGGACAGCACCAGATTGGGCATAGTACTCAGTGGGAAAATGCCACACGACAGCGAATAGCAACGAGGTAGCTATCCACCCCGTGAGCCTATCAGTATAGGCGGCTAGCCTTGTCTGAATGTAGCCTCTCCAGACTATTTCCTCACTGAAACCGACTATTGCATAGAACGCTAGACCGAGGGGGAGCGTCGCAGAGAACCCAGCGAATCCGCCGCCCAGCGAGGGAGCGAGCAGTCCGCTGATTGCGACGAATATTACACTCACCGTCCCGCCTAGTGCGAGCATCCTCTTCCACTCCTTCCGAATCACTCCTACGCTTGCAGGGTTCTGCTTGGTTCTCTTCATCACGATGAATACAGCGAACAGAATCGGGGTTTGCAGAGCCAGCAGCCATGGCACATCTACTAGGTCGATAACAACGCTCGGACAAGTTGAGCCCACGGAAAATATATGTGAACAGGTATCGAGTTCAAGCGTGTGGGTCAACACTCGCCAAAGAAACACGGTAGCGAAAGACATCAGAATTATTAGAGAAGCTGAGGTTGCTCCATTCTTGCTATCGGGGATCGCTATGGGCTTTGACTGGATCCTCCAGAGCCTAGACATCAGATGAATTATGGGTAGGAAGAGCGCGAGCGATATGATGCTAGCAGCTATGACGAACACAGTTGGGAACGCCAAATCGTGTTCACTTCCCGATTTCGGATTTGTCTAATTCGAGTACATCTATGTGTTTCCACTCATCTATTGGACTTACGTGAGAGTCTCCCACGGGGCTGCCTCTGGTGCTGAGCAATGCCTCGGGTTCAAAGTAGTGCAGGAAAGCCTTTGAGCGAGGGGTCGATGAAGCGCAGTAATCTGGCGGTGGACTTTCAGGAAAAATCGGCTACTCGAGCCCAGGAACCTACACCGTGAGCCTGACGGTTAGAGACTTGGCATCACCGACGCCGAGTACCCAGACTGCAAGCCAATCCTTGACAGTCTCTCCCCCACCTCTCGTGGCAGCTTTCATCTCCTTGGCAATGGCAAAATCATGCCTAATCCCGTTCAATCCTTATCTGGGCAATCATCAACGTCCTTGAATCGAACAAACATTAGCATGAAACATCACGCTGTCTCTTTGAAAGCAGTTTTCCCGTTTTGCTTCTTTTCTCGTTGATTCATATTGCATTTTCAATCCAAAGATACCGGTAGTGTTAAATTTCGACCGGGAAACCTAGCCGCTCGTGTGCCTCTTTTCTGCGGGACAGAGTGACTACGGGGAGGCCATGGGAACAGGCATGCAGAGTGACAGGTGAGTTGGAAAGCTCGCTGTACAGAGACAAGGGGAGGTGATTCTGAGAATGGAAAATGAGCCTAGACCTATTGAATCCAGTCAGGATTGGTCGAAGAGAGAAGTGTCGAGGAGACGACTACTAGCCATGGCGGTGGGCGGAGCGGCGGCCACGGCAGTGGCCCTAGCTGGGGGCACCAAAACGGTACGAGCAGCGGACGGCGATCCTCTCATTATCGGTGGAGCCAACACGGGTACCTCTACAACCTTTCTCTCAGGCAGCACGGTCTCGGTGGATACGGCTGGCCGGATTGCCATAGAGGGACGCGCGGCGGGTTATGGCTTGATTGGACGGGCCACGAGCGATGAAGGTACTGGAGTAGCTGGGATCGCAGAGGGTGTTTCTGGGGACAGTGTCATTGGTGTCACAAACGCACCCATTGGAGACTGGAGGGGGGTGTATGGACAATCGAATTCTACGGAAGGAATAGGAGTGTTAGGAGAGGCTAGGTTAGGAGAGGGTGGGATAGGCGTTAAAGGAGTTGCAGACGCAGGCAGCGGGTCTACCACCGGGGTACTTGGGAGCTCAGCTTCGACCAGTGGGATAGGCGTTAGAGGAGTTGTAGACGCGGACAGCGGAGTCACTAGAGGCGTGTTTGGACAGTCTATCTCGCCTGATGGCAGAGGTGTCGAGGGATACGCCGCCGCATCCAGCGGGCTCACTCGAGGGGTACTCGGGACAACAGACTCACCTATCGGCGTTGGGGTTGAAGGTGCTGCGACAGCCTTGAATGGTCAAGCCGTAGGGGTTCACGGAAGGTGTTCGTCAACAGACGGATTTGCTCTCTTGGGGTCGGCGACAGCGGCAAGTGGACGCGCCATCGCTGTGCAGGGCGAAACAAGCTCGCCGGACGGATTGGCAGTGGAAGGGTTCAACCTCGCGACGACAGGAGGGGGCGTGGCGATAGAGGGTAATTCGCTCTCGCCCCTTGGAGTCGGGGTTCACGGGGCAGCTCTGGCGGTCAATGGGCCGGCCAGGGGAGTGTTCGGCCAGTCAAACTCTCTCGACGGTATCGGTGTGGACGCTTTCAATCTGAACCCGACTGGTATCGGTCTCAGGGTGAGCAGCGGTCGGAGCCAGTTCACGACAATAATTGACGGCACGATATCTCCAGGAACACACAGCACAACCGTCGCCGACAGTCGAATCATTGCCAACAGCCAAGTCTTGATCATGCTCATGGGAAACCCTGGGACTGGGAACGCTGTCTCGTGGGTCAACGTGGCAGCAGGAAGCTTCACGGTGAACCTCATAAAGGCCGTCTTGCCAAACGCGGCGGCGGTGCCTTTCAGGGCCTTCATCATCGAGAAAGCCTAGACGAAGATGAGCGGAAAACCGGCGTTCCTCTCCCTCTTTCCTTCTCCTTTTCTTTTTCCGGTTTTGAAGCGAGCTTGCCCCGGTTCCGGGGCGACTTCCTTCCACATCTTCTAAACGCTGTTGCAAAATGACACCGATGACGTGGATGATCTGGCGATGCTGAAAGAGGCGACTCTCCTGGACGCCCCCGGAGGTCTAATATACTCGTTCAAGACAAATGGATCGAGCGCTTTCGTTACAGACGTAGCGTTCCCATTTTCTTCCGCGGAACCGGCAAGGTTTCCAAGGATCACTGAGCGCCGAGGAGGGGCGTAGTGACAAAAGTACCCAACTTACAGGAGGATGAATCATAGAAAAATGGAGGCTCAATACGCGGAGGCGAAGGAGGAGCTTATCGGAGAACTCAGGGAGAAGACT
>Ga0066709_100001522_pt1 | contig 15479 bp, 8 predicted proteins | sample GraSoiAngelo_158_FD_79665 | JGI IMG/M metagenome (GOLD analysis project Ga0066709, IMG submission 79665) | Grasslands soil microbial communities from the Angelo Coastal Reserve, California, USA - 14_1009_16_30cm | ecosystem: Environmental > Terrestrial > Soil > Grasslands | place: USA...
GGTTCCAACTGGCCGGCTATCATCCCATCGCGGTGGCCGGCGGCGCGACCGGGTCCATCGGCGACCCCAGCGGGAAGACCGCCGAGCGGCAGTTGTTAAGCCGCGAAACCATCGCCGCCAACATCGCCAGCCAGAAAGAGCAATTGCGCCGGTTGCTGGATTTCGAAACCAAGACGAACCCCGCCAGGCTGGTCGATAACGCGTCGTGGACGGCGGACGTTTCCTATCTCGATTTCCTGCGCGACATAGGCAAGCATTTTTCCGTCAACCAGATGATGGCCAAGGAGAGCGTGCGGGCGCGGATGGAAGACCGCGAGGTGGGCATCAGCTACACGGAGTTCAGTTACATGCTCCTCCAGGCTTTCGATTTCTACGTGCTCTGCCGCGACTACGGTTGTGAACTGCAAATCGGCGGCAGCGATCAGTGGGGCAATATCACCGCTGGCATCGACCTTTGTCGCAAGAAACTCGGCCGACAGGTCTATGGCCTGACCCTGCCGCTCATCACCAACGCCGACGGCACCAAGTTCGGCAAAACCGAGGCCGGGGCCGTTTGGGTGGACCCGAAACGAACCAGCGTTTACAAATTCTACCAATTCTGGATTCGGACCGACGACCGCGATGTGGTTCGGTACCTGAAATATTTCACCTTCCTCGCGCGCGAGGAAATCGAGGGACTGGAAGCGCAGCACCGGGAAAAGCCCGAAGCTCGAGCCGCGCACAAGGCGCTGGCCAGAGCAGCGACGGATTTGGTTCATGGATCGAGTGCCACCTCCGAAGCGGTCCGAGCGAGTGAAATTCTGTTCGGCGGCGGACTGGAGGGCATTTCCGAAGGCACGTTCAACGAAATTGTCGGAGAAGCGCCGACCAGGGAAATCGAGCGGGCGAAACTGGGCGGCGGCGGTTCGCCGCTGGTCGAGTTGCTGGTGCAGTCGGGTTTGTCTCCTTCGAAAGGACAGGCGCGAAAAGACATCGAGGGAGGCGGGGTGTATGTGAACAACGTTCGCGAGAGCGGCGTCAATCGCAGCGTGACGGTGAACGATTTGTTGTTCGGCAAGCACCTGTTGTTGCGGAAGGGCAAACGGAACTATGTCGTGGTGAGCGCCAAGTGGTCGCAGGCATAGATACGATGACGTCATCGTATTCATGCCTCAGACCACTAAGTGACACGGCTTGCGCCGATAAACCGCGCCGGCCCCGCCGCGCGGCAGGCCCCTGGCCAGGCGGGACGCCTGCCTTCCTTTAGCTGGCTATCCGGCCAACCGCGCTTTTCGGAACCGTTCCTCCACTTCCATCAAGCTGAGCTGACGCTGCGCGGCGAAGGCTTGGGGAGTTTGGGGATAGCGCTGGACCAGTCGTTGGAGTCTGAGCCTGGCCGCGCCCGGGTCCTGACGATACCGCATCCGCCAGGCAGCCGTGAGAGCCAGCCATTCGGCGCATTTTTGCTCGGGCTGATCGGGCATGGCCAGCAGCAGGTCGAGTTGCTCGATGGCCAGGTCCGCCTTCCCGAGCCGCTCGGCGAGGAGAATGGCGAACCGTTCCCGCGCCGGGACGTCGTTCGGATTTTGCCTCAGCCTTTCCACGCACTGATCAGCGCGCGTCGTGGCTTCCAACAGATTCGGCTCGGCAGTTGGCTCCGTCCACGCTTCGGTCAGGTCATCGCGCAGGGCAGGGAGCCGTAGGGTTTTTGGTTTGCGCTGTTCGAGCAGTTCCTCGCGCGAGGCGGGCAGTTGACGGATACGCTGCCGGGCCATCCTGGCAAGGTGCGTATCCGGGAGTCGCTGACAGATTTCTTCGAGCGCAGCCCGGGCGCTGGCCGGGTCCGCGCCCCGTTGCAGGTGCCAGTCCGCCAGTCGATGCAGCGCCAGCGAGATTTGGATGCCGGTAATGTTCGGTTGACTGCAAAGATCGCGAATCGTGCGGTCTGCTCCCGGCAGGTCGTTAAATTGATTGGCATACAGTTCGGCCAGCATCAGCCAGCCGTCGAAATCCTCCCCGCACTGCTCCAGTTGGCGGATGACCTCGAGTTCCGCGTCCTTGTATTTGCCGAACTTTATCCTCGCCAGGGCGCGGGAGTAACTGGGCGGGGCCCTCTTCTTCTGCGCCAATGGCAGGGTGAAATGCACGATCGGCAGCAGCCACAACAGCAGTGCCAGGCCGAGTACGCCAGGGCCAAGCAGGTAAAAGACCAGGCCCCCGACAGGGAGCAGCAAGACGCTCCAGAAAATGACGTGGGACCTCAGCTCGCCGCGTTCTGGCGCCCGGTCGGCGACGAGCACCTGCAACCAGCCTAAGGTGACCGCTGCCCAATACGAACTCGTGATCAACAGGACCGGCGCGCAACTCCGGGCCAGCAACCGGACCCAATCGCCGCCGCGGGATTTCGCCCGCGCGATTTCGGGCAGGAGAATCGGCATTCCGGGCATCAAGCCGCCATTGATGATGATCCAAAAAACCATCGGGACCGCGAGTCCCTTGGCGGTCCAAGCCAGGAACCGCCGTTCGACATCCGGCGCCTCGTCTTCAAACAGCCGCAGCCAATATTCGCGGACGAGCCACGCGAACATCCCCACGACGGGCAGAGATAACAACACGGCAAGCATGGGCAGTCATTGGACAGGGCCGGCACGCTTCACCTCACGCCCAATTGGGCCTGGCGTCGCACCGCAGGCCAGGCCGACCCGGCCCGGCAATCACCGCGATTGGAGTCGTGCAAATGTCAGCGGACTCACCGAGTGTCCCGTGGGTCTTCAGCCGAGGGCCGTTCTCGTGCTGGCCATAGTGCTCGCAATCGATGCGCGAGATCAAGAACGGGCTTCTACCATGCGGTCCCTCGACACTGGCGGGTGTCTTCCGTCAGAACGTTGGTTCCCGGCCGAGTCAGGAACGTTTCTTTTTCTCGTTCTTGTTTCCCTTGACCGATGCTCCGTAGCCGGCTTTTTTGACGGCGGCAATCAGCGTGTCGGCGGTGACTTTGTCTTTTTGAACTTTGACCACCGCTTTGTCCGGCATTGTGACTTCTGCGCTGACCACTCCGGTTACTTTCATGAGTGCGGACCGCACTCGGCCGACGCATCCGACGGGTCACGTCATTCCCGTGACCTTGAGGTTGATGGTGGTTTCGCTCGCGGCAGCGGCTAGCGGCGGCTGTTTTGAACCCGGCTTGACTGCGGACACATCGACCTGCTTGTCCTGGGCAAAAGCCGACGCCGAGAGAATGATCGCGGCGCCGAGGGCGAGTGAGGTGAGTAGTCGGACAGAGTTGATGGTCATAGCGCGTCAGTCTAGCGGTTAAACTCAAATAAGCAAGAGGGTAACTACGTGTCCGTTAAGGATGGCTCGACCGGCAAGGCGATCTGCATAGGCGGCGGACTCTTCGCGCAGGGAATTCGCTTGGCCGGGCCTTCCACCCGGGAGCCCGAACCTTATCGTGGCGGGGCTCGAGTTATTGATCAGCCCCTCGCCGCGACTGTTCCTTCCGCGTGATTTTTCTCGGTCTGACTCGGCACTCTCAGTTAGCCTTCACGCATGACGCTGCCCGACCTGTTTTCCGACGAAGGGCTTCGGCAGTACGAATTTCCGGTCGCGCGCGACACGGTCTTTCTCGCTCATGCGGGTGTCTGTCCGTTGCCGCGTCGCGTTTCGGAAGCGATTCGCGAGTACGCCGGCCTTTGCGCGCGTGGCGATCAGGAGAAATTGTCGCCCGCTCTCAAGATGCGGCATACTCGCCAACTGGCGGCCCGCCTGCTTAATGCGCAGCCGGATGAAATTGCCTTTGTGGGTCCGACCTCGCTGGGGCTCAGCTTCGTCGCCGCGGGTCTGCCGTGGAAAAAAAATGACAATGTCCTCATCTATTTCGATGACTATCCGGCCAATGTCTATCCTTGGCTGGCCCTGGCGGAAAAAGGTGTAGAGGTCCGCTTCCTCAACACGCGCGAACCGGGCCGCATCCGTCCGCTGGACGTAATCGGCCAGGTGGACGAACAGACGCGGCTCGTCGCGCTGGCCTCCTGCCACTTTCTGTCCGGCTTCCGCATTGATTGCAACGCTATCGGCCGCGCCCTGCACGATCGCAACGTTCTCTTTTGCGTGGATGCCATCCAGACGCTGGGCGCCTTTCCCACCACCGTCGAACATATCGATTTCCTGGCCGCCGACGCGCACAAATGGCTGCTCGGTCCCTGCGCGGCGGGAATTCTCTTCGTCCGCAAATCCTTGCAGCAGTCCTTGCGACCCATCGCCCTCGGCTGGCACAACCTGCGCTGTCCAAATTACGTCGCCCAGGAGCAGATGATCTTCCGCCCCGACGCGCGGCGCTACGAGGCCGGCACGCAGAATCTGCTGGGCCTGGCCGGGCTCGAGGCGGCGATGGAGCTGCTCCTGGAAATCGGCCTCGGACGAATTGCCGCCGAATTGCTGCGCAAGCGCGTTCTGCTGGTGGGAGCGCTGCAGGCAAAAGGTTACACCGTCCTGCACGCGGACGCTCCGCCCGCCAACGCCAGTGGCATCACTACCTTCTATCGCCAGGGAATTGAAGCGGCGACGTTGGGCCGGAGATTGGAGGCTGCCGGCATCGTCGCCTCGCTGCGCGCCGACCGCGCCGGCCGCAAATACATCCGTTTCTCGCCGCATTTTTACAACACAGAGCTCGAACTGCAGCGGGCGCTGGAGTTGCTGTGAGCGGAATCGAACTTCGACACTGGACACTCGACGAGCTTTGCGGCTTACTGAGCCGGGTGTGATTCTGACGCGCTGTGAACCCTGATTTGTTAACCAAAGCCAAGTCACTCGGCTTTTCCGACCGGCAGATCGCTCATCTGACCGGCCGCACCGAGGACGAGATCCGCATCGAACGCGTGGAGCGGGGTATCGTTCCCAGTTATCGGCTGGTTGATACCTGTGCCGCCGAATTCGAAGCCTACACGCCTTACTACTATTCGACTTACGATCGGGGCGACGATGAAGTCCGTCGTTCCGACACACGCAAGGTGATGATTCTGGGCGGCGGACCGAATCGCATCGGCCAGGGCATCGAGTTCGACTATTGCTGCGTCCACGCCGCGTTTGCGCTCAAGGAACACGGCTTCGAGACCCTCATGGTCAACTCGAATCCCGAGACGGTCTCCACCGACTACGACACGAGCGACAAGCTGTATTTCGAGCCGCTCACCCTCGAAGACGTCCTGCACATTTACGAGCGGGAAAAATGCTGGGGCGCCATCGCGCAATTCGGCGGGCAGACGCCGCTCAATCTGGCGCTCGGATTGCAAAAGAACGGCGTTAACATCATCGGCACGTCGCCGCAGAGCATTGAAATCGCCGAAGACCGCCAGCTCTTCGCCGCGCTGCTGAACAAGCTGAAGATTCCGCAACCGCCCAACGGTATTGCCACCGATGAAGCTCAAGCGCGGGCCGTCGCCCGCAAGCTCGGCTACCCGATCCTCGTGCGGCCGTCGTTCGTGTTGGGCGGCCGGGCGATGCAAATCGTTTATTCGGACGCCGAACTGCAGCACTACATGCGATTTGCCGTCGAGGCCTCCCCGGAACGACCCGTGCTGGTGGACAAGTTTCTCGAGGACGCCATCGAAGTGGATGTCGATTGCCTCGCCGATGTGGGCCATTTCAACGATGGAAACCAGGGCAACATCGTCATCGGCGGTCTGCTGGAGCACATCGAGTTTGCGGGCGTGCACTCGGGCGATGCGGCGATGGTGCTGCCGCCACACACACTCTCAACGAGCGTGATCGAGACCATCCGCCAATACACGCGCGCGATGGCGCGCGAGTTGAAGGTCATCGGCCTGATGAACGTCCAGTATGCGGTCAAGGGTGAGACCGTTTATGTGCTCGAAGTGAATCCGCGCGCGTCACGGACGGTGCCCTTCGTGAGCAAAGCCATCGGGGTGCCCCTGGCCAAACTTGCCGCCCAGGTAATGGCCGGCAAAAAGCTGAGCGAGCTCGGGTTTACCGGGGAATTCCGCCCGAAATACTGGGCGGTGAAGGAGTCGGTCTTTCCCTTCAGTCGTTTCCACGGCCAGGACATTCTGCTCTCGCCTGAGATGCGTTCGACGGGCGAGGTCATGGGCCTGGACGCGGACCTGGGCATCGCCTACGCGAAGTCCCAAATGGCCGCCAATGCGCCCTTGCCGTTGTGTGGTTGCGTCTTCATCAGCGTGAGCGACGCCCACAAACGGGACGCCGTCGCGGTGGCCCGGCAATTTGCCGAACTCGGTTTTGAAATCATTTCCACCAGCGGCACGGCGACCGTTCTGGAAAAAGCAGGCCTGAAGGTGCGACGGATATTCAAAATCTCCGAGGGCCGACCCAACGCCGTTGACCTGCTGAAAAACAGGGAAATTCATCTGGTGATCAACACCCCTTCCGGCCAGGTGCCGCGGGCGGACGAAGTGAAGATTCGCACCACGGCGGTTTACACCAACACACCGATCATGACGACGCTGGGAGGGGCGCGCGCCGCCGCGTTGGGCATCGCCGCATTGAAGAAACGCGGTTATTCAGTCAAGACGCTGCAGGAGTATTATGGCTGAATACCTGGCCGCCGGCAGCGCACCGGCCTGCCACGACGGCAATTCCGTTCTTCGTTTCCTTCCTCATCTTCGTGTGAATTGATCAGCCATGACGGTCGTCAGCTCCAGGAAGCAGAGAGGGGTCAAGGTGTTTGGCGTCGGGTGTCTCGTCCTTGTGGTCATTGCACTGGCCCTCCCGCTGTGGTTTCCCTGGGTGCTCCGCCCCGCGCTGGCACGCTTCGGCATCCGTTTCGATTCGTATGCGCGCGTTGGCTACACGCGGTTCGCGCTGACCAACGTCCGCCGAGACGCGCCCAACGCGCGGTTCCGCTGTGACCGGCTCTCCGGTTTCCTGCCAGCCCAATGGCTTTGGCGGCGTTTTTCTCCGGCCTCCCCAGAGGAACCCTTTCTGACCGTCGCGCATTGGCGCGTGCGAATTCAGACCGGCGAACAGCCGCGACCAGCAAAACCGTCCCCACTGCCAAATTCAGCTTTCGCGGTTGCGGAAAGGATCAGCGGCGCCCTGCCGATGTGGCGGGTCTGGTTGCCGGCGGCGCAATTGTCTGACGGAAGAGTCGAGATCGGATCAAACGCGGTCGCCGTGGTTAGGCTCGACTGGAGACGAGGCAAAGTCACGGGGCGAGTCGCGTGTTCGAACCCAGGGGAGACATTCGCCGTCCAGGGCGATTTTTCGGGCGCGCCACCTTACGCGATTTCGCTCGATGAAAAGTCGTCGGGGCTGAGCAGCCGTCTCCGGCTGTCGCGCGCGACTGGTCAATGGCAAGCGGCGGGCGACGTGCAGTGGCGCAGCAATCGCCTGGAGGTCGAGGCGGTTTTTGACCGTGACGGGTGGTGGCCCAGACGCGCGGGATTGAAGTCGGATCATTTCCATGTGCCGTCGAAGCTGGTGCGGTTGGAGGGTTATGACGATCCGACCGGGGCATTCGAGTTGAAGTGGGTCGATGGCCACTTTCACCTCGAAGGATCGGCCCGCGCGACGCCGGACGCTGCCGATCGCGCGTTCGCCCCGCCCTTGGAACTCAGTCTCCTGGCGCGCGGCGACACCAATTCGGTGGTGCTGGAGAAGCTCAGAATCACCTCTCCCGCCATCGAGGCGGATTTGTCAAATCCGATCGGCTTGGACCGGTCAGGGAAGCTGACGACGGAGACCGCGACGTTGCGTATGGCGCTTGACCTGGGCCAGCTTCACGGCTCGTCATTCGGAGGGAAGTTGAACGGCCGCGTCAGAGTGAGGCCCCTTCCAGCCGGCCCGCCGACTGCCGAATTCGACTTGAGCGGCCGGGATCTTTCCGGACGCGGCTTCTCCATCACGCAGGCCCATTTGGGCGGCCGGCTGAGTTGGCCCGTTCTGAATCTGGATGGCGCAGAAATCACCCTTGCGGATGGTTCCACTCTGGGAGGCGCAGGTGAGATCGCTCTGAAATCGCGAGTTATTTCGCATGGGAAATGGCATTTTCAAGGCCCATGGGTGCGCCGGTTTTTGCCTCCGGGGCTTACTTTCTCGAACCTGCAAGCGACTGGCGAACTCAGTGGTCCGCTCAGCGCGCCGGTACACTCCGGCGAACTTCAGGCGGACGACTGTTCCGTTCCAATTCTGAAACCTTGCCGCGTCTTCCTCGCCTGGCGCGGAGAGAATCTGGTTTTTCCCGACGTCCAGATCAGGCTGGCTGCCGAAACAGCGACGCTCGACCTGAAGGGCGCGGTTCGCGTGGCCGATCCCCCGGCGCGTTCTTGCGAAATAGACCTGAAGACCTTGACCCTGACTCGAGCGGCCGGCGCGGTGCTTCGATTGGAGCGGCCCTGCCGGATTGCGGCGCGCCGAGAAGTATCCACCGCGGACCGCAATCAGCCGTCAAGCTGGGCGCTCAAAGTCAATGGATTCAGTTGGGCGGGGCCGGATGGCGGGTTGACGCTGGACAGCGATGTGACCTGGCCCCGGCGCGGGAAGATTGACGTCAGCGGTCACGGCCTTTCGTCGGCGGACCTGCGGGAGTTTGTAACCGTGTCGATGGCGAAGACATCTTTGAGCGGGATCGACTTGAAGGCGAATTGGGACGGCGGACCGATCGAGTTCAAGCTTTCTGCCGAGGGCGAATTGCCGGCACTCGAGGACCAGACGTTTCGGGCCAAGGTCAAATTGAGCGGTAATGCCGATGGATTGGTGGCCGATCCCGTCATCGTTTCCGTCCAGGGAACGGAAATCGTGCGTGCCCAGGGGAAGATGCCGCTCACCTTAACTACGGAACCCGGGGGGCTCCGGATCCGACTGGAGGACAAGAAGCCGTTCAATTTTCAGGCGGCGACCGAGCCGAACAAACCGTTTTGGGATTTTGCGCGGCAACGTCTCGGAGTTCGGATTGTCGATCCCAAAGTGGAGGCCAATCTCCAGGGAACGCTCGCGCAACTAACAGGAACTTTGCGAGGGCAGGCTTCTCAAATCAGTCGCTTAAGCTCCACCAACGAGGTCAAGCTGCCGCCGCTGGAAAACCTGCGGTTGGAAGCGCGCTTCGAGCAGGACCGTGTTCAGCTCGGCGAGTTCACATTCGAAGTGGAAAATCAGCCCGTTCGCATTACCGGGGATATTCCGATTCGACAGGACTTTCTTCTCGATTTCATCTCCCACGGCGCGCTGCCGGACTGGCGACGGGCGCGGGCTCGGATCGAGATTGCAGATGCCCGCCTCGAGCCGTTTGCCCGCTATCTTCCCGCAGTGTTGAGTCCGCAAGGACGGCTCAGCGTCAGCCTGGGCGTCGTTCCGGGGGGCGGAGTGAACGGTGAGCTGATGATATCCGGGGCGGCCACCCGATCGTTTACGCCATTGGCTCCCATCCGGGATATTCAGGCCAGGGTGCTGTTCGCGGCAAGACGCGCGACGATCGGTCAGTTCACCGGCCGGATGGGAGGACGAGAGGTGAGCGCGAGCGGCCACTTCGAGCTGCCCGAATCGGGCGCGCCGCAATTCGAGCTCAGATTGCGAGGGGACAACGTTCCGCTGGTGTACCGGCCCGGACTCCTGTTGCGCAGCGATTTCGACCTTCAATTCGCGCAGGCGGGCGGTCAGCCGGCGACCGTTTCGGGCGACGTGACACTGCGGGACGGACTTTTTCTCGAGGATTTGAAGGCTTTGGCGCCCACCAGCCGGGCCGAGCCATTGGGCCGGCCGCCCTATTTCAGTGTGACGGAACAACCGTTCGCCGATTGGAAGCTCAACGTGAGGGTTCAGGGCGAGCGTTTCCTGCGCGTCCGCACGCCATTTTTCCGGGGAGTGGTTTCCACCGACCTCCAGATCCGGGGCGATTTCCAGGAGCCGCAGGCGCTGGGCGAGGCGCGGATCAATTCCGGTCAGATCCGTTTTCCCTTCGGCACTCTCAACCTCGATCATGGGCTGGCCAGTCTGACGAGCGAACATCCGTACGAGCCGCAGTTGTTGGCCGCCGCATCTTCGCGGCTCTATGGTTACAACATAAAAATGGAGATTACCGGCACCGCGAGCGCACCGTTGGTCTCCTTCAGCTCGACGCCGCCCCTGACTTCCGAACAGGTCCTTCTCATGCTGGCGGCGGGCGAACTGCCGCGCGAGGAGTTGAGTTTCTCGCGCGAGAAGAGAGTGGGCAATTTCGCCCTATATCTCGGCAAAGACGTCATTGCGCGCTGGCTGGGCAACGAAGATTCCGCCGACCGGCTCACCATCCGGTCGGGCGAGGACATCTCGCAGGAAGGCCGGACAACTTATTACCTCGAGTACAAACTGAGCGATGACTGGTCGGTGATCGGTGAATACGATCGGTTCAACGCCCTGAACGCCGGTTTGAAATGGAGAATTTTCTCGCGATGAGCGAGGCAAGGGGCATTCACGCTTGGGACAGGCGCGTTTTCAGCGCGGTATTTCATTGTTCTCCTGGCCGCCAACGTGAGGAGACGGATAATGCCGAAGCACGAATGACGAATGACAAAAGAAACCCGAATGCTCAAAATCCGAACCGCGACGATTCCAATACCGTCGTTGGAGATTTCGCGGCTCGGCTGCGCCGGGTGATTTCCGGCCCGGTCCAAAGACTCCTCACGGCTTGCCTGTTGCTGCTCAGCCTTTGCTGCGCACAGGCCCAGGAGAGCAACAAGGTGCAACGCGCCAAACTGAAAGTCTCGGGATTTGGTTTGGTGGGGAATCGCGAGCTGAAAAAAACAATCCGCCTGATGAGCGGTAAAAAAACCGCGCCGGAGTTTTACGACGCCAACTTCGTGGAGGACGCGGCCCTGATCATCATGTCCACGGTGAATCGGGAGGGCTACCTGGCGCCGCGCCTCACGGCGACGCTGAGTTTGGCGGACGGCACGGTGCGGACCTTTGAATGGGACAAAGAGTCCGAAACCGTTCTGCCTGGACCGTTTGCGGCGAAGAAAGTTCGTTTTCGAGTTGAGCGCGGCATGCGCTACTATTACCGTACCCTGACAATTCACGGGCTGAAATCGCTTTCGTCGCCGGAAGCCAGGTCACTATTTGTTCAGACCGGTTTCCTGGTGTCGCTGAAGAGCACCCGTATCTACACCCCGTCGCGGCTCGACCGGTCGGTCAGCGACCTGAAAGAAACGCTCGCGCGGAAAGGCTTTGAACACCCGTTGGTGACCGTGTCGGGGCTGGAGCGAAACGATGCCACGGGGGCCGTCCGTGTGGACGTTGCGGTCGAGGAGGGCTGGAAGACCCTCGTCCGCTCGGTGACGATCGAGGTCTACGCGAAGGATGACCCCAACCCCCGCGGCGCCGGCAGTGTACAGCCGCAAGCGCCTTATTCGCTTCTGTGGCTGCAAAACTTTGTTCAGGGCCTGCGCACCAATGAGTATCGAAAGGGTTTTCCGGACGTGTCGGTCGAGGTTTCCACGATCCGGCGGGAGACGAACGCAGCGAATGTCTTCGTTGACCTTAGGGCTCAGGTTAAGACGAGGTCGAAAGTCAAGCTGGGCCAGGTTCGATTTGCAGGCAACCGGCGGACGAAACGGTCCGTGCTGGAAAGCCGCGTGAAGCTGAAGACAGCCGAATATCTGGACCGGATTGAGGTGGAGCACGGCCGCAACCGGCTCGCGCGGCTCGGGGCATTCGAGTCCGTGAGCGTCCGATACGAACCCGTGGACGACACCACGCGCGATGTGGCCTACGAGGTCAAGGAGGGCAAGGCGCTCGATTTCAGTCTTCTGTTTGGCTACGGCAGTTATGAACTGCTGCGCGGCGGTTTTGAACTCGATCAAAAAAACGCGTTTGGTCTGGCGCATCAGGCCCGGCTGCGGGCAATCCAGTCTTTCAAATCCAGCCGCGCCGACTTTCTCTACACCGTGCCGGAACTGTTCCGCGAAGACGTGGATGTGTTCCTGGATGCGTCCGGATTGCGGCGCGAGGAGATTTCCTTTATCCGCGAGGAATACGGGGGTGGCATCGGCGCGCGAAGATTCTTTCGTCCCATCGACTCCGATGTCAGCGTGCGTTACAACTACCAGTTCCTGACCGCGCTCGACAACCGGGCGACGACGGCCACTGGAGTCCAACGGACCAGAGTGGGTGCTGTGGTGCTCGATTTCCGGCACGACCGCCGCGATAACCCTCTGCTCCCGACTTCGGGCTATGATCTGCTGGCCAATGTCGAGCTGGCCTCCGCTTCCCTCGGCGGCCAGGTGGATTACCAGCGTGTCGAATTGGCCGCTTCCGGTCACCTAAATGTCGTCGGCGGCCTCTTCGTTCATCTCGGCTTGCGGCATGGCGCGGCGCTCCGGCTCGGCGGCGCGGGCGGCGAACTGCCGTTCACCAAGCGCTTCTTTCCCGGCGGCGAAAACTCGGTGCGCGGCTACCAGCAGGGCGAAGCTTCGCCGCGCGACGCGGAGGGCAATCTCCTGGGCGCCGAGACCTACCTGCTCGGCAACGTGGAACTGGAGCAGTTCCTCACACCGTCGGTGTCGCTGGTGGGTTTTGTGGACGCCGTTGGATTTGCCGAACACTTGCGGGATTATCCCGTCAGCGAGGCCTTGTACTCAGTGGGCGGCGGAATTCGCTGGAAGAGCATCGTCGGCCCGGCGCGCCTCGAGTATGGGTACAACCTGAACCGGCGCGCCGGCGATCCTCGAGGCACACTCCATTTCTCGATCGGCTTCCCCTTTTGAGGCGGAGTGCCGGATATTCGCCAAACGTTGCGCTTGATCCCGGTCGCGCCCTCCCCGCGGCATGGTACAAAACGTGTCAAAGCTTTGACTGGATTTGTACCAGTTATTTCCTGGTCCTCACATCGACTCGTCCAGGCACTTGTCCAAGCTGCCCGGCGCAACCGCCGAATGAGTTCCTCCGTTCGACCGTAGCGGCACTTCGGCAGAACGCCGCTCTTATCCGTGCCAGAGTTAGCGGCGCTCTGTCGAGACGCCGCTACGAATTCCTGGTTCAAGCGCCTGCCCGGTCGGACCGGCTCCTGCTCGCGGATGGTCTTCCGCATCGCGTCAATGCCGCGTTTTTGGTTACTGCGGGTAGGTGATGGCCACCGTGATATCCTTTTCGGCCGTTCCCGGTGTGATAGGGCAATCCTTATCGATGCATAAGTAGAGGTGCCCCAGCCCGCCGCCGATCTGGTTCGCGGAGCAACCGCCGCAGAAGACCGGCCTTCCGAAATCATACTCGAAGAAATTACCCGTCCAGTATCGCGGAAACACACCGCTCGAGAAGATGTGCCGGCCGTCGCTGACCAGCCCAGCCACATCTCCAGCGTAGTTGCTGGAGAAATTCGAATTGAACCATTCGATCCGTTCACTGGCGATGGCGGGATAGGTCAGGGCGAAGGTTGCATCCCAGGAATCCTTGGGGCAGCCGGTGCGACTCGGATCGCACACATGCGTGGCGAATATATTCGTCACATAGGCATTCTCAATGTCGTAGTTGCCTGCGTTCGGCGCGGAGCTGTTGCCTGACCGGTCGAAGGCAATGGCGGTGAGATCAAACACACCGTTCCAGTAAGTGGTCGAGGAGAAGAGCGACGACCAGGGAGGAATCGCGGGCGTGGAATTCTTGCCCTTTCCACCGCCATAACCCACCGATGTGGCGGGCAGGAAGTGTCTCGCTCCAGCGCTGACGAAGTCAACGTGATGGACCGCGACATCATCGCTGGCGACAGTTGAAAAGGTGACGTTTCTCACCAGCACTGAACCGAAGCCCGGTGAAAGAGAGCTCAGTGCAGGGGGCGTGCTCTCCGCTTGGCCGGCCAGCGGTAAGGCTGCATCGGCATGCAAAGGCCCAAACCCGAAGGTCAGGTCGAAGCCCGCTCCATCGCCGGCCGATGATTCGATCATGCCTTTCACCTGGGCTGCGGTGAGGGCCGGGTTTCTCGACAAGATCAGACCGGCCAGCCCGGCGACGACCGGAGTCGCCATGGAAGTCCCCGAGAGCGCGTCATAGTTAGTCTTGTAGCCGTATTGCGTATTGAGCGTCACGGGGTAGGTGGGCATGGTGGAAAGCACTGCCACTCCTGGAGCGGTCACGTCGGTTTGAAGGCCGAAGTTCGAGAAGGAAGCTTTCGTCCCTTGTTGGTCCAGAGCTGCCACACTCAACGCGCTGTACCAATAGGCCAAGTCTCCCACGTAGTCCGAGTTGGCGTTGCCCATGGCCACTACCGGGAGAACGTTGTTTCTCAATGCATAGTCCAGCGCGTCGCGCATGATGGTAGTGCGCGAGGACGATCCCAGGGACAGATTGATGACGCGCGCCCCGTGATCCGTGGCGTAAGCGATGCCGGAAGCCACGTCCGATGTCAACCCGGAGCCATCAGCTCCCAGCACCTTTACTGACATCAGGCTGCACAGGCCACAGATCCCGGCCACTCCTATGCCGTTGTTGATGTCGGCCGCAGCGATGCCGGCGACGTGCGTACCATGACCGAAGGAATCGGACGCGCGCTCGCCCTTGACGTAGTTTTTAGTCAAAACGACTTTGCCCGCAAGGTCCGGATGGTTGGCATCGATACCCGTATCCACGATGGCAATGATGATGGAGGGGTCGCCCAAGGTGGCATTCCAGGCCTGCTCCGCCCCAATGAATTGCGGCGCCCATTGGGCGAGGTTGCCGTACTTGGACGTTGGATAGGGTGTGGAGTAATAGGGATCGTTCGGGACCACCATCGCCTCTACGACATAGTCGAGGGCCACCGACTCGACGCCGGGCTGCTGCTTGAGGCGCGCCATCAGGCGGCTCAGGCGCTCGGCGCCCGAGTAAGCGAGGTTGAACGCATCGTCGTTAGTCGGCTGCAGGAGTAAGAGCCGCTGTTCCAAGCCCGGCAAAGTGAGCTTGAACCAGGCGTTGATCGCTGCGGTGGCGTCTCGATGAGCGCCTGCGGACATGATGGACCGGAAGCTTATGACGTCATAGTCGCGGCAGACGACATCAAGGGACGGGTCCCCCGTCGCTGCGGGATTCACAACCTCGCCTGTTACCCTGAGGTTTGCTCGGGCTTGCGGTGTAACCTTCATCAGGATCGCGTTCGATACGAAGCTTGGTTTCTGTGCCGATGTCCCGAGGTCTGTTAGGGCGACAGCATACGGCGTTGACAAAAGGAAGGAAGACGCCGCGATTAACGGGAGCGCAATGCTTGTTAAAGATTTTTCATTCATTCTTTCCTCCATGACTTAAGCTACGGGTTAGGATTTCACGAAGCCGTTTAGCCTCACGCGCTTCGTAAATTCAAACAATGGGGTGTTCGACCCAATCTGGAATGGGGCGTTCCACCCATCTCAAGCCGCCAAGGAATTCGCGTCAGTCTTGCCGCACGCCGCCGTACAGGATACTTTCACCACATGAGCACACAGGAAATCTTGCTCGAAGAGATCAAGCATCAGCCCGAGCCGGTCTTGCGTGAACTCTGGCATTACCTGAAATTCCTCACCCGCCAGTGCGAAGAGGAGAAATGGGCTGAC
>Ga0066709_100001525_pt1 | contig 15469 bp, 15 predicted proteins | sample GraSoiAngelo_158_FD_79665 | JGI IMG/M metagenome (GOLD analysis project Ga0066709, IMG submission 79665) | Grasslands soil microbial communities from the Angelo Coastal Reserve, California, USA - 14_1009_16_30cm | ecosystem: Environmental > Terrestrial > Soil > Grasslands | place: USA...
CATCCGCAAGGCGTTCCTGGAGTTGAAGGATGCCGCGGTGCTGAAATCCTTCCGCGTGCAGGGCTTCGCCGCGACTGACGACAGCGCCTACGACGTATTGCGCGAGACCGCGAAAATTCTCGATCTCGATTTGTCGAAGTTGCGGGGATGACCCCCGTCGCCGACCGCCACGGCGAGATTCTCGCCGCGGAGCGACTTGCCGCGCTCAAGCAGGCGGCTCAGCTCGCGGTGGTGATGCTGGTCTGCGTCCTGGCGCTGTGGGCGACCGGCTTCTTCGACGCCGAGCGCCTGGTGGAAGGCGGGCCTGCTTTTGCTCAGCTGTTCCGCGAAATGGTTCCGCCCGATTTCGGCCGCTGGCAAAGCTGGCTCAAGCCGCTCGCCGACACACTCGCGATGTCGATTGCTGGAACTGCGCTCGCGGTCGCAATTTCGCTACCGCTTGCATTTCTGTGCGCATCCAACACGTCGCCGCACCCGGTGATTTATCACGCCTTCCGCACGATGCTCAGCGGACTGCGCTCGGTGCCCGAACTGATCATGGGTATCGTATTCGTGGCTGCGGTGGGCTTTGGCGCGCTGCCCGGCGTGCTGGCACTCGCGCTGCACTCAACCGGCATGGTCGGCAAGTTCTACGCGGAAGCGATCGAGCACGTCGATCCTCGCCCGATCGAGGCAGCGCGCGCGGCGGGCGCGAGTTCGTTCCAGGTCATCACGCATGCAGTCCTGCCGCAGGTGCTGCCGCAACTCGCCGACATCACGATCTACCGCTGGGAATATCATTTCCGCGCCTCGACCGTGCTCGGCATCGTCGGCGCCGGCGGCATCGGCTTCGAGCTGATCGCGGCGCTGCGTATCATCAAGTATGATCAAGTGTCAGCGATCCTGCTCACGATCCTCATGTGCGTAATCATGGTCGACGGCGTGGGCGCGTGGTTGCGCAGAAAGTTGAAATGAAACCCGAGCGGCCGCGCATTGTCGTCAGCAATTGGGTGCACGAGGACGTGCTCGGGCGCCTTGCCGCGATCGGCGAAGTCGATGCCAACCGCACACGCGCGCAGTGGTCTAGGCAAGAATTGACCAAGCGCGCCGCCTCGGCCGACGCGTTGCTCGCTTTCATGACCGATCATGTCGACGTCGACTTTCTGGCGGCTTGCCCGCGAGTCAAGGTGATCGCGGGCGCGCTCAAGGGCTTCGACAATTTCGATGTTGAGGCCTGCACGGCGGCGGGCGTATGGGTCACGATCGTTCCTGATCTGCTCACCAATCCGACGGCGGAGCTCGCCGTTGCCTTGGCGCTCGGGCTCGGACGCAAATTGCGCGAGGCCGACGCCGTCGTGCGCTCCGGCACGTTCAAGGGCTGGCGGCCTATCCTCTACGCCACCGGGCTCGACCAGTCCGTCGTCGGCATCGTCGGATTGGGCGCCGTCGGCTGCACGCTCGCGACGCGTCTCTCCGGTTTCGGCTGCCGCATCCTTGGGGTCGATCCGAGCGTAGAGGCGCCGCCCGGCGTCATGCGGTGCGATCTGCCGGCGGCACTAGCGGCGAGCGACTACCTGATTTTGGCCGTTCCGCTCTCGGCCGATACCTTCCATATGATCAGCCGCGATGCGCTCAAGCGCATGAAGCCCGGCGCGCTTCTCATCAATATCGGGCGCGGATCGGTCGTCGACGAAACCGCGGTCGCCGACGCACTGGAACGGGGGGCGCTCGGCGGCTACGCAGCCGACGTCTTCGAAATGGGCGCGCCCGAATCGACCGCGCGCGATCGAGCCGCGACTGCTTTCCCATCCGCTGACGGTGTTCACGCCGCATCTCGGCTCGGCGGTCGACCGGGCTCGTCGTGAAATCGCATTGCAGGCGGCAGACAACATCGTCGACGCGCTCTCCGGCCGTGCACCGCGACACGCAGTCAACAAGCCAATCCGACGTCGAGCTGCAAGCTAGAGCGTGGCCATCGCCGCCCTGATCTGCGCGCGCAGCGCATCGATCGAAACGAGGCCCGCGGCCGTCGGCACGTGCCAAAACGCCCAGCCGTTGCAAGCTTCCAATCCTTGCGCCAGCGCGCCGATGCGGTGGATGGAGCCGACCGTCTCGCCCAGCGCGATGGCGCCGTCGGCGCGCACCAGCGCCTCGACCTTGCGCTTGGCGTCGCACAGGCGCGCGCCCGGTGCGATCAGGCCGCGCTCGACGAGCGTGCAAAACGGCACGCGCGGCGCCTCGCGCGCGGTCATGAACGACGCGAGCACCGGCGCGGGGAGCGGCGCGACCGCTGCGATGCGCGCTCGCGCGGCCGCGGCATAGGTTTTCTCGCGCTCGATCCCGATGAAGCGGCGGCCGAGCCGCTTGGCCACCGCGCCGGTGGTGCCGCTGCCGCAGAACGGGTCGAGCACGACGTCGTCGGGCCGCGAGGAGGCGAGAATGACGCGCGCCAGCAACGCCTCGGGTTTTTGCGTCGGATGCAGCTTCTTGCCGTCGCCGCCCTTGAGCCGCTCCTCGCCGGTGCAGAGCGCGATGGTCCAGTCCGAGCGCATCTGCACGCCGTCGTTGCCGGCCTTGAGCGCTTCGTAATTGAAGGTATAGCCCTTGCCGCCCGGTTCGCGCGCCGCCCAGATCAGCGTCTCGTGCGCGTTGGTGAAGCGCCTCCCGCGAAAATTCGGCATCGGATTCGATTTGCGCCACACCACGTCGTTGAGGATCCAGAAGCGCAAATCCTGCAGCAGCGCGCCGACGCGGAAAATGTTGTGATAGGAGCCGATCACCCACAGCGTCGCCTCGCGCTTCATCACGCGCCGGCATGCGATGAGCCAGGCGCGGGTGAAATCGTCGTAAGCGGAAAAACTCGAAAACTTGTCCCAGTCATCGTCGACCGCGTCGACGCGCGAATCGTCGGGACGCTTGAGGTCGCCTTGCAGCTGCAGGTTATAGGGCGGATCGGCAAACACCAGGTCGACCGATTCCGCCGGCAGCTTTGCCATCTCGGCAACGCAGTCGCCGATGAAAATTCGGCCGCTCTCGCCTGCCGTGAAACTGACGCGGGGCGCCCGAGCGGACGCCCCGCGACGCGATGCAACCATGACTCAGAACTCTGACTCAGGCGACGCGGCCGGTGACGCGGGACCTACAACCGACGGCGCGGACTATGAGGGCCGCGGGTAAAAATCGGCTTAAGGCTGCGCACGGCTCTTGGGAAAGGAATGCTTAGCAACTATATTGGCGCCCGCGCGTTGATCGGCGCGGTGGTAACCGAAAAGCAACCGCTGCGGCGACGGTGTGACCGGCCGCGGGCAAGGAGGCGGAGCGATGCGCTTGGACGATCTGCCGGAAAGCGGCAACGTCGAGGATCGACGCGAAGAGGGCGGTTTTGGCGGCGGCGGAGGTGGTTTCGGCCTTCCGATCGGCGGCGGCGGATTGAGCATCGGTGCGATCGTGGCGCTCGGCCTCATCGGCTGGGCGCTCGGCATCGATCCGAGCTTGCTCATCGGCGGCGCCGAGATCTTGACCGGTCCCAGCCAGCCGAAGGTGCAGGCGCCGCCCACGGCGCGGCGCACAACTGGCGCTCCCCAGGATGATATGGGCCGCTTCGTGAGCAAGGTGCTCGGCAGCACCGAGCTGCAGTGGAAGCAAGTCTTCGCCAAGGACGGCAAAACTTATCGCCCGCCGGTCCTCGTTCTCTATCGCGGCGCGACGCATGCCAGTTGCGGCGGAGCCGCGCAAAGCGCGATGGGACCGTTCTACTGCCCAGCCGATCAGAAGGTCTATCTCGACACTTCGTTCTTCGATCAGATCGCGACGCGTTTTCGCGGCTGCGACGTCGGCAGCAGGACCTGCCAGTTCTCGCAGGCCTATGTGATCGCGCACGAGGTCGGCCATCACGTGCAGAACCTGCTGGGCGTCCTGCCGAAGGCGCAACAGGCGCAACGCGCCGCCGACAGCAAGGCGGCGGCCAATCACATCCAGGTGCAGGTCGAGCTGCAGGCCGATTGCCTCGCCGGCGTGTGGGCGAACCGCGAGAACGAAATGCTCAAGAGCGAAGGCAAGCCACCGTTCATCGAACCGGGCGACGTGGAGGCGGCGTTACGCACCGCGGCCGCGATCGGCGACGATACGCTGCAGCGGCGGGCGCGGGGCTACGTGGTTCCCGATTCTTTTACCCACGGGAGCTCCGAGCAGCGCCAACGCTGGTTCAATACCGGCTTCCGCTCGGGTTCGGTCGCAAGCTGCAATACCTTCGCCGCCGCGCAGCTTTAGATCTCCTCCACTGCGTCTCACCGCGCGCCATGCCCGGAATCGACGACAGCAGGCAATTCATTCCGCTCAAGATCGCGGTGCTGACGATTTCCGACACGCGCGCGCTCGCCGAGGACAAGTCCGGCGCGACACTGGTGGAGCGCGCCGAAAAAGCCGGCCACGCCATCGCGGCCCGCGCGATCGTGACCGATGACGTGGAAGAAATCCGCGCGCGGGTCAAAGCGTGGATCGCCGATCCCGCAATCGACGTCATCATCACCACCGGCGGCACCGGTTTCACCGGGCGCGACGTGACGCCGGAGGCGGTCGAGCCCTTGTTCGACAAGCGCATGGAGGGCTTCGCCACCATGTTCCTGATGGTGAGCCAGGCCAAGATCGGCACCTCGGCGATCCAGACGCGCGCGACCGCGGGTGTCGCCGGCGGCACCTACATCTTCTGCCTGCCGGGCTCCCCCGGCGCCTGCCGCGACGCATGGGACGAGATCCTGCTGCACCAGCTCGACTACCGTTACCGTCCGTGCAATTTCGTCGAGATCATGCCGCGCCTCGACGAGCATTTGCGCCGCGCCAAGGCCAAGGGCGCGACCGTCTAGCGCGCCCGCGTTCGGCGCGCTGCTCGATGAGGGGCGTGGGGCCCTGCCGCTAGCGCAGCTCCAGCTCCCACGTCTCGCCGATGAGTTCTTTGCCGAAGGTGTCGTGCGTCTCTTGATGGATGAGCTTAAAGCCGGCGCGCTCGTAGATGCGGCGGGCGGCGGTGAGCACGCTCTGGGTCCAGAGCGTGACCTTGCGGTAGTGCGCCTCGCGCGCAAAGCGCAGAGCCTCCTCGACCAGTCGGGCGCCGATGCCGAGCCCGCGCGCCTTGGGCTCGACCAGAAGGAGGCGCAGCCGCGCGATCTCCGGCGTTTCCCGCATCAGCAGGACCGAGCCGACATTCTCGCCCTCGCGCTCGGCGATCCAGCAGCGCTCGCGCTTGGGGTCGTGGTTGCGGACGAAGGCCGCGACGATTTCCGCGGTCAGCGCTTCGAGCCGCTCGTCCCAACCGTATTCCTCCCCGTAGAGCGCGCCGTGGCGGCTCGCGATCCAACCCATGTCGCCGGGTCGGGGAGGCCGCAGCAGATAGGGGATTTGCGGCGCCGGCGCCTCGCCCAGCACGCTTTCGATGGTGCGCATGGCGCCGACGATGCGTTCCTGATCCGCCACCGATAGCTTGCCGATCATGGCGGCGATTTCGTTCTGCGAACGTTGATCGAGCGGCGCGAACGCCATGCGGCCCTTCGCGGTCAGCGACAACAAGCATTGCCGCCGGTCGGTCGGCGACGGCGTCTTGGTGATGAAGCCGCGCTCGTTGAAGCCGTGCAGGATGCGGCTGAGATAACCGGGATCGAGGCCGAGGTCGGCGGCGAGTTCCGTTGCCGTCGCCCGTTGACGGTGGGCGAGTTCGTAGAGCACGCGGGCTTCGGCGAGCGAATAGGGGCTATGTAAGAAGCCATCCTGCAGCACGCCGATCCGGCGCGTATAGAGGCGGTTGAAGCGGCGGACCGCGCCGACGCGCTGCTCGAAATCGATCATGGAGGTGGTTGCCATGGGGAATGCCCGGGCCACAACGTGACATAGTCAACGAATTAGTTGACCTAGTCAAGTAACTTTGCCCGAACCCGCCACGATCGCCCCTGTGCGGAGCAGCGCGAGGTGGCGGCGGCGCAGCCGGCGGCGGAGGTCGCGTTCGGGCTCCTCCACGTCGCGGTGGCCGCCGAGCGCGGCGTAGCGCGCCTTGGCGATGACCAGTCCTTGGCTTGCATCCGGCTTTGCGCCGAGCGCGGTCCCCAGCAGCGCCAAGGCCTCGAGCAGCCCCGGACGGAACGCCGACACACGGAACACGGCGGCATGGGTGCCGGCGCAACCCTGCAGTTCGGCCTGCTCGACGAAACGCCTGGTTTCATCGACCCAGGTGGCGTCGAGAACGACGCCGGGGCGCAGAAAGAGTAGCCACGACGCGCGCGCGGCGTCGGCCGCCGCCTTGAGCCGCGCCCCGCGCCCTTGGGCCGACACCAGTACGCGGCAGCCGGCGCCGTCCGCGATCGTGGTAGTCGCGTCGCGCGAACCCGCATCGGCGACGATCACTTCGCGCACGATGCCGGCGGCCGCGCCTTGAACCAGTGCAGCCAACGTCGGCAACAGCGCGCGTTCGCTGTTATGCGTGGCAATCACCACGCTGAGCATGATCCCACATCCCTCAAACGCGCCCGACACGGCCCTTATCTATTGCCTGGCCCCCGCGCGCGGAAAAGGAGCCGCCCCTCTTTCCGTTCCCCCTGAGCCGCCAGTCGGCCTGTCTCCCCTTGCATGCCACTGAGCGGGGATTATGTTCTTGTTTTGTTCGATACCTCAAGCTAGGATCGTCCCATGGCTCGCTCCTATGCAGCCGTCAAACGCCCGCCGGCGCCCACGTCCTCCTGGCCCAGCCCCCCTGCGCCGGCGGGCGGCTTTGCCCGCCGTCCTTCACCCCCGCGGGTGGAGAGCGCGAAGCCGCGTCCCGCCGCCGTCGATCTCGATACGCCGGCCGAAGGCGAGGTCGCGGTCGAAGGCGATCGCCGCCGCGGCCGGGGCGCGCAGTCGAACGCCGCCGGCCGCTACGAGCCGCTTGCTCGCGTCGCCTTCGATGATGGCTGGCAGAGTTTCGAGGAGCTGCCGCCGTTCAAGACCACGGTGACCATCGACTCCACCCGTAAGATCATCACTCGCAACGATTCGCCCGACATTTCCTTCGACCGTTCGATCAACCCCTATCGCGGCTGCGAGCACGGCTGCATCTATTGCTTCGCGCGCCCGACCCACGCCTATCTCGGCTTGTCGCCGGGGCTCGATTTCGAAACCAAGCTGTTCGCCAAGCCCGACGCGCCCAAGTTGCTCGAACGCGAGTTGTCGGCCGCTGGCTATGTGCCGCGCACCATCGCCATCGGCACCAACACCGATCCGTACCAGCCGATCGAGCGGAAGCATCAGGTGATGCGGCGCATCCTCGAAGTGCTCGACCGCTACGGCCATCCGGTTGGCATCGTGACGAAATCCGCGCTCGTGTTGCGCGACCTCGAGATCCTCGCGCGCATGGCGCAACGCAATCTGGTCAAGGTGGCGTTGTCGGTGACGACTCTCGATGCCCGGCTCGCGCGCGTGATGGAGCCGCGCGCGGCGACGCCGGCACGCCGGCTCGAGGCGCTGCGGCAACTGACCTCGGCGGGCGTGCCGGCCTCGGTCATGGTGGCACCGGTGATCCCCGCGCTCAACGACGCCGAGATCGAGCGCATCCTCGATGCCGCCGCCGCCGTCGGCGTGCGGGAGGCCGGCTACGTGCTGCTGCGACTTCCGCTCGAAGTGCGGGACCTCTTCCGCGAATGGCTGATGGCCAATTTTCCCGACCGCTACCGCCACGTCTTCAAGCTCATCCGCGAGACCCGCGGCGGCAAGGACTACGATTCGAGTTGGGGCAAGCGCATGACCGGCGGCGGGCCGGTGGCCTGGATGATCGGCCGCCGTTTCGAACTCGCCTGCGAGAAGCGCGGCTTCAACAAGACGCGAACGCGGCTGACGACCGACCATTTCAGTCCGCCCCGGCGCGGCGCCGAGCAGCTGAAATTATTCTGAACTCTTCTTCGTCGTCCCCCGCGCATAGCGCGCCGGAAGACGCGCGTAAATCGCGCTTATGCTGGGGGACGACCCGTGAAGGGTGTCTTTCCCCGCCCTTCACAGCCGGCAACCGCGCACCGGTTGACTTGGGCGCCGCGGCGCGCACCATCGCGCCATGAGTCGCCCGACATCCGCTCGCGCCGTCTCAGCCCGCGCCGCAACCATCAGCGTGGTGCGGCTGCCGCTCGGCGAGGCGGACGTCCGTCCGACCTTCCGCCGCGAGCGCGCCGCGATGAAGCGCGGCGTGTGGCCGATCGCCGGCTGCGACGAGGCGGGCAGGGGTCCGCTCGCCGGCCCGGTCGTCGCCGCCGCGGTCGTGCTCGACCCCAAGCGCGTGCCGCGCGGACTCGACGATTCCAAGAAACTCGATCCGCAGACGCGCGAGAAGCTGCACGCCAAGATTTGTGCGAGCGCGCAGGTCGCGGTTGCGTTCGCGCCGCCGTGGCGCATCGACCGCGACAACATCCTGCGGGCATCTTTGTGGGCGCTCGCGCGCGCGGTGGCGGGCCTGCCGATCAAGCCCCAACTCGTGTTCGTTGACGGCCGGGACCGCATCGATATCGGCTGCGAGTGCAAGGCCGTGATCAGCGGCGATGCCATCCTGGCCTCGATCGCCGCCGCCTCCATCGTCGCCAAGGTCACGCGCGACCGGCTCATGACGCGATTGGGCATGCTCTATCCCGGTTATGGTTTCGAGCATCACAAGGGCTACAGCGTGCCCGAACACTTCGAGGCGCTCGCGCGGCTCGGCCCCACCGTCCACCACCGCCGCTCCTTCGCCCCCGTGGCCGCGGCCTATGGCGACGTCGTGACTGGCAGCATGGAGACCGGCGAGATCGAGCCGGGCGTGTTGCCTCTTTAGCATCAGGGCCTTATCTCTGCCGGTCGCGTCGAGTAACGTCCCGCTGATGCTTTACGTTTCCATCTTCGTCGAGCTCTTGCGTTCGCGCCCGTCGCTGGCGGTTTGGCTGGCGGCGCTGGCGCAGGGGCTGCTGTGGTTGTTGGTCCCGTCGCTGTTCTATGCCGGCCCGCCGGGCGATCTACCGAGCGTGCTCGCGGTCGGACACGAATTCCAGCTCGGCACCTATCTCGGCCCTCCGCTCGCCTTCTGGCTTGCCGAGCTCGCCTACGATCTCGCCGGCCGCAGCCTGGTCGGCGTCTACCTGCTGTCGCAGGTTTGCGTGGTCGTGACCTATTGGGCGGTGTTCACGCTCGGCACTTCGATCGTCGGCGCGCAGCACGCGGCGCTCGCGGTGTTGCTGATGGTGGGCGTCGCCGCCTTCACGGTGCCGACGCCGGACTTCGGCCCGGTCATCCTCACCATGCCGCTGTGGGCCATCATCCTGTTGCATTACTGGCGGGCGGTGGGCGAGCGACGGCGGGCTTATTGGCTGCCGCTGGCGATCGAGATCGGCTTACTTTTGCTCACCACCTATGTAGGCCTCATCCTGGTCGGATTGCTCGTGCTGTTCACGTTTGCAAACCGGCGCGCGCGGGCGGCGCTGAACTCCTATGACCCGCTGATCACGGTGGTGGTCATCGGCGTCGTCATGGGCCCGCATCTCATCTGGCTCGCGGATTGGGGAGAGGGGCTGCGGCCGATGCTGCTGCGGCTGCGCACGCCCGAGGCCGTGGTCGGCAATCTCGTCGCCTGGCTGCGGCAAATCGCGTTGGTCTTCGCGGCACATGCCGGGCTCATCGTGTTGGTCGCGCTGGTGGCCGGATGGCCATGGCCGCGGCACGATCCTGCGCCCGTCATCGTGCGCCGCCCGCTCGATCCCTTCGCCCGGCAATTCGTCTACTTTTTCGCGCTGGCGCCGGCCTTCGCCGGCACGCTGGTGGCGGTGCTGATCGGATGGTCGGCGCCGGTCGGCGGCATCGCGCCGCTCGTCATTCTCTCCGGCCTGCTCGTGGTGGTCGCGGCCGGCGACGGCATCGAGTTCAATCGCCAACACGTGGTCATCGCGGCCTGGTTCGGCTTGCTGATCATTCCCGCGCTGATGGCGATCGCTGCAGTCGTGGTCCTGCCGTGGCTCAACGTCGATCTCAAGGTAACGTACCCGGCGCAGGCGATGGCGCGTTTCTTTTCCGAGAGCTTCGAGCGCCGCACCGGCGCGCCGCTGAAAATCGTCACCGGCGACCCGCGCACCGCCGCGCTCATCGCGCTCGGCGCGCCCAGCCGCCCGAGCCTTTTTCTCGACGCCACGCCCGAGCGTTCGCCGTGGGTGACGGCCGACGCGATCAAGAGCAAGGGTGCAATCGTCGTTTGGCCGACCACCGATACCGCCGGAACGCCGCCGGCCGAGATCAAGGAGCGGTTTCCGGATCTCGTGCCCGAGGTGCCGCGCGCATTCGAACGCTCGGTGCAGGGTCAGCTGCCGCTCTTGCGCATCGGCTGGGCGGTGATACGGCCGCAGGCGCAGGCGGCACCCTCAGCCGCCGCCGGCGAGCAGAAGCCTTAAGGGCTCGCGCGGTACGGATCGTCTCGGCTCGATCCATGACTTCGCGGCAATCGCCTGCCGAACCTTCAGTACAGATTCCAGTGCTGCGGCCGGTAGATCGTTTCCCGCGGCGGGATCGGCGCAGCCGAATCGCCCTCGGGATCCGGTGGCCCGGCCCACGCCTTGATCGCCACAACGGTCACTGCCATCGCAAGAACCAATGCGAAGACAAATGCGAGCCTTTCTGATGTGCGTGCCATGTCTGCCTCCTAGGGCCAGATCGATGTCGCTGTGCCGGACTCTAGGAGGGAATCCGCAAGGGATATGTGAGCGGCCTTACAGTCGCGTGAAATAGAGCCTGCGCGGACCTTGACCAATAGGAAGACCCTATGGGTGACACGCAGCCGATCGCCGGTGGACAAATCGCCGATGTCCGAGGGTTGCAGTTGGGTTGGTGGCCGCTTCGCCGCTATGGTTGCCCGGCTGCGGGCCGGATCTTGCCGACGCCCTTGTTTGCAGGCCGGCGCGCCGAGCGTTCAACGGCTGGGGGAGTTAGATGACCGACGCGACCAAGCCTTCGGGCGAGCGAGCGTTTCTCGATCGCTATTTCGGCCTGAGCGAGAGCGGCAGCGATGTGCATACCGAGTTCATCGCCGGGATCACGACTTTCCTCACCATGGTCTACATCGTCTTCGTCAACCCGCAAATCCTCGGCAATGCGGGCATGGACAAGGGCGCAGTGTTCGCCGCGACCTGCATCGCGGCCGCGGTCTCGACCTTGGTGATGGCGCTCTACGCCAATTATCCCATCGCGCTCGCGCCGGGCATGGGGCTCAATGCGTTCTTCGCGTTCACCGTAGTGCTCGGACACAAATACACATGGCAGCAAGCCCTTGCCGGCGTGTTCTGCTCGGGGGTGCTCTTCTTCCTCATTTCCATCTTCAACATCCGCGAATACATCATCAACTCGATCCCGAAGAATCTCAAATTGGCGATCTCCGCCGGCGTCGGGCTCTTTCTCGGCATCATCGCGCTCGAGGAAGCCAAGATCGTGGTCGCCAACCCGGCGACGCTGGTCACGCTCGGTGATCTCAAGCAGTGGCCGGCGATCCTCTGTCTCGCCGGCTTCATCGTCATCGTGGCGCTCAATTACCGCAACGTCATCGGCGCCACGCTCATCGGGATCCTCGCGGCGACGCTCATCGGCCTGCCGCTGGGGCTCGCCGAGTTCACCGGCATCGTGTCGGCGCCGCCCTCGCTCGCGCCGACCTTCCTGCAGCTCGACTTCTCCCGCATCGCGGAGCTGACCTTCATTATCATCGTGTTCAGCTTTCTCATGGTCGACGTATTCGACAACGCCGGCACGCTGATCGGCGTCGCCCACCGCGCGGGTCTGCTCGACGCCGACGGCAACCTGCCGCGCATGAAGCAGGCGCTGCTCGCCGACAGCTTCGCCGCCATGTTCGGCGCGCTCATCGGCACGTCGACGACCACGAGCTATATCGAAAGCGCGGCCGGCGTGTCGGCCGGCGGCCGCACCGGCCTGACCGCCGTTTTCGTCGCGCTGTTCTTTCTCCTGGCGTTGTTCTTCGCGCCGCTGGCTGGAATGATCCCAGCCTACGCCTCGGCGGCGGCGCTGCTTTATGTCGCCTGCGTGATGACGCGCGGACTTGCCGAAATCGATTGGGAGGACATCACGGAATATGCGCCGGCGGTGGTGGCCGCGGTCACCATGCCGCTCACCTATTCGATCGCGACCGGCATCGGCCTGGGCTTCATCACCTATGCCTTGGCCAAGCTGATCGCCGGTAAATTCGACGAGGCCAAACCGGCGGTGGTGATCTTGGCGGTGATCTTCGCCATCAAGTTCGCGTTGCCGGGATAGCGAGGCGGCCGGCGCCCGATCAGTCGATCACCGCCACCGCGTTGATTTCGACGAGGCAGCGCGGATCGGTGGCAAGCCGCACCACCTGCACTGTCGTCGTCGCGGGCTTGGCGTCGTGGAAATACTCGCCCCACACCCGGTTGAGCGCATCCTGGTCGGAAAGATCGGTGACGAAGCGGTCGGCGGTGACCACGTCGGCGAAGCTCGCACCCACCGCCTCGAGGCCGCGCTTCAAGTTCTCGAGCGCGGCGCGGGCCTGGCCCGCCATATCCCGCGGCATTGTATCGAATTCTTCCGGCCGGTGCGGATGGTGGTGATAGACCGGCGCCGCGGTGACGCCGGCGAGATAGACGGTCGTGCCGCCCTTGACCTTGATCGCGGGCGCATAGGGCATCCACATATCGGGCGCATTGGGCCAGTGCACGTGCTCGATCGCCTTTGCCATGCTGTGCCTCCCTTTGCTGATTGCGGCGCGTGGCGCTAGGTCGCCAGCGCCTTCTTGATCGCGAGAAAATCCCGCCAAGCAAGGCGCTTCTGCAGCGGCTGGCGCAGGAGATAGGCGGGATGCAGCGTTGCCATCGCGCGGATTTCGCGCGTGCCGGTGTGAAAGGAAAACCAGCGCCCGCGCGTCTTGAGGATGCCTTCCTTGCTGTTGAGCAACGTCTGGGTCGAAGGATTGCCGAGGCAGATCAATATGTCGGGGTCGGCGAGCTCGATCTGGCGCAGCATGAAAGGCAGGCAGATCGCGGATTCCTGCGGCGTCGGCGTGCGATTGCCGGGCGGACGCCACGGCACGATGTTGGCGATGTAGGCCGAGGTGCGGTCAAGCCCGATCGCCGCCATCATCCGGTCGAGCAGCTTGCCCGAGCGGCCGACGAACGGCAGGCCCTCGATGTCCTCGTCGCGCCCCGGCGCTTCGCCCACGAACATGACGCGCGCTTGCGGATTGCCGTCGGCGAAAACGAGCTGGGTCGCGGTCGTGCGCAACGCGCAGCCTTCGAAGCGTTCGAGCAGCGCGCGCAGCTCCTCGAGGCTGGCCGCACTTTTCGCAGCCTCGCGCGCCGCCATCACGGCGGCCTCGGGTGACACGGCGACCGCAGCAGCGACCCGGCCCGGGAGCTCGCGCTCGCGCGTGGGAGCCGCCCGGGCGCTGCTCGCCTCGCCTTTTGCCCGGGCGGCCTCTGCGCGTGGAGCGGGGACGGCGCTTGGGCGATCGGTCGCGAACCGGTCGGTCGGCGTCTCCTCGAGCAGCGCATCGACCCCCGCCTCCCGGTAGAAGGCGAGAAGCTCGCGAGCGGCCCCTTCGCGGTCCGTGCTGGTCATCGCTGTTCCCCGGATCGGCGCTCTGGCGGGACGCCGCAACAATGCCTGCTGTCCACCCGGAGTAAAAGGGGTAGACCGCTCGCGGTTCGTTGTTACAGTCCTGCCGGACGCATATGCCGTCTCGCTTTGGAGAAGGCGATGAGCGCAGAGGAACTGCCCGCCCGCGAGGCGATGGAGTTCGACGTCGTGATCGTCGGCGCCGGGCCCGCCGGCCTCGCCGCGGCGATCCGACTCAAACAGCTTTCGCCCGATACATCCGTGGTCGTGGTCGAAAAAGGGTCCGAGGTCGGCGCACACATTCTCTCGGGCGCCGTGGTCGATCCCATCGGGCTCGATCAGCTCGTGCCGGATTGGCGCAGCGAGGATAGCCCACTCAAGACCAAAGTGAGCGACGACCGCTTCTATTGGCTGTCGGCGTCGCGCGCGGTGCGCCTGCCGAACCTCATGCTGCCGCCGTTGATGAACAACCACGGCAATTACGTGGTCTCGCTCGGTAACGTCTGTCGCTGGCTGGCGACCAAGGCGGAAGCGTTGGGAATCGAAATCTACCCGGGCTTTGCCGCCGCCGAAGTGCTGTTCGATGGTAACGGCGCGGTGGCCGGCGTTGCCACCGGCGACATGGGTCTCGCCAAGGATGGCCACCACAAGGATAGCTTCACCCGCGGCATGGAGTTGCGCGCGAAATACACGCTGTTGGCCGAGGGCGCGCGCGGCAGTCTCACCAAGACCCTCATGCATCGCTTCGGCCTGGGCGAAGGCCGCCAACCGCAGAAATTCGGCCTCGGCCTGAAAGAGCTGTGGCAGGTCGCGCCCGAAAAATATCGTCCCGGCTTAGTGCAGCACACGTTCGGCTGGCCGCTCGACAACCGCACCGGCGGCGGCTCCTTTCTCTATCATTTCGACGACCGGCTCGTTTCGGTCGGTTTCGTGGTGCATCTCAATTACGAAAATCCGTACCTCTCGCCGTACGAGGAATTTCAACGCTTCAAGAACCATCCGCTGCTGCGCCCGACATTCGAGGGCGGCAAGCGGCTCGCCTATGGCGCGCGCGCATTGACCGAGGGCGGATGGCAGTCGGTGCCCAAGCTCGCCTTTCCCGGCGGTGCGCTGCTGGGCTGTGCGGCCGGGTTCATGAACGTGCCGCGCATCAAGGGCAGCCACAATGCGATGCTGTCGGGAATGCTCGCGGCCGAGCACGTGGCCGCGGCGCTCAAGGCCGGTCGGCGCAACGACGAGCTTACGGACTACGAGGCGGCCTGGCGCTCCTCCGCGATCGGCGCCGATCTGTGGAAAGTACGCAATGCCAAGCCGCTGTGGTCGCGCTTCGGCACGTTTGGGGGCATCGCCCTCGGTGGCGTCGATATGTGGACCAACACGGCGGGCTTCTCGCTGTTCGGTACGCTCGGCCACGGCAAGCCCGATTGGGCGTCGCTCAAGCCGGCGGCGCAATGTACTCCCATCGCCTATCCCAAACCCGACGGTACCGTCACCTTCGACCGCCTCTCCTCGGTGTTCCTTTCCAATACCAATCACGAGGAGGACCAGCCGGCGCACCTGAAAGTCGCCGATCTCAAGCTGCAGAAGGCGTCCGAGCACGACATCTACGCGGGCCCATCCGCCCGCTACTGTCCGGCCGGCGTTTACGAGTGGGTGGAGGAGGCGGGCTCACCCCGCTTCGTGATCAACGCGCAGAACTGCGTCCACTGCAAAACCTGCGACATCAAGGACCCGAATCAGAACATCACCTGGGTTCCGCCCGAGGGTGGCGGCGGGCCGAATTATCCGAATATGTGAATGGATCCTTGGCCATAACCTCGCGCCGGTGCCCGGCGCTCCGCGGATGTGAGCCGAGCGGGGCTTGGGGCGTCACGATGCTGCCCTTATCGGG
>Ga0066709_100001526_pt1 | contig 15467 bp, 17 predicted proteins | sample GraSoiAngelo_158_FD_79665 | JGI IMG/M metagenome (GOLD analysis project Ga0066709, IMG submission 79665) | Grasslands soil microbial communities from the Angelo Coastal Reserve, California, USA - 14_1009_16_30cm | ecosystem: Environmental > Terrestrial > Soil > Grasslands | place: USA...
TACGAGGGCACGCACGATATCCACACGCTGATTTTGGGGCAGGAGATCACCGGCCTCAGCGCGTTCAACTGAGATGAAGATCGCCGTCTGCGTGAAGCGCGTCCCCGACAGCGAGACGCGCGTCAAGATCGCCGCCGACGGCAGGCGCCTCGATGAAGCGGGCGTGAAGTTCGTGGTGAACCCCTACGATGAGTTCGCCGTCGAGGAAGCGCTCCAACGCCGAGAGAAAGCCGGCGCTGGGGAAGTCGCCGTGATTTGCCTCGGCCCCGCCGCCGCTCAAGAGACGATCCGCACCGCTCTCGCCATGGGTGCCGACCGCGGCATCTTGCTCCAGACCGACGCGATCCCCGCCGACGGCCTCGAGACAGCCAAGGCGCTCGCCGCCGAGCTCAAGGACGGCGGCTGGGACTTGATCCTGTTCGGCAAGATGGCGATCGACGACTACAATCATCAGGTCGGCCCGATGGTCGCCGAGCTGCTTGGCCTGCCGTGCGTCACGGCGGTCGCCCACCTCGCGCTCGATGGCGGCAAGGGCGTGGCCGAGCGGGAGATCGAGGGCGGTATCGAAGTCGTCGAGTTCCCAATTCCCGCCGTGCTCACGACCGACAAAGGTCTGAACGAGCCCCGCTATCCGGCACTCAAGGGCATCATGGCGGCCAAGAAGAAGCCGCTCGAAGTAAAACCGGTGCAGCTCGGCGCTGGCGGAGTCGAGATCCTCGCCATGACCCCACCCCCGGAGCGAAAGGACGGGAAGATCGTGGGCGAGGGGCCGGACGCGGTCCCCGAGCTGGTGCGGCTGCTCCGGGAGGAGGCGAAGGTCCTGTGAGCGGCGTGCTGGCGGTGTGCGAGCAGCGCGACGCTGTGCTGCGCAAGGTGTCGCACGAGGTGGTGACGGGCGCGCGCCGGCTCGCCGACGCCCTCGGGGCAAATGTCGAGGCCGTGGTCTGCGCCGCCGCCGCCGTCCCAGGGTCCGACCGGCTCGGTGCGTTCGGCGCCGACCAGGTCGCTACCCTCGCCAATGCCGGCTTCGCCAGGTACGCACCGGAGGGGTGTGCGCAAGCGATCGCGGAGCGGGTGAAGGGCGGAGGCTACGGCGCCGTAGTGTTCGCCGCGAGCGCTACGGGGAAGGACTTGGCGCCCCGTGTCGCTGCGAGGCTCGGCGTGGCACTCGCCGCCGACGTCACCGACGTGGCCGTGGATGGCGGCGCGGTCGTCGCCACGCGGCCGGTCTACGCCGGCAAGGCCCTGCTCAGGGTAAAGCTGGCCGGGAAGCCGGCGGTCCTGTCGCTCCGCCCCAACGTTTTCACGCCCGTCGAGCGGCCCAAGGCCGGCGCGGCTGAAGTGGTGGCGGTGAGCGTTCCGGCCGGTCGAGTCACGGTGCGTGAGATCAAGGCCGCCGAGGCGGGTGCGCTCGACGTCGCGGAGGCTCAGATCGTGATCTCTGGCGGCAGGGGTCTCAAAGAGCCCGCAAACTTCAAGGTGATAGAAGAGTTGGCCCGCGCCTTCGGGGGTCGAGCGGCCGTGGGCGCCTCGCGCGCCGTGGTCGACGCGGGATGGCGGCCTCATGCCGACCAGGTCGGCCAGACGGGAAAGACGGTCAGCCCCACCCTCTACATCGCCGTCGGGATCTCGGGCGCAATCCAGCACCTCGCGGGGATGCGGACGTCGAAGGTGATTGTGGCGATCAACAAGGACAAGGAGGCGCCGATCTTCAAGGTGGCGGACTACGGCGTCGTCGGGGACTTGTTCGAGATCGTGCCGCGCCTCGCCGCGGAGATCAAAAAGCTCCATGGCTAGCGCGATCCTCCCCGCCGACTACCAACCCTCGCTCCCTCAGGAGCGCCTGATCCTGAAGGACGGGACCCCCGGGGCGGGCGACCGGATGGAGCTCGACGTGCTCATCGTCGGCGCCGGTCCCGCCGGGCTGTCGTGCGCGATCGAGCTGACGAAGCTCGGCAAGGCCGGCGGCGTCGAGCTGAACATCGGCGTGCTCGAGAAGTCCGAGGCGCTCGGCGAGCATTCGCTGTCGGGCGCCGTCGTCAATCCGCGGCCGTTCCGCGAGCTGTTCCCGCACCTCAAGGACTCGGACTTCCCCTTCCACGGGAGAGTGAAGAAGGAGGCCGTGTACTTGCTAACGGCCAACGGCCAATGGCGCCTTCCCGTGCCTCCGACGATGCACAATAAGGGCTTCTACGTCGCATCGCTGTGCGAGATCGTCCGCTGGCTCGGCGCCCGGGCAGAAGAGGCGGGAGTCAACATCTTCACGGGCTTCCCCGCCGCGAGCCTGCTGACCAAGGGCAACAGGGTCGTCGGCGTGCGCACCGCCCCGGCCGGGCTGGACCGCGACGGCGCACCGGGCTCTACGTACACGGCGCCGAACGATCTCGCGGCCAAGGTCACTGCCCTCGCCGAGGGGACCCGGGGCATGCTATCCCAGGCGTGGTGCCAGTGGCAGGGCGTCACGTCCCGCAACCCGCAGATCTTCGCGCTGGGCGTCAAGGAGCTGTGGGAGACCAAGACGCCCTTGGCCCGCGTGATTCACACGATGGGCTGGCCGCTCCCCGCTGATGCCTTCGGCGGGAGCTTCATGTACCCGCTCGAGCCGAACCTCGTCGCCGTCGGTCTCGTGGTGGGGCTCGACTATGAAGATGCCGGACTCGACGTGCACGTCCTGCTGCAGCGCCTCAAGCGGCACCCGCTGTTTCGTCCCTATCTCGAGGGCGGGGAAATGGTGGAGTGGGGGGCGAAGACGATTCCCGAGGGCGGATTCTACGCCCTCCCGAACCGCTACTCCGGCGAGGGCATCGTCATCCTGGGCGACGCAGCGGGGTTCGTGGACGTGCCGTCGCTCAAGGGGATCCACTACGCCATGCAGTCGGGGATCTACGCCGCGCGGGCGATTTATCCCGCAGTGAAGGCGGTGGACCCGGCGGCGCGACGGCTGGCGGAGTACGACCGGCTGGTGAGCCACTCGTACGTTGGGCGCGACCTCTATCGCACCCGCAACATGCGGCTCGCGTTCAAAGATGGGTTCGTTCTCGGCGGGCTCCAGGCGGCCCTGATGACGCTCACACGCGGACTGTTCCCCGGATGGCGGTATACGATCCGGGCGGATGCGGCGAAGGTGCGGCGAGCCCCAGGCGCCCCGGGCTTGCGACCGAGGGCCGACCCCGAAGGGGCGGCCCGAGGAAGTCCTTTAGGGCGCCCGGGGTCAGCCGATGCACCCGACGGGACGCTGACCTTCAGCAAGGTGGACGCAGTCTTCAAGTCGGGGAACGCGACGCGGGACACGGTCCCCACGCATCTCGTGGTGGGACGCGATATCCCGCCGGACGTCGCGCGGTTCTACGCGGCGATGTGCCCGGCGGGTGTGTACGAATTGGTTGAGCCCGCTGTAGGGGCGCAGCATGCTGCGCCCCTACTCCGCGTCAACGCACCGAACTGCGTGGATTGCAAGGCGACGGACGTGCTGGGGCCTAGGTGGACGCCGCGCGAAGGCGGCAGCGGGCCGAAGTACAAACGGATGTAGTTGTGGGAGTCTGGCTCACGAGCGCCCTGTTCCGGTCTTACCTGCGCCGTTTCATCCTGCTCTGGATCGTCGGCAAGGTTGCGAACGCCGCCACCGCCGCCGTCGTCGGGCTCCCCCCCCTCGCCTTTCGTCCCGGCACCGAGCTGGTCGTATGCGCGCTCGAGCTCGCGGTGCTCGTCGCATTCGTTCGCCGCGCGAACGAGGACATTCTGCTCGGCAATCTCAGGCTGCGGCTTCCGGTCGCACTCGCGCCATTGGTTCTCGTCCATGTCGCGCTCAGCCTCGCCACGAGCCTGCTCGCGTGATTTCCGGCGACTCGATCACGCTGCGCCTGGGCGGTCGCGCGATCCTCCAGTCGGCCTACGTGGACGCCGTGCCCGGGTCGATCACCGCGCTCGTGGGCCGGTCGGGCGCCGGCAAGACGACGCTGTTCGAAGTCCTGGTCGGCCGCCGGCGTCCGGACGGCGGCCAGGTGCGATGGAATGGCGAGCGCGTCGGCCGGCCCGCCCTCCCAGCCCTGGCGCGGCGTGGGCTGTTCTATCACCCGGACAGGCCCTGGTTGGCCGTGCACCTGAGCCTCGCTGACCACATGCAGTTGCTCGGCACAGCGCACGATTGGCGCGGAGCAGTCGACGCGCTGGGGGCCACCGCGTGGCTCGGCCGGCGAATCGGCACGTTATCCGGCGGGGAGCTGCGCTTGGCGGAGCTGGCGCTCGGGTTCGCGCTGCGCCCGACCGTCGCCCTGCTCGACGAGCCATTCCGCGGCCTCGAGCCGCGGCACCGCGACGAGGTGGCGACGGTAGTGCGGCGCTTCGCGGCAGGCGGCGCCGCCGTGCTGTACGCCGACCACGATGTACACGCCGTCCGCGGCACCGCGGACCGGCTGTTCAGCATCGAGCAGGGCGCAACGCGCTTGGTGCCGGACTTCAGGGAGCGGCCCCTGCACGAGTGGTACCACGCGTGGCCCACGTGACCGGGGGCGGCGTGTGGCAGCGGCGCCCACTTCTTCAGGGCTTTCCCTGATGCGACTACGCACCGGAATGGTGCGGGGCGCGTCTGACTAATCCGTTAGGCCAACATGTTAACTCCAGTCCTGTGAATCCGTTGAGCCCCCGTTGCCGCCGTCCGGCGCGGCGGCCCGGTTCGTGCCTCACCTCTCCCCGGACGCGCCCTGGAGTCCAGCCAAGCGGAGGGGAATGAATGGAGATCGTGGGCCAGGAACGGCGCGCGTCGGCCGACCGACGGCAAGGGCAGGAGCGGCGGGTGGAGAACCAGCCGGTCCAGCTCGACCAGCGGAGCGGGGTCGACCGGCGTGCGTCACACGATCGCCGCGGCCCGTCGGACCAGCGGCGGGACTCGCCGCCGCTGGGGTTAATGCAGCGGCGCGCCACGCCGGTGCCGCTGGTGGACGATTCACCGCCCTTCGCGGTCCGCCTGAAGCACCTGGCTCATGTCGACCTCACCGAGAACGAAGCGGAGCGGCACTGGCGGGCAATCGCCCGGCACCGCCGCAACCTCGTGGAGCGGCTGGGCCGCGACGCGGGCCAGGAGGTGGCCACCCTCGATTACTTCCTGAACGTCTCGCCGCGGCTGGCGCAGCCCACCGTGATCGAGAGCGCGGCGCTGGCGGCGATCGAGCGGGACGCGATCGTTGATGCGCTCACCGGCCTCTTCAATCGGGGATTCTTCAAGTCGGCGCTGCGCCGCGAGGTGGAACGCTGCCGGCGCCATCACGTGACGTCGTCCCTGATCATGTTCGACCTCGACAACTTCAAGGCGACGAACGACCGCTTCGGCCACGGGACGGGCGATCGCGCGCTGCAGGCGCTCGGCGAGCTGATGTGCCGCCACCTGCGCGCCGTGGACATGCCGTGCCGCTACGGCGGCGACGAGTTCACGGTTATCCTTCCCGACACCGGGCGGGAGGCGGCGCTGGCCGTCGCCCAGCGCATCGCCGCGGACGCCAACCGGCAGTTCCGTGACGTCCCGGTGGACAACCGCCGGCTCGCGCTGACGATGAGCGGGGGCGGAGTGACGTTCTCCGACGGCGGTCCGGTGGAAGCGCTGGTGGCGGCGGCCGATCGGGCGCTGTACGCAGCCAAGACCGCGGGCGGAAGCCGGATCAGCTGGGGCTAGGGGTTGGGGCTCACGAGCCCCGACAGCTTGATCCCGTCGATGATGAACTGCGCCGCGATGGCGCACAGCACCAAGCCCATCAGGCGGGTGAGGATCCGCATCCCCGTCTGGCCCAGGCGGCGCTCCACCAACGTGGCCCCCGCGAGCACGTAAAACGAGATCAGCGCGGTCAACGCGATCGACGCGTACACCGCGAGGATCGGTACCAGGCCCTTGGCGCCGAGGGCCAGCACCATCACCGTCGAGATCGCTCCCGGGCCGGCGAGCATCGGGACGCCCAGGGGAATGATCCCGATGTCCTCCTTCTGGATGCCCTCGGCCGTCTCGACGGGCGTCTCGCGTTGCTGGCTGCGCCGGGCCTGGACCATGTCGAGGGCGTTGAGGCCGATCAGCACGCCGCCCGCGATCTTGAACGCCCCGATCGTGATCCCGAAGATCTTGAAGATCAGGCTCCCACCCAGCGCGAACAGCGTGAGGGTGATCGCGCACGTCCACGCACCCCGTCGGGCGAGGATACGCCGCTGAGCCGGGCTGTCCCGCTCCGTCATGGCGAGAAAGGTCGGCACCGCCGCGAACGGATCGACGATGAACAGGACCGAGGTGAAGACGAGCAGCAGCTCCATCAGCGCCCCGTGAGGATTCCGGTTCGCACGCGCCGCATCTCTTCGGACCCGTCCGGCAGGTCGCGGAGCGCGGCCCGCAGGCGCGGGTAGGGCACGGCCGCGAATCGGATGGTCTGTGGAGTGCCGTCCCGGACGACGTTGACGGCGACCGTCGTGCCGGTGGCGACGCCCCGGAGGACGGCGGTCAGGTCGCTGCCGTCGAGAATCACGCGGCCGTTCACCCGCACCAGCTCGTCTCCCGTCCGCAGCCCGGCGGCGGCGGCGGCGCTCCCCGGCAGGGCGACGGCGCGCCAGCGCCCACCCTGTACGGCCGGCGGGATCGCGGCGATGCGGGAATCCGCGGCGGGCTCCTCGCGGAAGGCGATGGTCCAGCCTGCCGCCCGCAGGAAGTCGTCCCAGGGAATCTCGGCGGTGCCGCTCACGTAGCGGCGCCAGAAAGCCTGGAAGTCGAGCCCGGTGGCGGTGTGGATCGCCGTCTGCAAGTCCTCGCTCGTGAACCCCCGCTCCCCCGCGTGATGATCGAACAGATAGCGCATCACGTCGTCGAGCGACTTGGCGTTGTCGGTCGAGTCGCGGATCGCGAGGTCGAGCAGGAAGCCGACCAGCTGCCCCTGGAGATAGTAGGAGATGATGTGGCTGTCGTTGACTTCCGGGCTGTCCCACACCGTCCAGGATGCGCGCTCGGGGGAGACCACGAGCCGGGCCGCGTTGCCGCGGTGATTCGCGATCGCGTCGCCCATACGGCGGGCAAAGTCGCCGGCGCTATTGAGGCCGCTGCGCGCGAGGATCACCTCCGTGTAGTAGTCGGTGATACCCTCGCTCACCCAGAGATTGAGCGTCCGCACGGGACGCTCGTAGTCGAAGGGGCCGAGCTCCACCGGCCGGATGCGCTTCACGTTCCAGGTGTGAAAGAACTCGTGGGCGCTGACCCCTTCAGCGCCGGCCGGACGGCGCGCCAAAACGTCGCCGCTGACGCCGATGGTCGTCGAGTTGAGGTGTTCGAGGCCGCCTCCCCGGCCCGCGACGAAGATGAACGTGTAGTCTTTGTACGGCGGAGTCCCGAAGATGGCGATGGTCGTCGTGGCGATCCGCCGCAGCATGTCCACGAACGCGCGCCCGGCGGAGGCGGGCCGGCCACCGAGGTCGACCACCGCGCGGTGCGGTACGCCACCGGCGGTGAAGTGGTAGGAGAGAAACCGCCCGACGAGCACCGGAGAGTCGATGAGCACGTCGTAGCTCGGCGCCCAGTAGGTCGTGCTGTCGGTCGTGGGTACGAGGCCGGTCGCGATGCGCCAGCCGGCTGGCAGCCGGAAGCTCACGTGCGCCGGCGTCAGCTTCCAGCCGTCCAGATAGAGGAACGTCCGGGGTCCGTCCACCATCCCGGAGGCGGCTCCCAGGAACCAGCGGTTATTGGGGCGCCGCCACTGCACCGGGTCCCGGATCGCCGCGGAGTAACGCACCACGACGCCTGCCGCACCCTTGGTGTCCACCGTCCACGAGATCTCCGAGTCGTGCGTGACCGGGAGCGCCTCTCCTCCCCCCCCCCCCGCCCCCTCTCCCCCCCCGCCCACGGCGCTGAACGCCGTGACGTCCGCGATGTTCATCCCCGAGTCCATCAGGCGGTAGGCGCCCGGGGCCCAGTTCGGGATCACGAGCCGCGCCGGGTTGGGCGGGTTGGCGATCCGGAGCTCCACGAAGTACGCGGAGCGGTCGCCGGCCTTCACGGTCACAGTGTAATCGACCTTCGGGTCGGTGCGGCGGTACTGCTGAATGAATGCGCCAGAATAGGTCTGGAGCGGTTGTTGAGCGACGAGCAGCGAGAGTGCCAGCCGGATCATTGCGATGTCCAGATTTGAGTCGATCGTGAAGTCGCCAAATCAGAACGGCGGCTCCGCCACATGATGGGGATCGTCCAGCACCAGTGCTTGCAACGTCGTTCCCGCGACGACCGCCGGCATGTCCTCGGGGACGATGAGCAGCGCCGTGGCGCGGGCCATGCTCGTGAGAATGCCCGAGCCCTGCGGCCCTGTCAAACGAGCGGTGAGCGGTCCACCGCCCTCACCCGCGTCGACGATCGCGCGCAGGTAATGTCGCAGCCTCGGACCGAGGGTGATCGGCTCGCGCACCACGACGGGGACGGTGCGCCGGAACGGGAGCGTGTGTCCGAGCAGCCGGCGGATGGCGGGCCGCACGAACAGCTCGAACGTGACCATCGTGCTCACCGGATTCCCGGGCAGCCCGAGCCAGGGCGGCCCCCCCCCACCCAGGGCCCCGAAGCCAAGCGGCGCTCCCGGCCGCATCGCCACACGCCACAGCTTCAGCTCGCCGCCCATCTCCTGCAGCACGTCGCGCACGAAATCGTGCTCGCCGACGCTCACGCCGGCGGTGGTGACGAGCAGGTCGCTGCCGCGCGCGCGCTCCAGATGCTCGCGCAGGCTCTCCTTCGAGTCCCGCGCGATGCCGAGGTCGAGCGGCTCGGCCCCGGAGCGGCGGATCATGCCGCTTACGGTGTAGGAGTTCGAGCTCGCGATCTTCCGGCCCGCGAGGATGTCCGCCTTGCCGTCCAGGTCCACGATCTCGTCGCCCGACCCGAGGAAGGCGACACGGGGTGGCCGGAACACCAGCGGCTGGTCGTGCGCGATCGACGCGAGCACGCCGACCTGGGCCGGGCCGAGGGGCGTGCGGGCGGGGAGGACGACGTCGCCCCGTTTGATGTCCTCTCCCCGGTACCGCACGTTCTTGCGGGCGTCGCGCACATTCCGGATCGCAACCCGGTTGGGAGGGCGGGGCTCGGTGTCCTCCTGCCGGATGACGCCGTCCGCCCCCGCCGGAAGCGGCGCGCCGGTGAAGATGCGCGTCGCCTGGCCGGGGCCCACGGGCTTCGAGGGCATGTGGCCCGCCGGAATCGTCTCGATCACGTCGAGCTCGACGGGGCCCGCTACGTCGGCGCTGCGGACCGCGTAGCCGTCCATCGCCGAGTTGTCCCACGGCGGCAGGTCGAGCGGGCTGGCGACGTCTTCGGCGAGCACGCAGTCGAGCGCGTCCCGCAGGGGGCGGCGGACTGCTTCGAGCGGCTCGAGCTCCCGCAGGATGAACCGAGCGGCGTCGGCGGGGGTCACGGCGGCAGGATCTTGGCGCGGTCCCAGGCGAGGTTCGCCACCGTGACCAGCCACGCCGTGTCGCTGAAGCGGAACACGGGAAACGAGGCGCGGAACCCTGGATCGTCCGTCACCATCGCGACCCAGTCGCCGGGATCGTGGACCGCCGGATCGAAGATCGGCTTCGGGCCGGCGACCCGCCGGTACACTTCGATCTTGGGGAGCGGGGCGCGCTTGAACCCCTCGACCAGGACGATGTCGGCGCCGCCCAGATAGCGCCGCGCCAGCGTGATGGGGTCCCCTTCCTCCGGCGCCCGCTCGAACAGCACGCGCTCGCCCGGCGCTTCCATCAGCACGCGCTCGGCCTTGCCCTCGTGCCAGTGCCGCCAAGTGTCCTTGCCGCGCTGGTCCATATCCGCCGGATGCGTCCCGTGTTTGATGGTCATCACGCGGAACTTGCGGCGCACGAGCTCGGCGGCGAGCGCGACCAGGAAGGTCGTCTTGCCCGCGTTCTTCAGTCCGATGACGGAAATCAGCCGCGTCGCCGCCACACCGCCTCCGCCCGCACGAGATCTTCCGGGGTGTTCACGTTGAAGAACAGCTCGGCCGGGTCGCCGAACCGGCGCACTTCGTCGAGGGACAGGATACCGACTCGCACGTCGCCGTGGAAGGCGATGGCCCGCAGGTCTCCCGCGTCGAGCCGGCGCTCGATCGCCGCCCGGCAGGCGGGGCCGTATACCGCGCACAGCGGCTCCAGTCCTCTCCGGCCATCGCTCTCCGGCAGAAACGCGTCCCAGGAAGCCGCGCCTCGGGCGAGCGCGCGCAACAACCCCTCGCTCATGAAGGGCATGTCCCACGCGACGCACAGCACGGGGAGGGGGGCCGGGGGGGACGGCCCCGCGGCGACGGCGGTGTAAATCCCGCCCAGGCTGCCGCACCCGGGGCGGGCGTCGGGAATGGTGACGAGGTCGGGGCGCCAGGACGGCGCGTCGGGTGCGTTGGCGACGAGGAGGGGCGCCGCACCGGTCACCGCGGCGACCGCCTCCACCACGCGGTCGAGGATCCGGCGGCCGCCCACGGCGGCGAGCCCTTTGGGGTGCCCGCCGTAACGGCTCGCCGCGCCGCCCGCCAGCACCGCGCCGCGGACGCTAGGCGCGCCGTCCAACCTCGAAGGCTCGGTGTTCGACGGCCAGGCAGCTGTCCATGATGAACGGAATGCCCGCGCCCGCCGCGCGCGCCTGCGCCGCGACGTCCACGACGCCCTGCTGCAGCCAGATCAGCCGCGGCGGGGGCCGCAGGGCGATCGCCTCGTCCACCACCGCGCCGGCGCTCTCGCTGCGCCGGAACACGTCGACGACGTCGATCGCGTGCTCCTGGGCGGCGGCGGCGAGCGTGGGATAGCTGCGCTCGCCGAGGATCTCGCGATGGCCGGGGTTCACCGGGATGATCCGATACCCCGCCCGCTGGAGGTAGCGCGCGACGCCGTGGCTGGGCCGGTCCGGCTTGGGCGACAGGCCCACGACCGCGATCGTTCGCGCCGATTGCAGCAGCGGGTACAGCTCGTCCGGCGTCATCCGTCTTGACGCGGCGTCGGTCGGTGCACGTGCGGCGTGCCGCTCACCGCCCGGCCGACCAGGATCATCCCCGAGCGCTGTGCGATCGTCAACGCCAGCGTGGACGGCACGCTCGGCGTCGCGACGTACGCGACCCCGGCGCGCGCCGCTTTGAACGCCAGCTCCGCGGAGATCCGCCCCGTCACGAGCAGGCCGCGGCCCGCGATCGGCGTCCGCGCGATCACGGCCGCTCCGATCACTTTGTCCACCGCGTTGTGCCGCCCGATGTCCTCGGCGTGGAACAGGAGGGTGTCGCCATCGGTCAGCGCCGCGGCGTGAATGCCGCCGGTCTCGTTGTAGCGCAGCCCGCGCGCGAACAGCTCCTTGAACCGCGCCCGCAGCGTCTCCGCTGCCGGCGGCTCCCCACGCGCGGGGACCGGCGGCGCCGCGTGGGGATCGGCGAGGAGCGTGGTCACCGCCCCGCACCCCGACGCGAGGACCCGCTTGCGGTTCTCGCCCTTCACCAGCGCGACGCGCTCGGGCTTCACGTCCGCCCAGAAGCCCAGGTCGGGCGCGCAGGGGCGCAGCCGCACCAGGTCGTCGATCGACTCGACGTAGCCCTCGCCGTGCAGCCAGCCCACCGCCAGCTCCTCGAGCAGCTCGGGGGTGCACATCCACGTCACGACCGGCTCACCGTTCACCTCGAGCCAGACGGGCCACTCCTCGACGGCGGCCGAGTCGGCGAGCATCCGGCCCCTGCGGGAGCCCGGGGGCGGGGGGGGCTCAGGCTTCGCCGAGGTATTCGGAGTAGAGATGGTCGCTCTCCTGCACCCGCACCGCGTGGAGCCGCACTCCCGCCGGCAGTGTGGGCGCGATGCGCTCCCAGATGTACACGGCCAGCCCTTCGCCGGTAGCGAGCCGGCCGCCGTCGGCGAACTCGGGAATGCTCTTGTTGATGTGCTGCCCGTCGAAGCGGGTGGTGATCTCGCGTGCCAGGATCGCGTCGAACGCCTTGAGACCGAGGACGCCGCTCCGTTCGGGGGCGAAGGATCCCTTGACGGTGACGTGGACCCGATAGCGGTGGCTGTGGTCCTTGGCCGCCGCTCCGAAGTCGGGGCCGGGCGGGAATCGGTGCGTCGCCGTGAACTCCACGATTCTGGTAAGATACGCGATCGGCATCGTCAGAACACCCGCACCGCGCTGGCCTTGAACGAGAACACGACGTGGGTGTCGGGGCCTAGGCCCAAATCCCGCGCCGCCTCCGCCGTGACGACGGCGATGAGCTCGATCCCGACGTCGGCGGTGACGTGCACGACGCCCGGCCGTGGGGCGGCGATGCGAGTCACGCGCCCGGTGAAGACGTTGCGCGCCGAGGAGGGGAGCCGCTCGCGGCTGACGAAGATGTCGGTCGGCGGCACGGCGAGCACCGCCGGCCCGGTCCGGTCCGTCATCACGGCGAGATCGATCGTTCCTACGCGCACATGTTTCACGTCGGATCCGTCGGGCAGCTCGACGCGGAACAGGTTCTCGGGTGTGACGGGGGAAAGGCGGCCCTCGGCGAGCGCGCGGATGTCGTCGGCCCAGCGGTAGGCGTCTTCGAGCTGGTGGGACGCGATGCAGATGGCGAGCGGCCGGGCGGCGCGCTCCGCGGTGAGCGTCCGGTACAACGCCCCGGCGGCCGCGCGGTCGGCCGAGCTGGCGGGCTCGTCGAGGAGCAGCAGGTCGGGCTGCACGGCCAGGGCGCGGGCGACCGCGACCCGCTGCACCTCGCCGTCCGACAGCTCGTGCCGCCGGCGGCCGAGCAGGGGGGCCAGGCCCAGCCGCTCGGCCGCTTCTCCTACCATCCTGTTCACCGCTGTGCGTCTCATACCGCGCGCCCGCAACCCGTATCCCAGATTGTCCAGGACTGTCCCCCGAAACAGGATCGGCCGCTGCTCGACGAGGGTAACCCGCCGGCGCTGGGCGGCGGTGGCGCGGCGTGGGACCGGGGCGCCGTCGAGCAGCACCTCGCCCTGCGTCGGCGTCTCGAGCAGCGCGAGCAGGCGGAGCAGCGTGCTCTTGCCCGAGCCGTTATGGCCCACCACCGCGAGCAGCGCGCCGGCCGGAACCGCGAAGTGGTCGAGGTCGAGCACCACGCGACCGCCGTATCGGTGGCGCACGCCGCGCAGCTCAACCACTGCCCTTTCCCTGGAGCACCTGGAGCGCCACGTTGACCAGGAGCGCCATCGCGATCAAGACCAGCCCGAGCGCGAGGGCGAGGCCGAAATCGCCCTGCGACGTATACAGCGCGACGGCGGTGGTGAGCGTGCGCGTCGAGCCGCGGACGTTGCCGCCCACGATCATCGCGGCGCCGATCTCGGCGACCACCTGGCCGAAAGCGGCCGTGATGACCGCCGCGAGCGCAAAGCGCGCCTCGCGCGCCACCGTCCAGGCCGTGAGCCAGCGGCCCGCGCCCAGCGTCTCGGCGGTGCGGCGCACCCGGGCGTCGACTCCCTGCACGGCGGCCGCCGACAGGGCGGCGGCGATGGGGAGGGCGAGCAGCACGTCGCCGACGACGATCGCCTGCCAGGTGTACAGCCAGCCGAGGCCGCCGAGCGGGCCGCGCCGCGACAGCACGCCGTACAGCAGCAGGCCGACCACGACGGTGGGGAAGGCGAGCGCCGTGTTGACGACGGTGAGCGCGGCGCGGCGCCCCCAGAACCGGCGCGTGGCCAGGAGATAGCCGAGCGGGAGGCCGACGGCGCAGGAGACGACGGTGGCGACGATCGCGACGCGCAGGGTGAGGAGGGCGATGCCGTACACCTCCGCATCGCCCGAGAACAGCAGAGCGAGGGCGCGCCGAAAACCCTCGGCTAGAAAGTCCATCCCAAGCCGAGGCTGACGCAGGGATGCCGGGTCCACTCGTTCTTCACGTCGAGCGGCACCAGGTGACTGCCGTCGGGGGCGGCTTTGCGGAACGCGGGCGGGTAGCTCAGCCGCCAATACACCGCGCGGGCGTCGGCATGCATGGCGAGGCGCCGCGCCGCGTGCCACCGCACCCCCGTGCCGAGGGTCAACGTGAACTTCGAGCCGAACGTGTAGCCGCTCTTCGTCGTGTCGCCCGGCGAGTGGAGGTCGAACGCCAACCCCATCCCGGTGGTGAAGTAGGGCGCGAGGCCGCGCCAGGCTTTGGCGCCCGTCAGGCGCAGCTGCAAGGCCATCTCGGTGAGCAGCAGGTCCGTCTCCACCGGGCCGACCCGCCGGGTCGCCGCGCTCTCGGCAACCGCCGGGTTCACGATGAACCGGTCGGCCTCGAGGTAGGTCCCGCTGAACTGCACCACCATGGAACGGCCGGCGGCCAGCTCGTAGCGGGCCCCGAAGGCGAGCGCGTTGCTGGGGCCGGCCCCCGCCTGCCCCCGGTTGCCGCTCAGATGCCCCGCGAAGAACACCGGGCCGGGGCCCCGGAAGATGTCGTGGTACGGCGAGTGCGCGGGATCGTGACCTACCTGGGCGGAAAGGCGGAATGGCGGAAAGACGGAAAGGAGCCCCGCCAATCCCACTGCTCCGACGCGCAGAGTCAAACGTCCGCCTGTCCGCCATGCCGTCATTCCGTCCTCCTCAAGTCCCGTCCCGTCATCTCCGCCGGGGGCTCGATGCCGAGCAAGTGCAAGATCGTCGGTCCCACGTCCCGAAGCGAGCCGCCGGAGCGCAGGGGGCCGCGGGCGTCGTCCCCCACGATGAGGAACGGCACCGGATTCGTCGTGTGGGCGGTGTGCGGGCCCCCGGTGAGGGGGTCGATCATCAGCTCGCAGTTGCCGTGGTCGGCCGTCACGAGGACCGTCGCGCCCGCCCGTTCCGCCGTCGCCAGCACCCGCGCCAGGCAGGTATCGACCGTCTCGACCGCCTTCACCGCCGCCGCTAGTACCCCTGAGTGTCCCACCATGTCCCCGTTGGCGTAATTGCACAGGATGAAGTCGTGCCCCTTCGTTTCGATCGCCCCGCACAGCACGTCGGTGACGCCGGCGGCGCTCATTTCCGGCATCAGGTCGTAGGTCGCCACCTTCTGCGACGGAACGAGCAGCCGCTCCTCTCCCTTGTACGGCGGTTCCACGCCCCCGTTGAAGAAATAGGTGACGTGCGCGTATTTCTCCGTCTCGGCGGTGCGGAACATCGTCTTTCCCTGCCCGGCGATGACCTCGGCCACGATCTTGTGGAGCGTCATCGGGCCGAACGCCATGGGCAACGGGAACGTCTCGTCGTACTGCGTCATCGTCACGACGCGCACCGCGGGACGGTCCCGCACGTCGAACCCGTCGAACCCGTCGATCGCGAGGGCCCGCACGATCTGACGCATCCGATCGGCGCGGAAGTTGAAACAGAAGACGCCGTCGCCGGTCCGGATGCGGGGCGCGCCCGCGATGATCCGCGGCTTCACGAACTCGTCGGTCTCGCCCGCCTCGTAGGCCTGTTTGATGGCCGTCACCGGGTCGGGCGCGGAAGCGCCGATCCCCTGGACCATGGCGTCGTAGGCCAGCTTCGTCCGCTCCCA
>Ga0066709_100001527_pt1 | contig 15465 bp, 19 predicted proteins | sample GraSoiAngelo_158_FD_79665 | JGI IMG/M metagenome (GOLD analysis project Ga0066709, IMG submission 79665) | Grasslands soil microbial communities from the Angelo Coastal Reserve, California, USA - 14_1009_16_30cm | ecosystem: Environmental > Terrestrial > Soil > Grasslands | place: USA...
CGCCGAGGCGGCGCGCCGGCGCGCGCGCATTTCCGCTCGGATCGAAAATCTTGCTTGCGCCGCTCGCGCGCGACGTGCACCGTAGGGCAGCACCATCATCCGAGAGCTCCGGAGGACGCGATGGAACGACCGATGGAAGGCATGAATCCGGGGATGCCGCCCATGGGCAGCGAGCCGATGGGTAGCGACGGGCCGGGATCCGCTCCCCGCCGCCCCGCGCGGCGCCCGGCGGCCAAGCCCAAGCGGAAGGCCAAGGCGAAGCGGAGCGGCACCAAGCGTGGCGGCTCGGCGAAGCGGCGCAGCAAGGGCCGGGCGAAGGCGAAGTCGCGCCGGTCGGGCGCCAAGCGCAAGCGCAGCCGCCGGTAGGCGCGCGCGGGACGTCCAGGGACACGGGGGGCGGCCGCCTCGGCGGGAGCCGCGGCGGCCCTCGTGGTTTCCGGTTCGGCCTACTCCTTCAGGTTTAGGCTCATGAGCGCAACGGGATCGATGCGTGCGCCGCCCACCAGCGCGCCGAAGTGCAGGTGCGGCCCCGTCGCCCTTCCGGTCGCCCCCACTGTCCCCACGATGTGGCCGCGGTCCACCACCTCGCCCTCGCCCACTGCCACCGTGTCGAGGTGGAAATAGAGCGTGTAGACGGCGTGGCCGTGGTCGAGGACGACGAGGCGGCCCGGAAAGAAGAAGTCGCCCACCAGTGCCACGCGCCCGGTGTTAGCCGCCACCACCGCGGTGCCCTTGGGCGCGGCGTAGTCGGCGCCGCTGTGTGGGGCGCGAGGCTTGCCGTTGATGACCCGCCGGGCTCCGAAGCCCGTCGGCGCCTCGTGACCGGCAACCGGCCGCACGAACGCGCCCCGCCACAGCCGCTCCGGCGTCACCGTCCGGTAGAGGGTGGCCAGGCGCTCGCTCTCGCTGACCGCGCGCCGCTCGGTCTCGGGATCCAGATCGACCATCGGCGGTGGCAGCGTCAGCCGCTGGACGGCAAACTCCCGCTTGTGAATCGTCAGCCGGCCGTCGAGGGCACGGGCCTGCTGGCCCGGCTCCAGGATCGCCAGCCGCCAGGGCTGGTGTCCGGGCTTGGTCTCCACGTCGATGCCGACCACGGCCGTCTGGCCGCCCGCGTAGGGGAAAAAGACGAGGGTCCGCGAGCCCAGCGAGCCTTCGAGCGCGGCGGCCTCGGAGATGCCGCGGACGTGGATCCACGCGACGTCGCCCGGGTGTGGACGCTTGGGATGCCAGGTGACGGCGATGCGGTCGGCGGCGGGAGCGGCCAGCGGCAGGGCCAGGAGCAGCGCGAGGAGCGCCGCCGCGGCCGGCCGGCGGCCGCGTGTCACTCGGGGCGCTGCTGCCGCAGGAACTGCTCCATCTCCTCGACGAGCTCGGCGGCGGGTGGCAGGTCGCTGGTGGTGGCCGGCTCGGGCTCGTCCGAGTCACGCGACTCCAGCTTGGCCACGTATGCCTTGATCTTGGCGTTCTGGGCGACGATCTCCGACAGGTTCTGCTCGAACTGCTTGGTGGCGTCCTCGAGGTCGGTGAGGTCGGCCTCGGCGTTGAGCAGCATGAGCACGCGCTGCACGATGGCGAGCGCGGCCTTGGGATTCTCGATGCCCGAGATGTAGTGCGGGACGTTGGCCCAGACGCTGGCCGTCTCCAGTCCCTGCTCGCGGCACGCCGTGTTGAGCACGCCCACGATGCCCGTCGGGCCCTCGTAGCGCGACGGCTTCACACCCAGGCGCGCGGCTAGCTCGGGGTCGGAGGCGCTGCCCGAGATGCGAATGGGCCGCGTGTGCGGGACCTCGGCCAGGAGGGCGCCGAGCATGACCACGAGCGTGACCTGGCAGCGTTGCGCGAGCTCGAGGACGGCCGCGCAGTAGCTGCGCCACTTGAGGTGCGGCTCGCCGGCCACGGCGATGACGAGGTCGCGCGAGAGCCCGGGCGCGCGCGCGACCGAGAAGTCGGTCGTGGGCCACACGATCTCGCGCTCCGTCTCCGAGCCCGACTTGTAGCGCACGTACGGGCGCGAGAGGCCGAAGTGGTAGAACTCTTCGGGATCGATCTCGGCGAACTTTTCGGCGCCGAAGGCCGTGCCCAGATAGCGGGCGGCGGTCGTGGCCGACTCGGCGGCGTCGTTCCAGCCGTTGAACGCGGTGATCAGCACCGGGCGGCGCAGGCCCTCGGGCTGACTATGGATCGTGAGCGGATTCATGCGTAATCGCGTCTCCGCGTGCGTGTTTGACTGCGAGTTTACCACGGTTGAAACACCGCCACGGCGCGGGTACATTGAGCCTGCACCGAGTCGCGCTGCAGTTCATGACCTCGGGCGGGAGGAAGATCGCGATGCGCAACGACCATGTTCGACTCTTGATGGGATTGGGCGCGCTGCTGCTGTTCGCAGGCTGCGCGTCGAGCGACGAGTGGCAGACCTGGAAGGAACACCCCACGCATTTCGCCTCGGGCGACCACCTGCGCTTCTCGACCCGCAATCGCGAGGGCAACGCCCGCGTGACGCGGCAGGACATCGCCCAGGCCCGCGACCAGGGCTGGTGGGGTAAGCCGGTCACGGTTACCCAGGAAGCGATTCTCGAGCGCTGACCCAGCGCGTCAGGGTGTCGACGCCGGTGTCAAGTTGGCGTCGACACCATGCCTCCACTGCCGTGGGAGCCACGATTCCGCCCGTGTCACATCGAGATAGAGGGGGGCCAGGCATGGCACTGGGTGTGCACCGCGGGCCCGGCATGAACCCTTCAAGCACCGCTTGCCGGATAATCACGACCGTTCGCCGCGGGCTGGCCGCGGCCATGCTCGCTGCCCTCGCCGTGACGGCGCCCGTCCTCGCCGCACCGGCGGACGACAGCGTCCTGCCGGCCGAGCAGCACACGTCCGAGAAGGGCAAGCGGCTCGCCGCGCGCTACGCGCCGGCCCTGCGCGAGATGAGCGCCAAGATCTATCACTGCATGCCGTGGGTCGAGGTGAAGCGCAACGGCATCGGCTTCTACAAGCCGAAGCATCTCGAGGGCGACGTGCGCTACCTCTCCATCAACCTCTACATCGACCAGCAGCCGTCGCCGGAGTTCGCGGCCTTCTCGATCGAGGAGCGCGGCTCGCGGATGTTCTCGCGCTACGTGGGCCCGATGGTGCGCCGCATGGCCACCTCCCCCGGCCTGCTGTCCGACACGTCGCTGGATGGATTCACCGTCATCCTCGAGTGGCTGAAGCAGGCGCCGACGACGCCCAACGGCCGCCCGATCCACGAGACGATCGCGACCTTCATGGACCGCGCCACGGCGGGCGACTACCTCGCCGGCCGCCTGCCGGCCCGTGACCTCGCCGCCCGCTCCCGCGTGCTGGCCTGGGACGGCGAGACGTCGCTGGGCCCGATCCGTCTCACGTCGTGGGACGACGACTTCGTGATGACCTACAAGGTTTCGAACTACCAGGTCGCGCCCGGCGTCTCCTGTCCTTAGTCACTCGGAGGGGGACTGCGTCCCCCTCCGACGAGCGCGGGCCTGACGGCCCGCGCTCGCGCTCGCCCTGCCTCCCCCCTAGACCATTCGATTGCGGCGGCAAAGCCGCCGCTCGAACTGCTGTCGTAACGCCACAGGCTTACGCCGACAGAGTCGGGACTCAACATCGTGCCGGCGCGGTAAGCTTTCCCACCGTGGTGAGCTCTGATATTCGCGAGGTGTTCGCTGGGCCGAAGGTGCATCCGGCGTTCACGTGGCATTGCGAGCCGGCTCGCTGGGCCCTCGGCGACGGGCGCTTGAGGGTCGAGCCGGAGGCGGGGACGGATTTCTGGCAGCGGACGCACTATGGATTTCGTGCCGACAACGGGCATGCTTTGCTGGCGCAGGTCGTGGGGGACTTCGTGGTGGGCACGCACGTGCGGTTCCATCCGGTGCACCAGTACGACCAGGCGGGATTGCTCGTGCGCATTTCACCGTCGTGCTGGCTCAAGACGTCGGTGGAGTACGAGCCGGGCCGGGCGGGACGGCTCGGGGCGGTGGTGACGAACGAGGCGTACTCCGACTGGTCCACGCAGCCGTTCGACGGCCGCGAGGTGTGGCTCCGGGTGCGCCGCGAGGGCCAGGATTACGTCGTCGAGGCGGCGCGCGATGGGCGCGAGTGGGAGCAGATCCGCATGGCGCGCCTGCACGAGGACCGCGCGGGTCTGGCCGTGGGCTGTGGCCTCTACGCGTGCAGCCCGAAAAGCGCGGGTTTCGTCGCCGAGTTCACCACGCTCACGATCGAGCGCGGGCGACTCGCGTGAGGGTGTCGCCGAGGAGCGTCGCGATGTCCGAGAGCGCGCGCGCCGCCGCCGCGTCGGGCGCGACGGCGACGTAGGGCTCGCCGCGATCGGCGGCGGCGGCCAGGGCCGGATCGAACGGCACGCGGCCGAGAAACGGCACGCCGGCCTCGCGCGCGAGCGCCTCGCCTCCGGGCCCTGGAAACATCCCCGCCATGTTCTCGACCAGCCCCAGCACGGGCGCCCCGGTCTGCTGCGCGACCGTGATCGACTTGCGGACGACCAGGCGCGAGACGTCGGACGGGATCGTCACCAGCACCGTGCCCGAGAGCCCGGGGACGAGGCCGGCGATCGTGGCGAGACGATCGGTGCCGGGCGGCAGGTCGATCAGCAGCACGTCGAGCGCGCCCCAGCCGGTGTCGGCCAGGAACTCGCGCAAGGCGTTGGCCTCCATGGTGCCGCGCCACGTGTGGGCCTCGGCCTGGCTGGGCGCGTCCCACGTGAGCGGCGTGGCGTCGTCGGCGAGCAGCAGGTCCATCGACATCACGCGGATGCCGAGCGCGCTCACGGGCGGCTCCACGCCGCCGGCGCCGACGACCAGCGTGCGGCCGCGCACGCCGAGCATCTTGGCCATCGTGGGGCCGTTGAGGTCGGCGTCGAGGACGCCGACGCGGGCGCCGCGCAGCGCGAAGGCGCCGGCGAGGTTCGCGGTGACGGAGGACTTGCCCACACCGCCCTTGCCGGAGACCACGGCGACGATGGCCCGCACGTCCTGGAGCCGCGCGAGCAGGCGCGCTTGCTGCGCCTCGACCTGCCCGACGATGTTGGAGCCGCCGTCGCCGGCGATGTCGCGGTACTTCTTCACGCGCGCGCCTCCGCGCTCCACGCGGCGCGCACCAGGAACGCCAGGGCGACGAGCGTGACCGCGAGGAAGACGAGGGCGCCGGCCCGGTACGTGAGCGCGCCGCCCCACGGCGCCGCCACCACGGCCGTCTGCCCACGCAAGCCCACGTGGGCCACCTTGAAGGTGCGATAGGCCATGAACAGCGCCAGGACGCGCGCGAAATCTCGCCGGGTCAGCACCCAGCGCTCGAACCACAGGCGCGGACGGCGCAGCAGATACGGCACCCCGAGCAGCGGCACGAGCCCCACCACGGCCCAGAAGAGCGCATAGAGCGCGCGCCCGCGCGGGCCGACCCCGGCCGGAACGCCGACGCCCTGGGCGACGAGGTAGACGCCGCCCACCTCGTAGAGGAGCGCGTAGCCGAGGTAGCTTCGCGCGGCCGCCCGGAAGCGGCCGTCCTCCACGTCCGGCGTCATGCCTGGGGGCGGAACCGTCCGCCCCAGGAGCTGCGCACCTGGGCCAGGAGCTCGCGGGTGACGACGCGCTCGTTCCGACCGCGCGCGTACGCCTCCACGGCTTTCACCACCATGCCGCGCGCGAACGAGGGAATGGCCGCGAGCCGCTCGCGCGCCTCGGGCTCCCAGGTGAGCTGATAGTCCACGGGGAGGCCGAACGTCAGCGTGGCCGGCAGGTCGATCACCGTGCCGCCGTGCGCACCGGGCTGATAGCCGCAGGCCGGGTCCTCGGCGAGGTAGTCGCCGTGCGTGGCGTAGGCGCGGCAGCGGCAGCCACCGCAGACCTTCGAGAACTCGCACGCCCCGCAGCGGCCGCCGAGCTTGGGATCGCGGAGATCCTCGAACGCGGGCGCCGTGCGCCACAGCTCGTCGAAGGCGGTCGCGCGCAGGTTGCCGACGGCGACGGGCATGTACGGGCACGGCGTCACGTCGCCGGCCGGCGTGATGCGGCAGTAGTACTTGCCGGCCGGGCAGGAGCCGTGGGCATAGTTGCGCAGCAGCGGCGAGGCCGGGTTCAGCTCGTAGAGGATGCGCCGGAAGTGCGGCGCGCACTTCGCCCGGATGAGCAGCCCGTCCGCCTTCCCCACCGGCGTCGACCACGGGTCCTCGAACGCCGGCGGCGCGGGCGCGGCGCCGGGCAGCATGCCGAGCATCTGCCGCACGAAGCTCGGCGGCCCCTGCCCCACGCCCTGCACCCTGGCGAGATACGTGAGGATCCGCTCGTACGCCGCCGCGTCGATGTCCGTCAGGTCCTTCCCGCGCCCCGTCCGCACGAGGAAGAAGAAGTTGAGGACCTTCGCGCCCAGGTCCCTGGCGAGGTCGATCATCGCCGGGACTTCACCGACGTTCCAGTCCGTGACCGACATGTGCAGCGAGAAATCGAGCCCCGCGTCGGTGAGCACCTTCGTCGCCCGCACCGCCCCGTCCCACGATCCCGACAGGTGCCGGAACGCATCGTGCTTCACCCGATCCGTGGAATCGAGGCTGATCGAGGCCCCCAGCACGCCGTGCTGGCGCATGAGCCTCGCTTCCCGCTCGCGCAGCAACACCCCGTTGGTCCCGAGCACGGTCGTGAAACCCTTCCCGGTGGCGTACCCGGCCACGTCGAAGATGTCCCGCCGGAGAAGAGGTTCACCGCCGGTGAGGATGAGAAACACGTTGGGATTGACGCGCGCGATCTCGTCGATGACCCGCCGGCACTCCTCGGTCGTCAACTCCCCCCGCGTGTCCGCCCCCGCATGCGCCGACATATAGCAATGCGCACACTCCAAATTGCACCGTTGCGTGAGGTTCCACGACACCGAATACGCCGTATACGGCGACATCGACGCAGGCGGCCGAGACATGTCGGACATCACAGCCGGCGGTCTTCTAATGAAAGGAAGGCTGGTGAGACGTTCCGGACTCGGTACAACGGGCACCCCAACGACGATGCCGACGGGATCACGGGGTATGTCCGAACAAGAACTGTGCGAGCGGAGCGAAGGGATCACGACAGACGATCTGCGCCAAAGACCTCGTGGTCGCCGGACCCCGCTCCCGCCGCTGCCCGGCGCCGCGCATTCGTCTAGCGCGGCTTCTTGTTCGAGACGTATCCCGCGATGACCTCGTTCATCGTCTCGCGGGCATGCCCGATGCCCTCTTCGCAGAGCGCCAGGTCGATGTGCGTGACGTTCTTCGCCGTGGCCACGCGCTCGACTTCCTCGCGCGTCATGTCCCGCATGAACCCGGCCGGCACGCGGTTGAGCCGCGCGACGGCGTCGTCGGTCCACGTGAACGCGCTGGTCGTGGCCGCCGCGGCCGCGGCCGACGGCGTCGCGGCCGGCTCGAACTTCGTCTTGGCCAGCAGGGTGTCCCAGCCGGCGCCCAGCTTGTCGCGCCCCACCGTCTCTTCGATCATCGGCAGCGCGAGCTGGCAGGTGATCACCGGAATCTTCTTCGAGCGCGCGTACTTCTCGACGCGGGCCTTGGCCCGGCGGCGCAGGTAGCCGTCGGTCACCTCGCGCAAAGCGTCGCGCGCGTCGGCCGACCACTTCACGACGACGCCCGGCATCGACTCTTCCTCGGCGACGCCGCCCTCCTGGGCCGCGATCGTCTCCACGACCTCGCGGGTGATCGTCTGGAACTTCTCGGCCGGCGCCGCGCACACCGGGCACGTCACCACCGCATTCGGACCCTTCACCGTGTAGCCGCACACCGAGCAGATGGCCGTGGCCGCCTGCGTGTCCTTCCGCAGCTCGGCGACGGCCAGGTCCTCGGCCAGGATCTGCATCTTCTCGGCCATGCGCGTCGGCATGAAGATGGCCATGGCCTCGTCGATCACCTTGTTGGTGATGACGGTGTGACCCTGCTCGATGGCGTAGCGCAGCAGCGCCGTGCGGGCCACGCCCTTCACTTGAGGGGGCACGCGCTCCATGCGCGCCTCGGCCTCCTCCGTCCAGGAGATGATCTCCTCGGCCTTGACGTCGAGCGGGGGGTAGAACTTGCCGCCCGTCAGCAGCACGTTGCACGGGGCCAGCCGCATGAGGTTCTCGGTGTTGGAGCCCAGGTCCACCTCGTGCTCGTCGGAGTGCACGCCCACGCGGCCCAGGATCAGTAACAGCGGCTGTTCTTTACGCGCAAAGGTGAGAATTTTTTCGAAACACTTTCCGTCGAGAAGCGTGATCTGCAGATCGACGCCATCCTCCAAAGCCAGCTTGCGCGCGATCTCCAGGTGCGACTGGTAGATCTTGGCCAGGCCGGTATCGATGATCTCCTCGTGGAGCTGCTCCTGCTCCTTGAAGCGGAAGATCTTGGAGGCCTTCTCGTTCAGCACGCCGACGATGCCGTTGAACATCGCGTAGTGCAGATAGGGATCGTAGACGGCCACCGCCTGCACGGGCCGGTTGAGGGCCTTCGACAGCGCCAGGCCCAGCTTGAGGCCGTGGAACGACTGCGGGGAGCCGTCGAGCCCGACGACGATGGCGCCCTGGGCGTCGCGCAGCGCGTCCGCGTTGCGGACGATCAGCGTGTCACGCGTGACCTTGCGCACGAAGCGCTCGGTGACCGAGCCGAGCTGGCTGTCCTTGACGGCACCCATGCCGAGCGCGCCCATCACGACGAGGTCGTAGTCGGAGGCCTGGGTGTCCTCGATGAGCGCCTTGTAGTGCTTGCCGTCCATCATCTTGGCTGTGAACGCGAGCCCGGCCGCCTCGGACTTCGCCTTCATCACGTCGAGGTAGGACTCCGAGATGAGCTGCAGGCCCATGGCGATCAGCGAGTCGTGGATCTTGCGCTGGCGCTCGAGCTCGGTCTCGTCCTTGTACTCCTCGGGCAGCGTGTACTCCATCTGCTTGAACCGGTAGTCGTGCAGCCGGGCGGCGTACACGTGACAACCCGTGAGCCTGGCCCCGAACGCGCGCCCCAGCTCGACCGCGAGGTCGATGGCGCGGTTGGAGTAGTCCGAGTTGTCGACCGGAACATAGATGTGCTTGTACATGCGCAGGTCCCCTTATTTGAGCTCGAAGTCGAGCGTGGCCGCCGCCTTGGGGGCGATGGTCACGTCGCGCGTGATCGCCTGGGGCTCGTCGTAGAGCGGGCGGCCGTCCTTGTCGAGGCCCTTGGGCCGGAAGCCCTCGTGCCACATGGTGACCTTGTAGCTGCCGGGCGGGATGCCCTCGATGAGGAACGCGCCCCTGTCGTCGGTGACCGCGTAGTAGGGGCTGTCGTGCACGATCATCCACGCCGCCATGTGCGGATGGGCGTCACACACGACGCGCACGACCCCGGGCTTGGTGAGGCGCTTGGTGATGTCGATCATCTGGTCCTTGTTGGGCAGGGCCAGGTTGAAGACGGTCGGCTTGCCGAGGAAGCCGTGCGTGTTGTGCAGGATCCCGTCGGAGTTCTTCACGCGCGTGCGCTCACCGGGCATGGTGGCGGTGACGTGGTGGACGAACACGCAACGGTGGTTGTCGAGGACGGCGTCGGCCGCGCCCTTCTTGCCGCGCGCCACGCCCCCGATGAGGATCACGCTGCCGCGCACGCCGCGCTCGGGTCCCAGCACCAGGGCCTCGTTGTCCTTCTGGTCACCGCACACGTCGCGGTTCTTGTTGACGGACAGCGGCTCCAGCCGGGGCGGCGTGCCCGCGAACTTCACGGTCCCACTCAGCGTGCCGCCGTCGGCCACCGTCACCACCTCGTAGGCGAGCGCGGGCGAGGCCACCGCCGCGAGCAGCCCGAGCAGGGCGGCGGCTCTCAGCACGGCCGCTCCGTCACGGCTCCGGATTGATCGCGAACTCCAGCGCGAGCCAGAGGCTGCGGCTGTAGGGGAAGAACCACAGCGGGAAGAGGATGACGAAGGGCACCCAGAGCGCGAGCTGGGCGGCCGTCTCCCACCCGGCCAGCGCGCGCAGCAGAAAGAAGCCCGTCATGGCGATGGACACCGTGACGCCGTAGTTCACGTAGATCGCCCCGATCCAGTAGCCCTGCGCGCGCTCGAAGCGCAGGTCGCACACCGCGCACACCGTGTTCATCGCGAACCAACCGCGGAAGAGCGGCGCCCGCCCGCAGCGGGGACAGCGCAGTCGCAGGGCGTGGCCCAGGGCGCGCGCCAGGCGCGCCCGCGCCCGGTCGTCCGGCATGTCCCACGCCTCGCTCCACCGCCGCCGCTAGTGCTTGGCCGGCGCTTCGGCGGCCGGCTCGAGGTTGGCGGTCTTGTGATCGACGAAGAACGCGTCCGGAAGGATGACGAACACCAGCAGCGTGGCGATCGTCAGCGGCGTCACCGCGATGAGGGCCAGCGTGCGGGTCTCGAACTTCAGGTGCATGAAGTACATCGCCACCAGCGCGGCTTTCACGATCGCAAACGCGCACAGGAACACGCCGACGGTCACCTTGCTCATCGCAATGTAGTGCGGCAGGAACACGACGCCGATTTCGCCCACGGTGAGAATGGCCAGCCAGTAAAAGATCAGCATGTAGTTGGGATGCTTGTGCTCGCCTGCCATGGGTCGCGCCTCCTAGAGCAGGTACATGAAGGTGAAGACCATGATCCAGACGAGGTCGACAAAGTGCCAGTAGAGGCCGACGATCTCGACCACGTTGTAGCTCGCGGCCGGGTCGGGCCGCCGCGACACGACGCCGACGACCGACAGCAGGTAGATCACGCCCGCCGTCACGTGCAAGCCGTGAAACCCGGTGATGATGAAGAACGAGGTCCCGAACAGGGTGGCCCCGTGGCCCTTGGCAAGCTCCAGGGCATGGCCGGTGATTCCGTTGATGTGCAGCCCCTCCCGGATCAGCTTGGTCCACTCGAAGGCCTGGCAGCCGACGAAGATGGCGCCGCCGAGCGCGGTGAAGAGCAGGAACATCTTGGCCTTCGACCGATCACCCTTCCCCAGCCACTCGAGCGCCTTCACCATGGTGACGCTGGAGCAGATGAGCAGGAACGTCATGGCCGCCGTGAGGTTGATGCCCAGCACGTCGTAGGGGCTCGGCCAGTCGGCGCTGGTGGCGCGCATGCCGCCGTAGGCCGCCAGCAGCGTGCCGAAGCCGACGGCGTCGCCGGCCAGGAAGATCCACATGCCGAGCTTGCCCCAACTCTCGGGTGTGAGCGGGCTCTCGGCGGGTTCCACGACGGCGTGCGACGTGGATGCGGCGTGCGAGGTTGCAGCGCTCATGTCGTTGTCGTCTCCTCGTTCATCGAATTCGGGCGCCGCCACCGCAAGCGGTAGCCGGCGCTCCAGGCGAGCACGACCCCGATCCCGATGGCCACCGCGAACGGCACCACCATCAGCGCGGTGTACGCCCAGTTGAAGCTGCGATCGCCGTAGGCCGACGCCACGCAGGCGGCGCAGGCCAGGACCTTCCCGAGCGCGCCCGTCATACCAGGTAGACCGACACGTAGAGGACCGGCCACAGCGCGACCACGAAGTGCCAGTAGATCGCGCATGCGCGCGCGACGGCGGTCTGCCCGTCCAGGAAGCGCCCGCGGCGCGCCAGCGCCAGCGTCACGCCCAGCCAGGCCAGCGCGCCGACCACGTGGGCGGCGTGGGCGCCGATGAGCGTGTAGAACGTGCCGCCGTAGGCGCCGGACGAGACGGTGAGCCCGTACTGGATCAGCCGCATCCACTCGTAGCCCTGGATCGCGAGGAAGAGCGCGCCGAGCGCGCCGGCGGCGGTGAGGCCGCGCACCAGCCGGACGCCGTCGCGCGCGCGCAGGGCCTGCATGGCCCCCGCCATGGCGAGGCTGGAAGCCAGCAGAACGAGCGTGTTGAATCCGGTCACGAGGATGGGCAGCCGCGGCTGCAGCGGCGGCGGCCACAGCGGCGCGGCCAGGCGCAGCACGAAGAACCCCGAGACGAGGCCCGCGAAGAACATCACCTCGGCGGCGATGAGGAACACCATCGCGAGCCGCACGTTGTCGAGCGGGCGGCGCGGCGAGGGCTCACGCTCATCGCCGTCACCGCCGCCCGTCGGCGGCGGCGGAGGCGGCGTGCGGCCGTTCGTCTTCCGGCTGGCCGGCGGGCGCGGCGGCGTCTCGAGGACGAGCCGGCTCACCAGCGAATCCCCACCAGGAGCGAGGCCACCACGAGCACGGCCACGATCGTCAGCAGCACGCGCCGCAGCAGACGGTTGCGCTCGGCGAGGTCGGTCATCAGCGTGCTCATGCCTTGTCGAAGGCCAGCAGCGCCAGCAGCAGCGGCAGATAGAGGAGCGAGGCCAGCAGCACGCGGCGCGCGTGCGAGAGCGAGGGGGCCAGCGCCTGCTGCGCCCCCATCGCCACGAAGGCCGCCCCCAGGACGAGCGCGCCCATGAAGTAGACGCCGCCGGCGAGGCCGATCAGCGTGGGCAGCAGGCTCACGGCCAGCAGGGCCAGCGTGCCACTGAGGATCTGGCGCTCCGTCGAGCGGCCCTGGGCGTCGATCACCGGCAGCAGGCGCACGCCGGCGCGCGCGTAGTCGTCGCGATAGAGCTGGGCGATCGCCAGCGTGTGCGGGAGCTGCCACAGGAAGAGGATGCCGAAGAGCACCCAGGCGCCGAGGCCGAGGTCGTCGCGCGCCGCCGCCCAGCCCGCGACGGGCGGCAGCGCACCGGGCACGGCGCCGACCAGCGTGCAGAACGCCGTGCGCAGCTTGAGCGGCGTGTAGGCGAACACGTAGAGCACGAAGGTGGCGGCCACGGTCAGCGCGGCCAGCCATCCCGCGCCCAGCGCCAGCACGCCGAGGCCGCCCGCGGTCAGCGCGGCGCCGAAGAGCAGCGCCTCGAGCGGTGTCAGCCGTCCCTCCGGCAGCGGCCGCGTGCGCGTGCGGGCCATCAGCGCATCCACGTCGCGCTCCCAGTACTGGTTGAGCGCCAGCGTGCCACCCGCGGCCAGCGCGGTCCCCAGCAGGAGGGCGACGAGCCGGCCGTAGTCCGGCCCGCCGGTGAGCCCGACGTAGTAGCCGACCGCGGTCGTGATCAGCACCATCAGGACCACGCGCGGCTTCGTCAGCGCGACGAGGTCGCTGGCCACCCGGGCGCGCTCACGCGGCAGCGCGGCGACGATCACTTCGGCCGGCTGCGTCATCGCGCGGCGCCCATGGCCCGGGAGGCGTGGGCGACGTCGAGCGCCGGCGAGACCGGGGCGCTCGCCAGCACGCGCACGGCCAGGACCACCGCGCCGGCCAGGACGAGCCCGCCGGCCAGTCGGTGCGCCACCGGCAGCGCCAGCATCGTGAGCTGGCCGCCGGGGATCCAGATCGCCGAGAAGCGCGCGAGATAGCTGCCCGCCCCGAGCAGGAGCTGCAGCCCGAGCAGGCCGAGGACGACGCGGGCGACGGGGGCGGCCACCGCGTCGCCGCTCCGACGCAGCCGCGCCGTGGCCATCGGCGCCAGCACGAAGACGGCGACGGCGCCGGCCAGGTGCAGGTCGAGGCGGCCGGCGTGCGTGAGCAGCGCGCCGAAGACGATCTGCAGGTAGACCAGCGCGGCCGTGGCCACCGTGAGCCCGCGGGTGACCGCGTCGAGCGCGGGCGCCGGCCGCGCCATCGCGGACGAGGTGAGCAGCGCAAGGGCCACGACGAACGCGAAGAAGGCCTGCGCGAAGGGCCCGTGCACCATCGCCAGCGCATCGGCCGTGAGGATCACGCGCAGGCCGCCGATGACGCCCTGGAGCACCACCGCCGCCACCGCCACCATGCCGAGCAGGCGCAGGCGGCCGCCGGCGCGCCAGAGCGTCGCGGCGAGGGCCAGCGTGAGCAGGCCGACCAGCGCGCCCAGCAGCCGGTGGCCGTGCTCGTAGAACACGCCGCCCACCATCCGCGAGGGCGGGAAGAGGAACATGTTGTGGCCGAACGTCGTCGGCCAGTCGGGGACGGCCAGCGCGGCGCCCGTGTTGGTGACGAGCCCACCGAAGACGATGAGCACGCACGTCGCGGCCGCTGTGAGCACGGCCAGGCGATGGGCCAGCCTCACGCGCCGAGCCTCCCTCAGTGCGCCCGCGCCCGCACCCGGGCAGGCGCCTGCGTCTGCGGCAAGTAGTCCTCGGTCGCCTCCGGGTCGCTGTACTCGTACGGCCCGCGATAGACGGTGGGCAGCACCGGCCCCCAGTTGAGGTGCGGGGGCGGCGAGGGCGCCGTCCACTCGAGCGTCGTGGAGTTCCACGGGTTCATCGGGGCCTTGCGGCCGGCGAACAGCGACCAGAAGAAGTTGACGACGAAGAAGAGCTGCGACAGGCCGAGGAAGATGGCCCCGTAGGTCATGAACACGTTCCAGTGCTGCTGGTGCTGCAGGAACTCGTACTGCATGGGGTTGTAGATCCGCCGCATCTGGCCGCCGACGCCGATGATGTGCATCGGGAAGAAGACCCAGTTGAAGAAGATCAGCGTGCCCCAGAAGTGCAGGTGACCCAGCAGCGGGTTCGTCATGCGGCCGAACATCTTGGGGAACCAGAAGTAGATGGCGGCGAAGGCCCCGAAGATGGAGCCGCCGAACACCACGTAGTGGATGTGGGCCACGATGAAGTACGTGTCCTGGATGTAGATGTCGACCGGCGTGGAGGCCATGAAGATGCCGGAGAGCCCGCCGATGACGAACATCGACACGAAGCCGAGCGCGAACAGCATGGGGACCTTGAACTGGATGCGCCCGCCCCACAGCGTGCCCAGCCAGTTGAACGTCTTGATGGCCGACGGTACCGCGATGATCATCGTGGACACCGTGAAGGCCATGCCCAGCCGCGGGTTCATGCCGGACACGAACATGTGGTGGCCGTAGACGATCCAGGACAGGAACGCGATGCCGATCATCGAGAAGGCCATCGCGTGGTAGCCGAAGATCGGCTTGCGCGAAAACACGGGCAGGATCTCCGAGGCGATGCCCATGGCGGGCAGGATGAGGATGTAGACCTCGGGGTGCCCGAAGTACCAGAACAGGTGCTGCCAGAGCAGCGGCTCGCCGCCGCCCGACGGCTTGAACCATGAGGTGCCCAGCGTGCGGTCGAACAGCAGCATGGCCACGCCGGAGGTCAGCACGGGCAGCGCCAGCAGCAGCAGGATGGCCGTGATGAACAGCGACCAGACCACCAGCGGCATCCGGAACAGCCGCATGCCGGGCGCCCGCATGTTGATGATGGTCGTGATGTAGTTGATCGAGCCCATCATGGAGCCGATGCCCATGGTGAACAGGCTGATGCACCAGAGGTTCTGGCCCCAGTTGACGCCGGTGTACTCCGGCACCGCGGAGAGCGGCACGTAGGAGGTCCAGCCGGCGGCGGCGTGGCCGCCCTCCACGAAGAAGCCCGACAGCATGATCAGGCCGGCGGTGAAGGTGACCCAGTACGACAGCATGTTTAGGAAAGGGAACGCCATGTCGCGGGCGCCGATCATCAGCGGGATGCAGAAGTTGCCGAA
>Ga0066709_100001528_pt1 | contig 15460 bp, 7 predicted proteins | sample GraSoiAngelo_158_FD_79665 | JGI IMG/M metagenome (GOLD analysis project Ga0066709, IMG submission 79665) | Grasslands soil microbial communities from the Angelo Coastal Reserve, California, USA - 14_1009_16_30cm | ecosystem: Environmental > Terrestrial > Soil > Grasslands | place: USA...
CGCATCAGCCCGAGTTCATGCGCCGACTTGCGACCGCGGCACGCCATGGTTATAGGGTCCGCAGAGACGCATTCGAATCCCGGTGCCGCGCTGCGCAGGTGATCGAAAAACGTGAATGCCGCGGTTTCTTCCACGCCCACGCGTCCCGTTCGAATCCCCCGGTCCGCCAGAGCCGCCGCCGCGATTTTCGTCGGAGCTACATCCTCCTGCCAAATGCGCACATCCGCCGGGAATTGCAGCTTCTCCCGCATGCGCCCCTCTTCAAATGCGGGTACAACCACGATGGGTTTGCCCGTTCGTGGCAGCACCAGGGCAAGTAGCCGCTCGCTGACTCCCCAGTGGATGCCAGTGAAATAGTAGAGCGCCGTTCCGGGAGCAACGAAGAGAGCGTCGTATTTCGGCTCCCGCTCCGTCATTAACTTTTGCGCGTGCAAAAGCCGCTCTTGAAACTCATCGGCGGTGATCGGATGAACTCGCCCTCCCAGTGGCTTCAGCCCCGCAAAGGCCTGCGGGAGACCTCCGGACGCATCCGAGTCCGCCGCGCGTACCGCCGGCGTCAGCGCTAGCGTGGAGGCCGCCGCCGCACCTATCAAGAGTTGGCGTCGCGAAGTTTGGTAACGCTGTTCCCGATTCTGTTTGTGCATGGCAGGAGAGGTTTATCTGGCCGGGAGGCGGATTGTCAAGGCACATCGAATCTAAGAAGTTGTAGGGGCGGGGCTCGCCCCGCCCGGATGGGCCACGGAAAAGTACAAGACACTTGCGGGACGGAGCACTAGGGAAGTGCAGCTTTGACGCCGTCTCCTCGCTCGAACGGTTTTCTTGCCGCGATTACCTCAACGGTGCCGTCTGCGACTTTGAATCAGCGGGCGGTTGGTCTCCGTTCGAATGCTGCCGCGATCGCTTTCCCGGCACGTAGGTGATTTCCAGCGGCTGCTGAAGGGTAAAGTCCAGCCGTGTTTCCGAAGGGATCTTCACTTGCTGCCCTTTGGTGAAAACCTGCACGCCCGTGCCCGCTCCACCGCCTACTGCTGCGCCGATCGCCGCTCCCTTTCCTCCGCCGGCTACCGCGCCAATCAGCGCCCCGAGAGCCGCTCCGCCGCCAATTCTTTCAGCAGACTGTTTGCCTCGGGACGTTCCAGACTGCTTCACGTCGCTGCTCACTACGTTGTAAGTCTTGCCCTGGAAAACGACGCTCGCCAGTTCCAGACTCAGTTCGCTGCGGCCCGTCACCCGGCCTGCGGATTTCGCATTCCCGAGCTTGATGTAAGCATCCGCGCCGCTCGGCACGATCACTCGACTGTCCACCACGATCGGCGCGTCCAGCGAAGCCTTGAACACCTGTCCAGCCTGATTCGTTTTCGAATCGATGCTGTCGATCGTTCGAACCGTCACAATCGTATTGGCTGGCACCGTCACGGTCACCGGCTGTGGTGGCGGAGGTGGCGCTGGCGCTGGCGTTGCCGCGGGAGCTGCACCCGCCGTCATTGGCTCCGCCACTGGATTTGCCGGCGAAGTAGCCGCAGCTCGTCTTGATTTGTCTGCCTTTGGCGCCGCTTTAGTCTTTGCCGGGCGCTTTGCCGGTTCGGCTTCTGGCGCAGGAGTAGCGGGTTGCGGCACTGAAATCTGCGCCGTGGCCACACTCATCTGGTCATTCACGCGGCTCACACCTTTCGTTTCCGACGCAATCTTGTAAGCCGCCAGTCTGGCTGCGTCGTCCGGCACTTGCCCGGTCAGTGTTACTTCTCCCTGTTTGCTGACCACATCGACGGTCGCCGCTTTCAGCGCCGGTTCAGAAAACATTTTTGCTTTGATGTCCGTGGTGATCGCGTCATCGCTCGGCTTGCCAATCCGCGAGCAGGACACACTCATCGTCAGCATCAGCACCAAGGCCAGAACGCCGGTCTTATTTTTGCGCATTTCTTCCTCCGCGTTGCCAACTTCAAAACGCTCGGGAGGACTGGGGGCAACCCGAAATGGTATCCCTGCCGCACGCACCAGCGTGCAAAACAGACTTCATGAAGTACGGATGCGGCAGCTGGGCAAACGGCTACCTCTATTCCAATTCTGATGGAACTGGCTCGAGAATGCAATTCGGCCGGGCAAGTTTCTTTTAGAAACGATGCGACACCAAAAAAACGGGAGGTGCCCAGCGAGCACCTCCCGGAATAATCGTTCTGAACTGAAGCCTAGAACACGAATTTCAGTCCCAGCGTCATGGAGCGAATCCCCCCGCTGAAGAACTTCGAGGGCTGCAGGAAGTTCGGATCGCCCGGCAGCACGTAGCCCTGTGTGGTTGTGGCCGTGGTAACGCCCGCTGTGCTGAACACGTTTCCATTACTGAGTGCGTAGTTCGCGTGGTTGAGAATGTTGAACACGTCCACTTTCGCCTGCAGATACTTGCCTTCGGTGAAGTGAAAGCTCTTGGCGACGGACATGTTCAGTACCCCGAATCCGGGCGTGGAGAAACTATTCCGCGCCACCGTCGTTCGTACTCCACGCCCGGCCGCAACATATCTCGCGGTCGTATCGCCACCGGTGTTCGGGTCAACGGCGAGGTACCCGACTACATTTTCCCCCGCGTTGCAGGTCCCCGTGTGAGTGCCGCCTCCTCCCGAGGGAGCGCAGACATTCACTAGGTTGTTGGTCCCACCTAATGGATTCGTTCCAAACGGATTGAACATCAGGCGATCCCCGGCGGAGTCTCCATTTCGGTTGGCATCACTCCCCGATTGAAGTGTGACTGGCTGTCCCGTTTGCGCCAGGAAAACGGACCCAATCTGGAATCCGTTGACAAGCGTCTTCACTAGAGGGCTATCGCTTTTCACATTTGGAACCTGGTAAGTCCAGGAGAGGGCCACTTTGTGCCGCACATCCAGGTCCGAATTTCCCCAATCTTCCGAAAGGCGATTGGTGTCCTGCCCCCGGCGAGGATTCAAGAGACTGGTGAAAAACTCATTTGTGGAATTGTCCAGTGTATGTGCATAAGTGTAGTTGGCATTGAATGTCAGCCCCATGCGCGCCCTCTGTGTGAAGCTTACGGATCCTGCATGGTAGATGCTGCTTCCGAACGGAGGATCAGAGGTAACGTTGGCCGTAAATCCGAACGGCGCATAGATATTGCTGTTGAAGGCGTCCCAAGGAGCGAGTGTTGGCGCGCTGGCGGATACGGTTCCAGGTACGTCCGAGACACGGAAGTATTCGGGAAGTGCAGCAAGCCCGGCGTCGAATCCGCTTTCTTTATTACGCCGGAACTGTACTGGCAACGAGATTCCGCGAGTGCCAAGGTAGCGAACTTCCACGCTGGCGTTGCGGTACACCTCATGTTGAACGCCCAGCGACCAGGTCAGGATCTTGGGCATTACCGTGTCATCGATGTAGCTTGTTGTCAGCGCCCGCGCATCCGCCTGATTGGCTGGCGGAATGTACGTTTGCGGCAAGCCGCCGCCCGCAAGGAACCCCCCAAAATTCGGATTCGCGCACCAGGAAGGAGTTGGCGTGAGCGTGCACGCTGACGTTGGGTCAAGCTCGCTCTGCAGTTGCGGAGGCAGAGTGATTGAAGCGAAGTTTTGGAACTTCACATCGTAGGAAATCCCGAATCCGCCACGGATCGAGGTTTTGCCGTTTCCTCTCGGGTCATACGCAAATCCAATGCGAGGACCAATATTGTTCTTGTCGGTCTTAGGGTTACCGAAAGTGATCACGCCCGGAACATTGGAGATGGCGTTGAGTGCCTGCGTGCTCGCACCTACCGGATTCGTCCAATACTCATAACGTACGCCCAGGTTCAACGTCAGGCGGGGAGACAGTTTGAAGTCGTCTTGTGCGAAACCATAAAACGCGCTTTGCGTTCCCAGGAAACTTCCCGTCCCCGCGTTGCGGAGAGTCCGGCCCAGTCCGTTGCTCTGTTCGTCGTTGATGAATTCAGTCAATGAATCGTACCAGTAGTCTCCATTGCTCCGGGGCAGGAAGAACTGCGGATAGATGAAGTGGTTGTACTGGCCGCCGAACTTGAAGGTGTGCTTCCCGAGAGACAAGGAGAAGTTGTCGGCGATTTGATAGGTGTTCTGCTTCTGGGTCTGATTGTCGCCCGGGCCAATGGTATTGAATCCCAAGTCGCCGATCGTTACGTCATTGGGACAAGTCGTGCACGGATTAACAGTGGAAAGAGAGAAAAACGAATACTGCACGCGCAGGTCGTTCACGAACCTACTGTTAATGGTCCAAACGTCATTCAATGCGATTTTGCGGTTATGTATGGGCTCGGCTTGGTTGAACTGGGCTTGCGTCGAATTGACCGGGAGAATGAAATTTTCCTGATTCAGCAGGAACAGCGCGCAAAGTTGATGCATTCCCCAGGTGTAGTCCGAGTTGAACTGCACATCGTGTTCGCGTTGGAAATTCGGGCTGATGATGATCAGATCTCCGACGGGTATGTTGTTTGTGACCCCGTTCGCTGTAACAGCGACGGTTCCCAAATTCCCGGGATCCGGTGCCACTGGAAAGTTGGCTAAGAGATTCTTGACCGCTGAATTGACAGCCATACTCTCGAGCGTTGCCAGTCCCGCTGCGGTCGGCTGAATCAGCGGTGTCGCGGTGCCCTGCCCATGCAGTGTGGTGTATTCATAGCCTCCGAAGACAAACCATTTATTCTTGATCACCGGCCCGCCCATCGTGCCGCCGAAGCGGTTGTTGTCGAAATCCGGCTGCCCAGGAATCGTTTGTTTGGCGATGGCGGATTTGGTCAGGTTGTCGATGGAATTGTAGTTCTTGTTCTGGTTGTACCATTCGCCCGATCCATGCCAGTTGTTCGTCCCCGTCTTCGTAACGAGGCTGAACTGTCCACCAGCGGAATGCCCGTACTCCGCGCTGAACTGATTTGTCGTGAGGTTGAATTCCGAAACCGCATCAGGAATGACCGTCGAGTTGTTACCCGTCACGCCCAAGTTGTTGTCATCCACGCCGTCCACGGTAAAATTGTTGTCGCGCGGACGCGTTCCACCAACGGATCCGCCAATTCCCGTGACGCCGCCCGGTTGCGCCACCACGTTGGGAGCCAGCACCGCCAGGTTCAGCGGACTGCCGTTGAGCGTGCCGGCGCCATTGGGAAGCAGAGCCTCACTCACATCATAAGTATTGTTTAGATCCGAAGACGTCGTCTGAATGGCCACCCCGCCGGCCGTCACTTCCACGACCTCCGTCGCGACGCCCAAATCCAGGTGGGTATCCGCAACGTTGTCTTGATTGGCGATGACACTGATCCCGGTCTTCAAGAAATTCTTGAATCCCTTGGCTTCTACCTCTACTTTGTACAAGCCCGGAATCAAGCTCGGGAACGAATATGTTCCCGCTGAGGTCGTCGTAATCTTGACCGACACACCGGTATCCTGATTCGTGGCCGTTACCTGCGCACCCGGAACCGTCGCCCCAGTAGGATCGAAGACCTGTCCCCGCAGCGTTCCCGTGATTCTCTGCGCCGCCGCCGGCATCGAGAAAATCAGCGCCAATCCCAAGACTGCTGCGCAATAAATCAAACCTCGCAGGCTGTTGAGCCGGTATCGGCCAAACCTATCGCCCATCCATTCATCAAATTTCATTATCTCCCCCTCGGAACTGCTTCGAATTTGTCCCATATTTCTGACGCCTCTATTTCCCGGGACCGTCCATTCAAATGGGAATAGCCAGCATCAGACTTCTTGTTCGAATTGCAGGTTGTTCGCCAATGCGGGTGTGGATTAACAGGTTTTGTTTCAATGACTTACGAACCGCATTGGGCCCGAGAGAGTCTAAACTTCGATACTTCTGGATGGTTTAGCTGATTTAGATTCAGGTATGCATAGCGGAGAGGTTTCTAACGAATTGTGGAGAATCGCCAGCATCTCAAAAGAATATGCAAAATAATGCAAAATAAGGGAGGCGGTTTTTTGAATTGGCGATGGCGCCAATCTCCCGCGCGTGAGAGGCCAATCAAATTCCGCAAACTTTTCGTCGCACCCTGTCCGCGCATGCAGACGGCCGGCTGAAAATACGCAGACTACTCTGATCGAACAGCGAGGATTTTCTTGCCCTCAACTTTGATTTCAATGCCGAGAGGCGGGCGCAGGTCGGATCCTTGCACGATGCCTCCGCGCACCCAGACACCGCTGCCGGGAAGATTGGTGGTTTTGAGCGGGTCAAACACGGTGCGGCTGCAGGGGTTTCCGACCATGGGATGTTTCGCGGTGCGGAAGCCGTAATCATTTTTCAGCTTGTCCAAGTCAGTGAGGTATTCGAGCTTGCAATTTCCGTAAGGAGATTTTTGCACGAAGGCCCAGTAGCCGCTTGCCTGGGAAGGAGAACCTGCCGGCAAACGGATGAGAAGCGCGGGGATATTTTCTCCAGTGAGCCGGTTGCGAATAAAAAACTCTTTCGAGGACCACGGTTTGGCCATCTCCGTCGCGTCGGCGATCCCGGGCTCCGCATCAGTGGCATGCGGGAGCAGAGTGCTTGGATCGGGCGCAGGCGCGGGCACTTCGATCTGCCTCTGCTGTTCGGCGCGCTGCGGTTCCACATGTTTGGGGCGAAGGGCCCATCGCGCTCCAAGGAAAACGACGAGGAGCACGGCAAGAAGTCCGATGACTAGTTTGACGACTGGGTTCGACGCGGGGGATGAGCGCGCACCGGATCCGGAAACGCCGGGAATCTGCGGCATATCCGTCTTGAAGCGGTCCGGTGGGGGCTGGTCGGTCATATGGCTTCGGATCGATTCTATACTCAAACGAGCTGGAGGCGAAGACCAAGGAACGAATTCGCGAACAAATCTGTAAAAAAAAGTAAAAAGAGTGGCTGGCCACGTCTGACCCTTGTCCTGTGGAACCGAGAGAATGGCTGACTTTGATCAGGTCCGGCCTCCGGGGCTTTCCCAGAAACTTGCGAAAGGAGAAGGTAATCCCTCCCCCACAGCGGATGTTTTGTGCAAAGAGTGCGAAAGCGTATGAAAAGAATGCGGAAGTGATCGACAACCAAAGATTGTTAGTCGGCCGGAAGAGGGCGCGCAATCTCCTGAATCGAAAGGACTTGGATGCGCAGAGGGCAGAGATGGCAAGCGCCCGGGAGCAGCAGGCCGGTTTGAGTGACAAACACAGGAGGGAATAGCATGCCAATGGGCTTGGTTAAGCATTAGCCAAGGAATGGGGAGAATTGAGAGTTGCCCGGCAATTCTGAAGTCAAAAGACCCGCCCTCCAACACCGAGGACACCCAAAATCGTCCCGCGACTTATCGTTTGGGCCACCCGTCAGGGAAGGAGAAACGAGGATTGAACAGTAAGAAGGGCAGGATGAACGGTTTCCGCGAAGCTAAGCTGGAGCGAAGACCTTCCCACCCTTTGCAACAGACAAAATCGCAAGGGTAGGGCAGCCGATTGAGTGCCGAGCACTGAGCGTGTGCCATGCGCCAAGAGTTGTCTCAGCCCGTTAAGGATACACCACCCGCCAGTTAATTCTGCTCCGAGAAACAGACCTGGCCGGAGTAGCGGAATACCGTTGCTTGAGCGGCCAGATCCACTTCACCGATATTTTTTACATCACCGGTTGCTCCGGCGAATTTACCGGTGCCGCCGGTGATGTGCACGGGATAGGTGATGACGGCGAACAAGGTTTCGGAGAGTGGAGCGGTTGTGGCGACGGCTGGATCGAAAGTGAGCGTATCGCCCGATTCGGTCACCCAGTGATGCTGAACATGAAACACCAGGGTGCCACCTGCGCCCGGCTGGGGCGCGCCCAACAGTGTTCCACTGACCGCGCCACGCAAATCTCCCGTTGCCGTGCCCATGGTCGTGAACTGATCGATGGCACCGAAGTTCGTCATGACCATTCCGCTGACCGGAACGCAATGACGTTCGGTGGTACCTGAACGTGGGGCCGGGAATGGCGTGGGTGCGGGTCCGCTAAACAGGGCGGTGACCGGAACGAAAACGGCGAGGGCCATCAGCACTGCGCGAGTCAATATTCCGACAAAAGTGAGTTTGCCTTTCATGATGTTTCCTCCGGGGGCCCGAAGAAGCTACGCATTGCTCCTTCGGGCGAACTTTGCTAGCATCAACCTCAAATCGCCAAGTCTACGAATAGCGACGCGGCCAGCCAGCCAGCCAGCCAGCAAGCAAGCTAGCTTCAGGCCGCTTCAGATGTCTTTGGGAAATGTTGAAGGAAACTTAGGGATTTTCTGAAGGCTCCTAACATGCCGGAAGGAAAGCACTTCTATCAGTTCGGTCCTTTCCGGCTGGACCCTGCGGAGCGCCTGCTTCTGCGCAACAATCAGACCGTAACCCTGGCACCGAAGGCGTTTGACACTCTCCTCTTGCTTGTCGAGAACAGCGGACACCTGCTGACCAAGGACGAATTGATGAAGCGTCTATGGCCGGAGACGTTCGTCGAAGAGGTCAACCTCGCGCAGAACATCTCGGCGATCCGGCGCGCGCTAGATGACAAGAATGGCGGAACGCAATACATCGAGACCGTGCCGAAGGGCGGTTACCGGTTCGTCGGCCCGGTCACCGTTTCCCAGCCGGCTGCGCCTTCTACTGTATCCGCGCGACAATCCGATGTGGCACCGAGGCTCGATGCGCGTCGCGCCATGTCAAAGTCCGTACGGCGACGTATCGTTTTGGGTGTTGCCGTGGCGATGGCGCTTGCAGTGCTGGCCTGGGGTATCGGGCACCGCCGGGTCCGTGCGGGCGATTCGTCCTCCCCGATTCGCTCGATTGCCATTTTGCCGCTGCAAAACCTCTCTAATGATCCGCAGCAGGAATACTTCGTGGACGGCATGACGGACGAGCTCATCACGGACCTGGCAAAGACAGGCAAGTTGCGGGTGATTTCGCGCACCTCCGTGATGTCGTACAAAGGAACGCACAAGTCCCTTGGGACTATTGCGGGCGAATTGAACGTGGATGCGGTGGTGGAGGGAACGGTACTGCGTGCGGGCAACAGAGTGCGCGTCACGGCACAATTGCTGGGCGCTTCGCCCGAGAGACATCTCTGGGCTGACAGCTATCAGGGAGACTTGACCGACGTATTTTTGTTGCAGGATCGAGTGGCGCGGTCAATTGCGCGCGAGATCCGCGTGACGCTCACACCAGAAGAGCAAGTGCGGTTGACGAATCTGCGACCCACTGACCCGGAGGCGTACGATGCCTATGTAAGAGGCCGCCACTATGCGGCGCAAATTACGCCAGACGGCTTCGAAAAAGCGATCGTGAATTTCCGTAGAGCCATCGAATTGCAGCCGCGATACGCACAGGCTTATGCGGATTTGGCGGAGACGTATTGCTGGGCCGCCGCGACACAGTCGATTCCCGCGCAGGAAGGGCTTCTCAAGGCCCGCCAGGCAGCCATGAAGGCTCTTGAAATGGACGAGAGCTTGAGCCAGGCGCATAGCTCATTGGCATGGGTCAAATATGTCTATGAGTGGAACTTCCCGGAAGCCGAGAGAGAATTTCATCGCTCCCTGGAGCTGAATCCAGGTGCTTCTTGGGCTCTCCTTTGGCATGGGATGTATTTGGCGCAGGGGAACCGCATTGAGGAATCGATCGCGGAAATGAAAAAGGTCCGGCAGGTCGACCCGCTGTCTCCGGTGGCCAATGCACTTGCTCTCGTCCCCGTGCTCAATGGGAGGAACTACGACGCTGCTATCGCAGGCGGACGGGAAGTGTTGGAGATGGATCACGCGAATGGCCTGGGGCGATGGCTGTTGACGACGGCATTTGAATGGAAAGGCGATTTCTCCAAAGCGATTGATTTGGAGGAGGAGACGGCTGTGCTCTACGGCGAAAACAAAGAAGCAGCCGCTCAACGATTCTCACGTCTTCGTCGCGCGTACCAGACTCTTGGTCCCAAGGGGTACTGGAGTATGAATCTTGAGCAGCAGGAGTCCCTCTGGAAGGCGAATCCAGGTGATCCTTACGACCATGCCGTGCTTTATGCTCGCGTCGGCAAGAATCTTGATGCGTTCAACTGGCTGGAAAAGGCCTACCAAGTCCGCTCCCAAGAAATAATCTTTGGGCTCAGGACGGAACCGGCGTTTGATGGCTTGCGTTCCGATCCGAGATACGCAGATCTCGTGCACCGCATCGGGTTCCCCCCACAGACTCAGTAGGCACCTGAGCCGCGACCTCGACAAATCGTCTTCAAGGATTTGGCGGGTGGAACCCTGATCCCTTAGTGAGTACGCTGGCTCACTCGTCAAAGGGCAACAATGTTTCCAAAATGATGCGGGAATCTGTCATGAGATGGGTACAGCAAGCGCCGGGAGGCTCGTCACCTGGGGCTAAGTGTCCGCCACCTGTCCGAAACTTTCCCGTTTCGTTTAGCCTGTGCCGCTAGAAGTTGATGGGCGAACTGCTTCACTTGTAAGCTAGAAAGACCATGTCGGTAAGAAGAAGTCCAAGCGCGGAAGCGCGGGCTTGCGGCGGAATTCGCCGTTCCTGGTTGATGTGCTCGGCGGCGTGCATGGGAATTGCGTTTGGGTGTCCCTCGCTGCGTGCAGAGGAAGCGCCGCAAACCGTCGCCGTAGACGCGGGGACGCAAAACTCGCCACAAGCAGGAGTAGATCGCGAGGTCTCCTGGCGCACGCTCCCGCGAAACGTTCTACAGGATCAGAAAGACATCTGGCTGTTTCCAGTGCAGCTCGGCAAGGGACGGCACTGGCTGCCGACGCTGGCAGTAACGGGCGTGACGGCGGCCCTCATCATCGCTGATCCGCACGACACGCCTTACTTCAGGCGCACGGCACGATTCAAAGGCTTTGACGACGCTTTTTCCGGACGCATCACCGCGGCAGAAACGGCGATTGTTCCCGCGGCCTTTCTGGTGCTGGGGTACTTCCGGCACGATTCCTACACGGAAAAGACCGCGTTGCTCGCCGGAGAAGCCTACGCCGACAGCGCCATCGTTGACGTAGTGATGAAGGTAGCGACGCGCCGACTGCGTCCTTCGGACATCGCGCCGTCCGGCAATTTCTCCGATACCTTCTTCAGCAGTCCGAAGTCTCTCAGCGGTATAAGCACGAGCTTTCCTTCCGGTCACGCGGCGGCGGCGTTTGCCGTTGCGACCGTTTTCTCCCATCGCTATCGGCAGCATCGCTGGGTGCCCTGGGTGGCCTACGGCACGGCCGCTGTGATCGGCTTTTCCCGAATCACAATGCAAGCTCACTTCCCATCGGATGTGTTCTTGGGAGCAGCGCTAGGCTATACGATGACAAAGTTCGCGGTACTGAGACCGCTATAGACCGGCAACCGACAGCGGCGCGTTAAGGTTGCGCAACCCGCGACCCCGGGCCGGTCACCAATCAATTTTGTCGGGAAAAAACTCTGAGACGAGGTCCTGGTAGTAAGGAAGGATTTCTTGTGTCTTCGGCCGCTCGCGGCCTTTCGAGTACAGATCGTAAGGATTGAACTTCCGAACCCATTCAAACATGCGCTGGTCGTGTTCATTCATAAGGTGCCCGTAAGCGCCGTGCCGGTGCGCGGGATAAAACGAATGATACCGGAGCATGTACTGCGCCTCCTCCGGCACATACCTCCGCGCCACCTGATAGACGTATTCGTCATGTCCAAACGAGAGGTGCACCTTATCGAGCCCGCAGTTCGGTTCGTAGATGCCATACTCGGTTTGGTATTCGGGAATCGCGCTATCGGAGTTGGCGGTAAAGAATTCAGGAAAAACGATCTGATCCGAGTATCCGCAGCCCACCGGGAAGGTATCGCCCACTACGGCCCACTGCGGCTCTCCATAGAGGCAGAGCACTTTCCCAAGATCGTGCAAGAAGCCGGCGAGAACGAACCAGCGCGGATGACCATCCTTGCGAATCGCTTCCGCGGTCTGCAGGAGGTGCTCGGTCTGGGTCAGGTCGGTATCGGGGTCGCTGTCGTCCACCAGGGTATTCAAGTACTCAGCCATCTCCCAGATACCCTTCTTGCCGCGGTTCAAGCCGCAGTATTCCGCCTTCTTTCTCAAGACGAAAGCAAGTGTCTGGCCAGCGTGGTTTTGACGGTAAAACTCCGTCACGGTGGGATTGGCGTCGGCTTTGTAGTTCCGGAACTCCTCTTCCGATTTGCCCTGACGATAGCGGGTGGCGACAAAATCGTCCCAATCGTCCAGTTCCTTCATAGGTGCGTTCCCGGCCGCCTGTTTCATAATGAGACTTTCATTATAAACTTGGGCGGCCGGGCAGACAACAGGCATTTTTCCTTCTCCATCAGGCTTGGGCCAGCCTTGGCGATGCCACTAGAGGCGCATGCGCGTTCCTGCCTGAAGACTCGGCGAAGAAAAACGAAAGGGTCTGAGGGCCGGCCACCGCGGGGCCCGGATTCGGGCTTGTCGAATGCGCTCCGACAGCAAGGCACGTCCAAGCACTGGCCGATTTGACCGACGGACAATAATGTTCGCAAATGGTTATAGGAATCTGTTATTGAGATGGGTACAGGAAGCGGCGGGAGGCTTGTCTCTGGGCGAAGGTGAATCTACTGTAGAGGGAAGCGTGAGGAGGGGCAGAGTCCAGCTCCGACGGCTATGATTCAGGAACAACGAGGCGGGGCGCGGGCGTTTGTCCGCAGCCTGAACATTCTGCTGAAGTTCGCACGGCTGTACGAATTCGGGCACGTGCGCACGGCGGCGCAGTTCGAAACAACGTGGAACGAACTGCGCGGCGCGCTCGATGACAGCGGCGGCGGGGGTGTGCTTCTAGGTGCGTCGGGAAACCAGATTTTGCTGGACGGCGTGCCGCTCGGATCGGCCGCCGGCGAACGAAGCTTCGCGCAGCTATTGATTTCCTCGGGAATCGCGAGCATTCATTTTTCCCCGACTCTCACGCAACCGCAATTCGCGCGATTTGTGCGCGCCTTCCCCAGCGGAAACGCCAAGCCTTCTTCCCTGGCCGAACAATTGAAGACCGCGCTGGCGGGAGACACCAGCATCAAAGTGAATGAAATCCGCTACGTTGCGGAAGACGCTTCGGTGGCGGGCATCAAGGTGGCGGCGCAACTTACGCAGAAGGTACTCGGCGCGGCGGGCGACAAATTTAAGGACTTCTTCGAAGACCCGAACAAGATGCTGCAAATGATCCTGGCTGCGGAAAGTATGCGCGCCAGCGGCGGTGGTGGCGGGATGGGCGGACCGGGGCACGGCCCCGGCAGTCCGGGCCCTGGATTCGGTTTGGGCGGTGGTGGAGGATCAGGCGGCGGAGGAACGGGGGGCGGCGGAACCGGAAGCGGTGGCGGGGGTGCGCCTGCAAGCGGGGCGGCTGGCGGTTCCAGCTTGTGGGAATCTGGTGGCACAGGGGGCGGCGGAGTTGGCGGAACGGGAGCAGTTGGTGGCGGTGGAGTGGCGGGAGGAACGGAAGGTGCCATCCCTGGAAAATGGCTAACGGCCTCGGCGTTGTTGCGCAGTGGCGCGGTGCCGGGAGCTGCCGGTCTACCGGGAGCAGGAACTGGAACAGGAACGGGCGGCGGATTCAGCGTCGAGGAAGAAGACGTTCGTTCGATGCTGGGGTTGTTCGCGCAACTGGGCAAATCGCGGAAAGATTCTGAGCACCGCATGGACGTGCCGACGTTCCAATCGCGCCTGAGCGCTATGCCGGTGCGAGCGCAGTACACGCTGCAGCAGGCGTTGGCGGGACTCGCGGCGCAGGCGCCAGATGCCAAGCCAGACAAGCCCATGTTGCTCAAACTGGCAGAACACGTGGCGATCCGCTTCGCACTGGACAGCTACGAAAAAGGCGAACTGCGCGTCAACGCCGTGAAACAACTGCTGGACCGCATGAATACGGAAATTGAAGGGCTGCGCAAGATCCTATCCACGCAGGAAGAGATGATGGCGCAGGCGGGGCTCTCGGTGCAGTCCTACACGGAGTTGCTGGACCAGGAATTCTGGGAGCAAGTACCCGAAGAGAACAAGAAAGAAGTGCTGACTTCGGACGAGGCGTGGTGCGTGCCGCCGCGTAACGTGCGCGCGTTCCTGGAAGACATGCTGCGGCGCGGGGAACTGAAGACCGTCAACGAGATTTTGATGAAGTACGCCTCCTGCGTCGGGCTGGAAGCGCCGGAAGCGCGGCGAACCACGGCCATCGGGATCTCAGACTTGGGCGAACTGTACGGCAGCGGAGACGGCAGCGCTTTGATGGAGGCGATTCGGCGCTTGGGCAATCAGTTGGCCATCGAGCGAGAGCCGGAGTTGCAGACGCTGGTGAGCGCCGCGTTTGTGAGATTGAGCCAGGAAGCAGCCTCCAAGCGCTGCTACCCGGCAATGCAGCAAGCACTCGCTTCGCTCGAGAGCGTGGAGGTGCAGAGGCCGGGATCGACGCAGAGCTTGCGGCCACGCATCGGCGCGGAAGAACGACTGCCGGAATTCATCGAAGAAGCGATGCGCAGCGGCCAGATCGCGGACGGCATGATGGATATCCTCAATCTGATGCCCAAGGCCACGATTCACTATGTAACTAATCGATTCGGGCATTGCGGATTCCGAGAAGATTGCGATCTGCTCACGACGATTATCCGCAACCTGGGGGAGGATGCCACGCAACGGCTTCTTGAGACGTTGCAGACCGCCTCCGCTAACGAGTCCGCAGAAACCATCGGCTTGGTAAGTCAGCTTTCCCCGGAAAACGTGGAGAAGATTCTACCAGCGCGCCTGTCGCAATGGCCGCGCTCCGCCCATGACCGCACCGTCCGGCAACTTTCCGCAACGCCAGCGGAGGAGCGGGCGCGGCTGCTAATTGCCCTTTACGATTCACTCGATGTGCTGATTCGTCCGCTGGCCATCGACGAAATGGGGATGAGTGGGCAAGCCAGCTGTATTCCAAAACTGATCGAACTGCTGCAGAACGACGAGACACCCGCCTTCACGAGGGTGAAAGCAGTTGAGGCACTCGGCCGATTGCACGCTTCGGGGTCCAGCGCGCTGTTCCAGCATATTTTGGACACCCGGCAGGTTTGGCGGTGGGTGTATCCAAACGAATTGAGAATCGCCGCAGCGCAGGCGTTGCTGCGCGTCGATCCGGCGGTGGGTATGGAAAAGGTTGCCGCCAGCGGAATCGACCGCAAGGAGTTGACGCTCGAGCCTGCGGATCCCGACCCCAGTGCTTCCGTGATCCGGCAGCGGCGCTACGCGCGCTTGAAGCTTTCGCGCAACCTCATTGCGGTGACGACGAATTTGCGGGAAAACTTCAAACTCTCCATTCCGGAGCTAAATCTGGGAGGCGGAATCGGTTCCGGAGAACGCCATCTGGCTCCAGGCTCGTTGTTGTCGCTGAAATTTTCGCACGGCGTGCGCAACATCAAGGCGCAGGCGATCGTCCGTGGGGCGCGGCCACAAGCGATGGCATTCGAATTCGTGGACATGGATCTGGATGAGCGTTACCGCTTGCGGAAATTATTGCTGGAGTTGGGTGGACTGCCGATGGCCGCGCAAGTCACCAATCGCACGCGGC
>Ga0066709_100001529_pt1 | contig 15457 bp, 16 predicted proteins | sample GraSoiAngelo_158_FD_79665 | JGI IMG/M metagenome (GOLD analysis project Ga0066709, IMG submission 79665) | Grasslands soil microbial communities from the Angelo Coastal Reserve, California, USA - 14_1009_16_30cm | ecosystem: Environmental > Terrestrial > Soil > Grasslands | place: USA...
GATCCAGACGTAAAACTGCCGCAGATCGGCCCAGAGCAGGGTGGGAATCACGATGGAGATCACGATGAGCACGCCGCCCATGGTCGGCGTCCCCGCCTTTTTCTGATGCGATTTCGGGCCTTCCTCACGGATGTACTGCCCGATCTGAAATTCGCGCAGCTTGGCGATGAGCCATGGTCCCAGCGCAATGCAGAGAAACAGCGCCGTAAGGCTGGCGAACGCAGTGCGGAACGTGGTGTAGCGAAACACACGAAACGGGCTGACGTAAGGAAACAGCTTCTCGTAAAGAAGGTAATAGAGCATTCGTTATTACCGGACGGCCCCTAACACTGCGTACCTGACACCTGTTTCCTAGACCAGCACCCGCTCGAGCGCCCGTTCCACTTTCACGCCGCGCGAGCCTTTGAACAGCACCGCATCCCCTTCGCGCACAAATCCCCTTACAAAATCGCCGGCCGTCCCGGGATCCTCGAAAAAGTACGCGGCGCTGTCCGACAATCCCGCCCGCACGGCTTCATCCACCGTGAAGCGTGCAGCGCCGCGTATACCAATCAGCACATCAATCCCCTGCGCCGCGACGTATTTTCCAATGTCACGGTGCAGAGGCTCGGTCGATTGACCAAGCTCGAGCATCTCCCCCAGCACAGCCACACGCCGCCGCGCAGGCGTGGCGCGCAGTACGTCCACCATGGCACGGGCAGCTTCCGGGTTCGAGTTATAACTATCATTCCAGATCACAACACCGTTATGCTCCAGCCGCTCGCCGCGCATCTTGCCCGGCGCAAAGCTGAGCACAGCATCGCGCAGGCGCTCCGGCGGAATCTCGAATATCCCGGCGACCGCCAGAGCCCCCAGAAGATTCGAAAGCCCATGGCGCCCAACGAGCAAGCTCTCGAACGCCACGCCGCGATAATGGAATCGCACGCCGGCCGCGCCCAACTCGACACCCTCCGCCCGCACATCCGCGTTTTCGGAGAGCCCGAAAGTGACGGAGCGGCCGCTGTGAACCTCGCGAAACGCCGCCACCAGCGGATCGTCGGCATTGAGCACGGCAACACCATCGGGAGGCAACTCTTCAATCAACTCCCGCTTGGCCAGCGCAACCGCCTCAATCGAATCGAAGGCCTCGACATGCGCGTAACCCACATTAGTGACCACGCCGATGTCCGGGCGGGCCATCCGCGCCAGCACGCGTATCTCGCCCGCGTGATTCATCCCCATTTCGAGCACCGCCACGCGCGCGTCATCCGGCAGCCGCAAAATCGAAAGCGGTACCCCCATGTGGTTGTTCAAGTTCCCGATCGTCTTGCCCACGGCCATTTCCGCGGCGGTCAGTATATGCGCGATCAAATCCTTTGTCGTCGTCTTCCCGGCACTGCCGGTGACGCCCACAACTTTGCCGCCCCACCGGCGACGCGCCCATGCCCCAACTTCTTGCAGGGCGACCAGAGTGTCGTCCACGACGAACAGATTCGCGGCATCGAGATCCGCACTCCGCGCGTCATCGAGAACCGCACCCCCCGCGGCATCGACTACTGCTCCTGCCGCGCCCTTAGCGAGCGCTGCCCGCACGTACTCGTGCCCATCATGCTGCGGCCCACGTAGCGCGAAAAAAAGGTCGCCCGCCGCAAGCGTCCGCGAATCGATACTCCAACCACTGATTTTCCGGCCAAGCGCGCTGGCGGCTGTGGCGCCAATCACCCCGGCCACTTCGTCGCATTCCAGCGTCATGTCGAAGCATCCGGCCGCCGCCGGTAACCAAAGCGTCGCAGCACTTCCCGGGCCACTTCGCGGTCGTCAAACGCAATCGTACGGTCCTTCAACACTTGATACGTTTCATGGCCTTTTCCCGCCAGAATCAGGATGTCACCGGGCCGCGCTTCCTCAATTGCGCGCCGGATGGCGGCCGCGCGGTCGGGTTCAACCAGACACGGCGTGTCTTTCCGGCGCAATCCCACCAGCACATCATTCATGATATCGAGCGGGTCTTCGGAGCGTGGATTGTCGCTGGTAAGTACGACGAAATCGCTCAGCTCAGCCGCCACCTGGCCCATGATGGGCCGCTTGGTGCGGTCGCGGTCGCCACCGCAACCGAACAGCGTGACCACGCGTTTGGGCTCGAGACTGCGCGCCATGGAAATTACATTACGCAGCGCGTCATCGGTATGCGCGTAGTCGACCACCACCACGAACGGCTGGCCCTCATCCACGCGCTCGAAGCGTCCCGGCACGGAGCGGAGTTGGGCAATGCCCTGCGCGATGGTCTCGGGCGGCAGCCCGTAACTCAGGCCCGCACCGCATGCAGCCAGAATGTTGTAGACGTTGATCCGCCCGATCAGCGGCGACTGAACGGTGAACCGGCCTTCGGCCGCCTGCACTTCAAAGCGCAGGCCGTCGACGCTCGACGAAATGTGCCGAGCCCGCACGGTGGCGTCTTTCCCCAGCCCGTACCACATCACTTGTGCAGCGCTTTCCGCCTGGATTCTGGCGCCGTACTCGTCGTCGCGATTGATCACCGCGCAGGGCGGGGCGGGAGCGCCGGCGCCGGTGAACAGCGTCTGCTTGGCGGCGAAATATTCATCCATGGTGCGGTGGAAATCGAGATGATCGCGCGTGAGATTGGTGAACACAGCCGTATGGAAATGCATGCCGTAGACGCGGCCGAGCGCGAGCGCGTGCGAAGAAACCTCCATGGTGGTCAATGTTCCGCCAATCTGTTCCAACTCCGCGAATAGCCGGTAGAGATCGAGCGACTCCGGTGTGGTGTTCACCGCTGGAATCACGCGATCGCCCAGGTGGTATTCAATGGTGCCGATCATGGCCGTCGTCTTGCCTGCCGCCCGCAAGATGGAATCGAGCAAATACGCGGTCGTCGTCTTTCCGTTAGTGCCGGTGATGCCGGTGAGCGAGATGCGCTCGTCCGGCCTGTGGAAAAAATTCCGTGCCGCCAGCGCCAGGGCGTGCCTGCCGTGCTCGACCTGGATCCAGTTTCCGCGGAAACCCTCGGGTGGCGGCAATTCGCTCACCACCGCAACCGCGCCGGCCTTGACCGCTTCTACCGCGAAACCTCGCCCATCCGCGCGCGCTCCGGGGAATGCAAAAAATAGCGTGCCGCTTTTCACGCGCCTGGAATCGTACTCCAGACCTTCAACCGCCAACCGGGCAAGCTCCGCCGCGAGCGGCTGCTTGAGCCGCACTCCCGCCAGGACCTCACCGACGGTCATACGTGGCGCGCTCCTAACCTGGCCTGTCTCAGCTCAACGCGCGAATTGCACACGCACGCGCTCGCCTGCGTGCAAAACCGTTCCTGGGGCGGGGACCTGCGCGCGCGCAATCCCGCTGCCATCGAACAACACCGGTAAGCCGATGGCGGACGCTTCTTCGACTACCGCGCGCATCGTCTTGCCACGGAAATTCGGCACTTTGGGCCCGGCTTCCGCGGGCGCGGCATCCGCAGACACGACATCTGAAGATGCGTAAACCGCTGCGCCCGGCGCACTCTGCTGTGCCGCGAGCTCTTCCATCACGTTCGGCTCGCCTGAGCCCAGGTCGGCAATCGACAAGTCATCGGCGTCTGCCGGGCTCTCCCGTTCCGGTTCAGGATTGAGATCGGGAAGATCACGAGGCACGTCCAGCACGCGGAGCGCTTCGGTGGCGACGGCTTTAAATACCGGGGCCGCTGCGCCTGCGCCCATGCCCGTGCTACCACTTGTTCCGTTCAGAGTAACGACGACAATAAACGCCGGATTGGTTACCGGCGCGAATCCCATGAACGAGGCGTTGTATTGATGGGTGTAGCGATGCGACTTCACGTCGAAAATCTGCGCCGTTCCGGTCTTGCCGCCGGAAGTGTAGCCGGCAATCCTGGCACGGCCTTTCGCGGTACCGCGCAGCACTACACCTTCCATCATCTGGCGCATGGTGATGGCGGTCTGGGGCCGCAGAATGCGCTGCGGGGATTCCATGGGCGTCGGCTGGCCGCCTTGTTTCAGAATGAGCTTGGGTTTCACCAGCAGTCCGCCGTTGGCGATCGCCGCGCAGGCCCGCGCCAGCTGGATCGACGTCGTGCTGACTTCCTGGCCCATGGCGATGGACGCCAGCGAAGTCTTGCCCCACCGATCCAGGCGCCGGAACAGGCCGGCCGATTCCGCAGGCAGCCGCAGACCCGTTGTCGACCCGAACCCGAAGCGCCTGACGTACTCGTACATGTTTTGCGACCCTACACGGAATCCGATCTGGATCGCGCCGATGTTGCTCGATTTTTCGAACACCTCCTGCATCGGCAAGACGCCGTAACCGCGGTGGGAATCGTGAATCACACGGCCGGGAAGGCGCAGCACCCCCTTGTTGCAGTTGATCGGCGAATCGGGACGCAGATTCGTCGTCTCCAAGGCGGCGGCCAGCGTGACTACTTTGAAGACGGAGCCAGGCTCGAACGGCACTGACACTGCCAGATCGAAGCGGCCGAAGGAATCCTCGCCGGGTTTGGGCGGCTCGTTGGGATTGAAGGCCGGGTAATTCGCTAGCGCCAGAATCTCGCCGTTATACGGATTCATCACGACGATGCTGCCGGTGCGCGCATGCCGCGCCTCGATTCCTTTCACCAGCTCGCGCTCGGCCGCGAACTGGATGCGGGAATCGATGGTAAGCGTGAGCGGCGTGCCAGCATGAGCCTCGGTGGCCATTTGGGAATCGATGCCGCGCCGCTTGACGTCGGTCAGTATCATTTCCCATCCCTCGCGGCCTCGCAGCTCGCGATCGAGAGTCATTTCGATTCCGGCGTTGCCCTTTTCTTCATGATCCACCGAACCCAGCACGTGCGCCGCGAGCGTCCCGTTGGGATAGTGCCGCTGGCTTTCGGTCTCAAAATCGATCCATTCCAGATGCAGGCTGCGCAATTGTTCCGCTTGTGCGTTTGGAATTTTGCGCTTCACCCACAGAAAGCCGCGCTGATGGGCGTACGCCCAGCGCATCCGGTTTCGCAACTCTCCCGCGTTCAGGCGCAGAATGCGCGCCAGAATCTCGGACGCCACGCCCATGTCGGGAATGCGCAGCGGGTTGACGAACACCGATTCCACCGGGATGCTCATGGCCAGCGGCTGTCCGGTGCGGTCGAAGATCGGCCCGCGCGGCGCAGGGATCGCCACGCGCAGCTCCTGCTGCTGGCGGGCGAGCCGCGCATATTCCTTGTGATGAATCACCTGCAGGGAGACGAGCTTCGCGAAGATCAGCCCGGCCCACAGCAAAGCGCCAATGGCGAGCCATGTCAGGCGTAGGGAGTAGGCCTGGCTTTGTGGCGGGCAGAACCACTGCTTGTCCACTGACCGATGCATGATCTCCTGGACAGGCATGAACTCCGGTCCTACTTGTGGAGATTCATGGCCAGCGACCCATCGGCATGCGGATCGAGATGAATCACTTGCCCGGGCTCGGGATTGATCAGCCTCCGCGCGCGGGCCAGCCGCTCCAGACGCGCCGGGCTGAGCAGCGCGGCCTCGGCCACTTCCATCGTGCTTCGTTCGTCAATGAGCCGCTGACGCTCCTGCTTGAGGGCCTGCAATTGATAACCCGCGAAGGTCCCCCAGACGCTCGGGGCCAGCGCGCCAGCCAGCAGAATGGCCAGCAGGGCGAAAGCGCCGATGGCCGACCAGCATTGCCTGGTAGCTCCGGGGTCTTTTTCTTTCAGAAGCCGGGTATTGTCGATCCGCTTGCAGAAGAAATAGACATCTTCATTGGGCAGGGAGCGCAAGCGGTAGGGGTCCGCGGGCCGGGCGACTCGCCGCCTCGCCGACACCGGGGCCTCCTCGCCATAGATCACCGTATCGTCTTTCCTGAAGTATGTTGCCAGCGTTGCCATGGCTCTTCCGTTCCTCGTTACTTCATCTCGACCGCGCGCAGCTTGGCGCTGCGTGACGGCGGGTTGTCAAAAATTTCTTTTTCGGAAGGCGTGACCGGGTGCTTGGTGAGCACCTCCGCGCGTCCTTCTCGCCCCAGACTCCGGAACTTCTCTTTGACTTTCCTGTCCTCGAGAGACATGAAAGAAACGATCACGATCCTGCCTCCGGGTGCGACCAGCCTAGGCGCCATTTCGAGTAGACTGTCGAGTTCCCGCGACTCGTCGTTGACCACCATGCGCAGCGCCATGAACGTGCGCGTCGCCGGATGCAGGCGGCCCGTCCGGGGCACGGCCCGCTCCACTACACCGGCCAGGTGCAGTGTGCTCCGTATGGGCCGTGCCCGAACGATTGCTCTGGCTATCTTCCGCGCCCTCCTTTCTTCGCCGAGTTGGTAGATCCAATCGGCGATTGCCTTTTCGGCGGCAGAATTGACCAAATCTCCGGCCGTCATGCGCTGGCTTTGATCCATGCGCATGTCGAGCGGGCCATCGGTCAAGATCGAAAAACCCCTGTGCGATTCGGTCAACTGATAGCGGCTCACACCCAGGTCCGCCAGCAGGCCATTCACTTTTTCCAGGCCCTGCTCCCGAATCGCTTCTTTCAATTCCGAGAATTTTCCCTGATGAAAACGTATGCGTTGCGCGAACTCCAGCGTATTGGCGCGCGCAAATTCGAGCGATTCCGTGTCCCGATCGTTGGCAATCACCAGGCCGGTGGTCAGCCGCCCGGCGATCTCGCGCGTGTGCCCGCCGAGCCCGGCCGTCGCATCGAGATAAATTCCCTCGGGACGAATCGCCAGGTACTCGAGAGCTTCGGCGCGCAGCACCGGATAATGCATACGGCATCACTTCAATCCCGCCCGCTCGAGCATATCCACGTTCTCGGAAGCCGTCCGCGACGCGCGCTGGCGCCGTTCCTGATAGATGGCCTCGGTCAAAACTTTGATGTGGCCGCGATATGCGTAAAGGTGCAGCTCCTGGTTCTGTAGATCCAGTTCTTTGCGCAGCGTCGTATTGAACAATACGCGTCCCTGAGAATCCATGTCGGCATCCGCGCCCAGATCGTTGGCGTTGAAAGCCACGTCCTGCGCGACCTGCGGATTGTCGCGATACGTCTCGAAAAACTTTTCGTTTTCGCGCCAAGCCGGCATCGGGTATATTTGGGCTATGCGTCGGTCGAGACTGGTCACAAACAGCTTTTTCTCCGCTAACAGATTGAGAAAGTGCTGGAACTCCGCCGGCAGCTTGAGCCGTCCCTTGTCGTCCAGCCGGCAAGAGTACATCCCGCGAGGGGGCTCGACGGCCTGCGTATCCCGACTTTGATCGTCGTTCGCCATCTGCAGCGGTCCACATTAGGCCACTTTTGGCCACAACCGATTGTGTCAGACAAATCCGGCGTTTTCAAGAGAATTGTTGGGGAAATCTTTTGCTCTTAGCGAGTTATCGGTGCACTACACAAGTGGTCTCAAGGCGACCGTACCACAAGATGTTGTTTTTATGGCGAACAAAAAGAGAATATAGGCGAAGCTGCGATTGGGTCCACGAATGGTGCACTACGAGCGATCGTAAGGGCGACGGCATTCTCGACCGCTGGGTACGCAACGCTCATCGCAACAAAATACACGCTGATTCAATGCGTAAAACGGGGAACAGCCACGGAGTTAGCCATAGAAAATTCGTCACAATTTTCGCATCAACAAGAGGGGTGTGGATATATCAGACGCACCAGACCAACGCCTGCTTGAGGCTCTGCTGGACACCTGGGACCGGAACAACACCATCCTGCTCAACCTACTCCGCGCCCTCCCAGAGGGCGGGCTGGAAGCCAGGGCGATGGAGAGCAGCCCATCCGTCGCCGAGCTGTTCACACACATCCAGTATGTACGACTTGTGTTCGTCTTCGAGGACGCCCCGAGTTCGCCAGAGACGTGCCCGAGGAAGAGTGGGTGGTCGAGCGTGACCCTGATCGCATCGCGCAGATGCTGAACGAAAGCGCCAAGGTGGTGCGGGACGCGGTAAGGAGCAGGGTGGAGGCAGGCCGGGACATGAACCTTCACGTCGACCACCCGATCCTCCTGCTCCAGCACATGCTCTGGCACGAGGGCTACCATCACGGTCAGATGAAGCTGGCCCTCAAGGTGGCGGGCCATCCACTGACCGATAAGGAAGCCCGGCCGGTCACGTGGGGCGTCTGGATGCGCAAGAAGTGAGCGGTCTAAGGGCGCTCACAAGCGGGCTCGAATTACAGAGACCCGCCAAGCGGCATCGGGGCTACAGCCCGTCGATCAAGTGGCCCATCTTGTCTTTCTTGGTTCGCAGGTAGGCTTCGGTGGATTCGACGGGGTCGACCAAGCACGGGATGCGCTCGACGACTTCGACGCCGGCGCGCTGGACGGCTTCCACCTTTTCTGGATTGTTGGAGAGCAGGCGCACCTTTTTGAGTCCGAAGTAGCGCAGGATGGCGCCGGGCAGTTCGTAGCTGCGCAGGTCCGATTCGAAACCGAGGCGCTCGTTGGCTTCCACGGTATCGGCGCCTTCGTCCTGCAGCTCGTAGGCGCGCAGCTTGTTTAACAACCCGATGCCACGGCCTTCCTGGTGCTCATAGACGAGCAGGCCGCGGCCTTCTTCGGCAATGCGCGAGAGCGCCAGCTCGAGCTGCGCGCGGCAATCGCAGCGCAGGCTGTGGAACACATCGCCGGTGAGGCACTGCGAGTGGATGCGCACGAGCGGCGCGGGCCCGTGGTTCACGTCGCCCATTTTAAGCACTACCGCTTCTTCGACGCGATCGGCGTAATGTCCCGCAAATCCGTAAATGCGGAAGTCTCCCCAACGAGTTGGAAATGCGGCTCCGGCTACCTTTTCGAGCCGAAACGCGGCGGTAACGGGCATTTTATCGTGGCTGTTGGTCAGATTCCTTCTATTATAATGGCTGCGAGTGGAATCGCTCCTCGTCACACTGCTGGTCAAGCTGGGCGTGGTGGCATCGCTGGCCAGCATCTTGGTCCGGCCTGTCGCTGTGCAGCGCATGCTGCTGCGGGAAAATCGCACGCTGAATCAGAGGGTGCAGCTGGCGCTGTGGTTCTCGGTGATCTTCGCGGCGGGCGTGGCCACGCGCGTGAAGACCAGCTCCTCGTATCTGGCGCTCGATCTGAGTCTGGAGGGTTGTCTGCTCGCCGGTATTCTGGGCGGGTACGTGACCGGCCTGTTGTCCGGAGTCCTCATCTCCATTCCCGCCATGTTGAATGGCGAGCTGTTGAGCATGCCGCTACTGGCGGCTATCGGGGTTCTGGGCGGCTTGTTGCGCGATTGCGCGCCCGATACCGAGGACATCTGGCGATTTTCGCCCTTTTTCGATCTCAATTTGTGGCGTTTTTTTAAGCTGCGGAATTACCGGCGCAGCGGATTTCATCTGCTGTTTCTGGCGGTCATTCTCTTTGCCGAATTTCTTCGCCAAACGCTGCACAACATTCCGAAAAGAGTGCTGGTTTTCGCGCTACAGCCCACCTGGCCGCATCCTCATTTCATGATTTACGTGGCCCTTTACGCGACGACGTTGTTCGCGGTGGTGCTGCCCCTTAAGATCTGGAACAACACACGCAACGAGAACAAACTCGAAGAGCAGCAGCGGCTGCTCACGCAGGCGCGGCTCCAGGCGCTCACCAGCCAGATCAATCCGCACTTCCTGTTCAACACGCTGAATTCGGTATCCTCATTAATTCGCAGCGACCCGCACCAGGCGCGCCTGATGGTCCTGAAACTGTCGCGGATTCTTCGCCGCCTGCTGCGCAAGCACGAGAATTTCAGCTCGCTGCGCGATGAGCTGGATTTCATCGAGGATTACCTTTCGATCGAAGTGGCGCGCTTCGGCGAAAAACTAAAGTTTGAAAAAGAGGTGGAGGCGCAGAGCCTGGACATGCTGGTTCCCAGCATGTTGCTGCAACCCTTAGTGGAGAATTGCGTGAAACACGGCCTCAGCAACAAGATCGAGGGTGGCACGATCTGGCTGCGCGCACGGCGCGTCGACGGGCGGTTATATTTGGTAGTGGAAGATGACGGCGTGGGAATACCGGAGGCCAAGCTGGCCAAGATGCTTGAGCAAGGCATCGGCGTCAGCAACGTGAACGAACGTTTGAAAGTGCTGTTTGGAACCGATTACCGCATGTGGATTGACAGCCATCCGGGCAAAGGCACACGCATTGAAATTGAAGTTCCCGAACTACGAACCGAGTGGGCGGCTGTCTCATAAAACTATCCCAAGGAGAAACCAGCGCTTGAATAAGCTCGAATATACGATCACCGCATGGCCTACTAATGGCCTCCCGGCCACACTCGCCGACCGCACGCGCCGTATTTACGACAGATTAGCGCCGGTGTACGGAATCTCCACACGCCTGTTTCACTCGCGGGCCCACCGCCGCGCGCTCGAAATCTGCGAACTGCAAGACGGCATGCGCGTGCTGGAAGTGGCTACTGGATCGGGCGAAATGTTCCGCCGGCTGGTGCGCGCCAACCAAGGGGGCTCGACTCTGGGGGTGGATCTGTCGCCCAACATGGCATGGCGCACACACCATCGCGTGCAGCGCGAATTCCCGAGTTCACAAACACAGTGCCACGCCGTGGACGCGCGCCACATGCCGTTCCGCGACGCTACGTTCGACGCTGTGTTCTGCTGTTACCTGCTGGAGTTGCTGTCGGGCGAAGACATTCAGCGAACCATCGGCGAATTCCACCGCGTGCTGCGAAAACGCGGTCAGTTGGTGCTGGTGCTGATCGGCCAAAACAAAGCCACGTTCAATGGAGTCTACAAAGTGTGCGGCAAAGTGGCGCCGGCGTTCTGGGGGCGGCAGGTGGAAAAGCGCGTGCCCGAGCTAGTGGAGTCGAGCGACTTCCACATCGAGCGCGATGCCACAGTGCGGCAGATTTTCTACCCGTCGCGGGTACTAGTAGCGCGCAAGCAAATGGACTGAAGGCGCACGCGTCGAATTGACGGCACGGGCGTTCTCGCGTGGCGTTTTTTGCCGGACAAGCTATGCGCATTCAGGAAAGATCAGCTTGAAAGTCGCTTTGCCCTCTTTCAGTCCAGAACAAATAACGTCGTCCCAGTTTCCGAAAGCGCGCGGTGGGGCGACCCTTGATCATCCCCCACGTGATAACTGACGCCCGGCTTGACCACGTACCGCACGCCATCTTCGTGCTCGATGATGAAGTCGCCGGATATGACATAGACGATGTGACCCTTGTGGCACCAGTGATCGGCAACGTAGCCAGCGCTATACTGCATCAGCCGAAGTTGAAGGTCTCCAAATTGACGTGTGCGCGCTATCGCTGTCCCCGTTTTACCGTCATAGACGGACGGCGCAACTTCTGACCAGTCGGTCGTCCCAACCGGTATATTCTCTAGTTTCACGAATTGCCTCCGCTATCGTTGATGCTAACCCGATCCGTGCGTGTATGCGAAAAATTCAAAACTGACCCGCTACCGGAAGTCCAGTCCCACTGATCAGGAAGCAGCCCGTTTCAACCGGTCGGTGATGCCCGCCCAGGCCGGTTCGTCGGGAGGCGGCTCTACCGCGATCCAGTCGAATCCTTCGTCATCCAAGCGGTGCAATGTTTCATAGAGCGCGGCTGCATAGCGCCCGGGATCCGCGGGCATCTGGACGCTTCGCGCGCACGCGGCTGCGCGGCTCAGCCACAAGTAAGCTCCGCGGCCATTGCCGGGAAGATCGAGCACAAGCCGGGTGCGCGGGCTGTAGTGCCGTGGATGCATGCCTGGCGCGGGATGTGAGCCTTCGGGCGCCGCGGCAGCGATTTCGACCTTTCCGATCAACGATTCGATCTGCTCGACGGAAATCATTCCAGGCCGGAGCAACAGCGGCCGCGTGCCCGCAAGCGACAGCACGGTGGATTCGATGCCCACCTGCGTGGGGCCACCGTCCAGAATAAAATTCACACTATCGCCGAGTGACTTGCGGACGTGCTCGGCAGTGGTGGGAGAGAGTTCGGTAAAGCGATTGGCGCTCGGCGCGGCGATGGGTACGCTGGCTTCGACCAGTAGCGCCAAAGCATGAGCGTTCGCGGGCACACGCAAGCCGACCGTGAGTAATCCCGCGGTTACGATGTCGGGAATGCACGCGCGTTTGGGAAGCACCAGGGTGAGAGGGCCGGGCCAAAATTCACGTGCCAGCTCTTCGGCGGCGTCCGGCCATTCGGACACAACATCGGGCGCGGCCTGGCGCGATGCCACGTGCACGATAAGCGGGCTGGTTGAGGGCCGGCCCTTGACCTCAAAAATTTTTCCGACAGCGCGAGCATCGAGCGCGTTGGCTCCCAGGCCGTAAACCGTTTCCGTGGGAAATGCCACCAGTTTGCCTGCGCAGATCAGTGCGGCTGCGTGACGGATGGCCTGGAGATCGAGTGGCCGGTTACTCGGGAAGGTCATCTTTGCCGTCGCCGGCGATTCTTCCGGTCTTGCGGAACACCAGGTAGGCGTGAATGAGCGGGTCGAGCCCGCCATTGAGCACACGGTCCACATCGCCGATGGCGAGCTTGGTGCGGTGGTCCTTGATCATGCGGTAGGGGGCCAGCACGTAACTACGGATCTGGCTGCCGAAGTTGATGTCCAGTTTCGAGTCCTCGGTCTTGCGCGTCTCCTCGCGCTTCTTTTCCAGTTCGAATTCGTAGAGCCGTGCGCGAAGCTGCTTCATCGCGGTTTCGCGGTTTTTATGTTGCGAGCGCTCGTTCTGGCACTGGACCACGATACCTGTGGGGAAGTGCGTGATGCGCACCGCCGAATCGGTCATATTGACGTGCTGGCCGCCGGCGCCACCCGAGCGAAACGTATCGATACGAAGATCATCGAGCTGGATATCGATCTTGATTTCGTCATCCACCTGCGGGTAGACGAAGACCGATGCGAAGGACGTGTGCCGCCGGGCATTGGAGTCGAAGGGAGAGATCCGCACCAGGCGATGGACGCCGATTTCAGATTGCAGCAGCCCGTAGGCGTTTTCGCCGTTCACTTCGAACGTAACGGACTTGATGCCCGCCCCTTCGCCCTCGAGCCGGTCCGTGATGACGGTGTTAAAGCCCTGCTGCTCGGCCCATCGCAGGTACATGCGCAGCAGCATCTCGGCCCAGTCCTGGCTTTCCGTCCCGCCCGCGCCGGGGTGAATGGTGACGATGGCGCTGCGCGCGTCATTTCCGCCCGACAGCAGCATCGCCGTCTCGACCTTCTCGAGCAGTTCCGAAAAGGATTTCAGCTCGCGGACGATATCGCCGTTGACGTCTTCACCCTCGCGCGCCAGCTCGAACAGCGTGTCGAGGTCCGAGGTAATGGTGGCGATGCGACGCTCATCGGCCAGAGATTGCTCGAGCCGCTTGCGCTCCTGCATCAGCTTCTGGCTCTTCTCCGGCTGCGACCAAAAATCCGGCCGGGAGATTTCCTGCTCTAATTTGCCAAGCTGAACTTTCTTTTGAGGGACGTCAAAGATAGCTCCGCACGGCCAAAGCCTGTTCGCGGAGCGGGGAGTATTCGCGTTCGAGTTCGTCTAGATTCATGGTTCAATTCAATTCTAACAAATAGCCGCGCTTTCCGACGTTCACGGCCTTGGTTTTGCCGAGAGCGATCTCCACGCCTTCGGCTTCATGAATGTGGCCGCAGAACAGGTAGTCGGGCTGGCGCCGGTCGACGAAATCGCGAATCGACCGGCTGCCGGCGTGCACGCCATCGCGCACACGGTCGAGCGCCGTGCCATGCGGTGGGGCGTGGCAGATCAGCACCAACGGATTGAGGGATTCAAAGCGCGCCAGACGCTCGGCCAGCTCGGCTTCGCTGTACTCGCCGGGAGTGTTGAATGGGGTGGGACTCGAGTAACCGAGGCCCGCCACGTGATGTTGGCCGATGCGTATGGTCTGCTCGTGGAAATTGTGAAGGCCGAATTGCGCGCAGAATGTGGCGATCTGCGGAGCCGATTCGTGGTTCCCAGGGAGAACGTAGACTCGCTCGCCGCGCGGCTGCATGATCTTTCCACACTGCTCGAGGCCACGCGCCCAATTCACCAGATCGCCGGCGGCGAAATAGTAGTCGGCCTCGGTCGCCATCAGCTGCTCCAGCGCTTTATGGTTGCTGTGGATGTCGGAAAAAATGAGCAGCTTCACGGTCTTATGATAGCCGTGAAGCTGCTCGAGTTGCTGCTGGAGCTAGGAAGCGATGACTATTTCCTGGCGTGCTTGCGGGGCGGGTACAAATTCGGCGAGCGTGGGCGGCGTTTGCGGAAGGCTGGCCACCCGACCGGTGATATCGCCGTTGTTGAGCAGCTCGCGATCCTGCGCGCGATAGAGCATCAGCTCGAAGCGGTCGCGAACCTTGGTCTTCTTGAACAGGCGCGAAAGATAGACCTTGACGGTACCCTCGGCCAGATTCATGGCGGCGGCGATTTCCTTATTCTTCAGTCCCTGCGCCAGGAGTTCTACGACTTGCTTCTCGCGCTCGCTGAAGCTGACGCGCTTCTCGTTAGGGGAGTCGAAACCGGCGTCAGTGACTTCGATGAGCACTTCACCCTTTGCGATCCGCTCGAGCGACCGTACCAGCGCCTCCGGCGAATTCTGCACCGGCAGGATGCCGCGCACGCCGTACTCGAGGGCCTGAAAGATCAGTTCTCGCGACATGGGGCCCACACGGATCACCAGGTTGCCGCCGGGCATGCGCGCGTGCGTGTCCGCCAGTGTTTCGAAAGTGAGCTCGCCAGTGAGGTCCAACAAGACCAGCTCCGGCTCCGTGGATTTGTATACCTCGCCGCACTGGGCAGCCGGATCGCTGACGGAGACGACCTCGATACCGCCAGCCGACAGCGTTTCCTGGAGCCCGCGCGCGAGAACGGGCTGATCTGTAAGTACGAGCACTCGAGTCATAATCTATTACCCCTTCATTTAAAATTCTGGCGGCAGCCAGTCACTACGCGGCGCGCAGATAGCGTTTGGCCCGGCTGCGCCGGCGTGCCGCCTGCTTACCGTACTTCTCAAAAAAGCAAATCAAGCTATCGATGTCCGACTTGCGCTGACGGAGCTGGGTCAAAAGCCGGCGCAATGAATGCCTGGAAATCATTCCATACTCCTTCGTCATGTACTGCTGTGCTGCTCTACTAATCCCCGCGAAACCCGGAACTTGCGATACCAGGGTTCGCTCTGCGGGTGGAGTTTGTCCTGGTCTTCAATGCCGCTAATCTTCGATGCCAGCGCTGAGATCTGCCGCCCCAAGGGACTCTGGCCCGAGAGCAGGTTGCCGCTGGCGCAAGCTTCCGTCAGACCGGAGTAATCATTGGGCAAGGAAAAATACGCGGGTATGCCCAACATGCGCTGTGCCTCTTCGGCCACTAACTTGTCCTCGTATTCCGCGCTGCGGTTCAAAATGAGGCGGACACGGTCCATCGTATAATCGTTCTGCTTCAGCTGCGCGAGAATTTGCTTCACCTGGTAGAGCGACAACACGTCGGGAGAGGCAACAAGATAGAGCTCATTGACGCTCTCCAACATGCCCATGGTGTAAGGGGTGAGGCTGCATCC
>Ga0066709_100001530_pt1 | contig 15449 bp, 17 predicted proteins | sample GraSoiAngelo_158_FD_79665 | JGI IMG/M metagenome (GOLD analysis project Ga0066709, IMG submission 79665) | Grasslands soil microbial communities from the Angelo Coastal Reserve, California, USA - 14_1009_16_30cm | ecosystem: Environmental > Terrestrial > Soil > Grasslands | place: USA...
CGATCAGGAAAAGGCCAAGCTCGACGTCGCCCTCCTCGAAGGTTTTCGGAAGGTCGCGGCCGCACCGCGCTGCGGCGCAAAACCGACGCAACTATAGCGTAGGTCGGCGGTGCGCCCGCCGATCCTGTATCTCACCGTCGCATTCGGACTCGGTCTTATGGCCGGGCTCTCGGGGAGTGGGGCGTGGGGAGTGGGACTCTCCGTGCTCCTCGGCGCTGTTGTGCTGCAACGTAGAGCGCCGCTCGGCGCGGCCGTCGGCGTCATGCTCGTGGCGGGCGCGTTGTGGGGCGCGGCGGCGGTACACGAACAGGCGGCGTCGTGCAATGGTCGCTGGGTTAACCAACCCGCGACACACGCCGCAATTGTCCAGCTGACCGATCCCATACCAGCTGCCGGTGGTGTCGCAGCAGGCGTTGTACGAGCTGGGGGTTGCCGCGGCTCCGTCACGATACGCTGGCCCGACGGCCACCCTGCGCACGGCGGCACGACGTGGGTGGTGGCGGGCCGCTTCCTCGGCGAAGCGAATCGCGGCGGCGGCGTGCTGGTCGCCCGGCGCGTGCGACAGCTCGATGCCGTGCCGCGCGGACGTGGGGCGCTGCGCGACCGCGTCGCTGAGCGCAGCAGGCGCCTCTTCGGCGCACAGGCTCCGCTCGTCGACGCGCTGGTGATCGCGCGTCGTGCCGAGCTCCCCGCCGAGCTGCGCGAGCGCTACACGCGCTCCGGGTTGGCGCACCTGCTCTCGATTTCGGGATTGCACGTCGCGTTCTTTGCGGCCTGGCTCAATGTCGTGCTGCTGCGGCTGCGGCTGGGCGTGCGGGCGCGCTTCGTGGCGGGCACATTCGCCATACTCGCCTACGTCTGGCTGCTCGGGTTTCCCGCGCCCGCAACACGGTCGGCGGTGATGCTCGCCATGCTGGACATCGCGAAGCTGCGCCAGCGCGTCGTCGCGCCCCGGGGGCTCGTCGCGCTCGCGGCGTTGTGCGTCATGTTCGGCGATCCGTGGTCGGTGCAATCGGTCGGTGCCTGGCTCTCGGTGGCGGCGGTAGCCGCGGTGATCTGGGCGGGCCGCGCCACGGAGCGCCATGGCAAGGTCGTGCGGCTCCTGGCTCCCGCGGCGGCCGCGACTCTGTTCACCGCACCGATCACGGCATACACCTTCGGCACGGTCGCACCCATCGGTGTGTTGGCCAATCTTGCCGCCATTCCGCTGGCCGGCCTCGCGGTGCCGGGCCTGATGGTGGCGCTGCTCGTCTCGTCGAGCTGGCTGGCGGCCGGTGCGGGGTTGTGCCTGGCGCTGCTCGATGTGGTGGCGAGAGCGGCGGCGGCGCTCCCGGGCGGGCATTTCATCATGATTGCCGGCCCGCCCGCCGCCGCGATGTGGCTGGGGGTCCTCGCGGTGGCGTGGTGGCTGTGGAATTCGCCGCGCCGCCGCTGGGTGATCGCGGCGCGCGCCTCGCTCATCGCGGCTGTCCTGTCACTCACGGCGGTTTTCTCCGCCTTTACCCGCCTTTCAGATTGTCGCTGCCTCACCGTAAGTTTCCTGGACGTCGGTCAGGGAGACGCTGTCGCACTGCGCAGTCCGGCCGGCCGGTGGCTGCTGATCGATGGTGGCCCGCGCGGGCCACAGGGGGATGCGGGGCGCCGCGTCGTGGTGCCGTTCTTGCGTAGTCACGGCGCGTCGCAGCTTGCGGGTGTCGTGGCCACGCACGCGCATCTCGATCACTTCGGCGGTTTGCCGGCGGTGCTCGACGCGTTCGACCCCGCGTTCGTGCTCGAGCCGGGAGAGCCGGTGCCCGACGCCGGCTATCTTGGCTTCCTCGCCGCAGTCGAGAGCGACGGCGCAGAGTGGCGTGCGGCACGACGCGGTGACCGGCTCGAGCTGGATGGCGTCACCCTCGAGGTGCTGAGTCCGGACTCGGCCTGGGCTGGGAGCCAGACCGATATCAATGAAGAGTCGGTCGTGCTGCTCGTGACTTATGGAGCGACGCGCCTGCTGTTGGCGGGGGATGCGGGGATGCCGACGGAGGCGCATCTGGCGGGACAGGTCGGCCACGTGACGCTGCTCAAGGTGGGGCATCACGGGTCACGCGGTGCGACCTCGGACCGTTGGCTCGATGAGCTGCGGCCGGCGGAGGCCGTGATCAGCGTGGGGGCGAAGAACCGTTACGGGCACCCCGCACCGGAGACGCTCGCCCGGCTGCGCGCGCACGGCGTCACCGTCCTCCGCACTGATGAGCGGGGCACGATCACATTCACCGTCTCGAGTCATGGCACGCTCGCAATCACCGACGTCCGTCATCACGATTGAACGCTTCATCATGGAGCAGGAACGGCTCCACCCCGAAGCCACGGGGGAGCTGTCGAACCTGCTGTACGACCTCTGCCTCGCCGCCAAGATCATCTCCCGACAGGTGCGCCGCGCCGGCCTCACCGACATCCTCGGCGAATTCGGCGCCATCAATGTCCAGGGCGAGGTGCAGCAGAAGCTGGATGTGTTCGCCAACGAGACGGTGCGCCACAGCGTCGAGCACACGGGGCGGGTGTGCGTCGTCGCGTCAGAGGAAGACGAGCACCCCATTCCCGTGCAGGTGCGCGAGGACCGCCGCGGCGGCAAATACGTCCTCATGTACGATCCGCTCGACGGCTCGACCAACATCGGCGTCAACGTGTCGATCGGGACGATCTTTTCGATTCATCGCCGCACCGCCACCAAGAAGGGCCCCGGTTCGCTCGCCGACTGTCTCCAGAAAGGGCGCGCGCAGGTCGCCGCCGGCTACATCCTCTATGGTTCCAGCACGATGCTCGTGTACACGACGGGACAGGGGGTGCATGGCTTCACGCTCGATCCCACGATCGGCGAGTTTCTGCTGTCGCATCCCGACATCCGCTCGCCCGACGTCGGCCAGTACTACAGCGTGAACGAAAGCCACTGGAACAAGTGGGCGCCCGGTATCCAGCGAGTCGTGGGGGCGTTCAAGAACGGCGACGGCGGGAAGGTCGAGGCGAAGAATGCGCGCTATATCGGCTCGCTCGTCGCCGACATTCACCGCAACCTGATGTCGGGCGGCGTCTTTCTCTATCCCGCCGACACGATGTCGCCGCAGGGCAAGCTGCGGTTGCTGTACGAAGCGGCGCCGCTCGCGTTCGTCGTCGAACAGGCGGGAGGCGCGGCGACCGACGGGCGCGGCGACATTCTCGACATCAAGCCCACCGCGTTGCACCAGCGCACCCCGCTCATCATCGGCTCCAAGCAGGACGTCGCGTTCGCCCGCTCGGTCCTCGCCGCGTCATGACGCACGACTGGGAACCGCGCCCCCCCCCGCTGAAGGATGTGAGCGCGCCGGGGGAGCCGCCGTTCACCCGCGGCATCTACCCGACGATGTACCGCGGCAAGCTGTGGACCATGCGCCAGTACGCGGGCTTCGGCACCGCGGAGGAAACCAACGCGCGGTTTCACCATCTGCTCGACGCGGGCCAGACCGGGCTTTCCGTCGCGTTCGACTTGCCGACGCAGATGGGGTACGACTCCGACCACCGCATGGCGGAAGGGGAGGTGGGGCGGGCCGGCGTGGCGATCGACAGTATCGAGGATCTGGAGCGGCTGTTCCACGGCATTCCGCTCGACAAGGTCTCGACCTCGATGACGATCAACGCGACTGCGGCGGTTCTGCTGGCGATGTACGTCGCGGTGGGAGAGGAGCAGGGCGTGCCCCTCGATAAGCTCCAAGGCACGCTGCAAAACGACATCCTCAAGGAATACATCGCGCGCGGCACCTACATCTACCCGCCCGAGCCGTCGCTGCGGCTCGTGGCCGACGTCTTCCGCTTCACCTCCGGCAACAAGATGAGCTTCAACCCGATTTCCATTTCGGGTTATCACATGCGCGAGGCGGGGGCGACCGCGGTGCAGGAGATCGCGTTCACCTTCGCGAATGGCCTGGAATACGTGCGTCGAGCGCAGTCCGCCGGGTTGCAGATCGATGATTTCGCCCCGCGGATTTCGTTTTTCTTCGCCGCGTATACCAACCTGTTCGAGGAGATCGCCAAATTCCGCGCGGCGCGCCGGCTGTGGGCGCGTCTCATGAAGGGGGCGCCGCTGCGCTTTCACGCGCAGACCGGCGGAGCGACCCTCACCGCCCAGCAGCCGCTCAACAACGTCGTGCGGGTGGCCATTCAGGCGATGGCCGCGGTGCTGGGCGGCACGCAGTCGCTGCACACCAACTCGTATGACGAAGCGCTGGCGCTCCCCACGGAGCTGAGTGCGACACTCGCGCTGCGGACGCAGCAGCTGCTGGCCCACGAGACCGGTGTGCCCGACGTCGTCGATCCGCTGGGCGGCAGCTTTTACGTGGAGACGCTGACGGACCGCATCGAAACCCAGGCACGACAGTTGGTGGAGGAAGTCGAGGTTGGTGGAGGCTCGGTAAAGGCCATTGAACGGGGATTCTTTCAGGAAGCGATCGCGCGCAGCGCCTACGAGCAACAGCGCGACATCGAAGCGGGAAAGCAGGTCGTCGTGGGCGTCAACGAGTACGTCAGCGAAGAACCGGCCCCACCGATCGCGGCGCCCGATTATTCAGGGCTCGCACAGCAGCAACGGCGTCGCCTGGCGGAACTACGGCGGAAGAGGGAAGGGGGACGGGTGAAGAGGACACTCGGCGCATTGGAGGCAGCGGCTCGCGAGCCCGGCGCGCCGCTGATGGAGCCGATTCTCGATGCCGTCCGCGCGCGCGCGACACTCGGCGAAATCAGCGACGTGTTCCGAGCGGCCTGGGGCGTGCATGACCCGCGCTGACTGATGGACCCGCTCGCCGCCAGGCCAATCACCGGAGGATCGATGGCACGGAAGATCGTCGCGCGCCTGATCGTCGCGCTGGTGCTGGGTTGCGTCGTGGGCTACGCGGTGGGAAAGAGCATGGCGAGCGACGCGGCGCGGGGACAAAGCCTCACGTTGAAGGAGTACATCGCCGATTTCGAGAATCATAAGAAGGAGCTCATCAAGAATGATCTGCCGATGCCTTTCTCGGTTGTCCTGGGCACGCTGCTGATCATGCTGGTCTTTGGTCTCTACGAGTTGCTCGTCTTCGGCGTCGACCGGCTGCTCGCCGTACTGGATCGGCGTCGCCACGTGGGAGTCCAGCCCGGTACACCACCACCCTGGTAGACGGCGCAGACGGGCGTGGCCGGGCGTGTGAGCCGAACGCGACGCGAAGGGGTATCAGTGCGCGGTATGCCGCGCTCACCGCTGGTCACGATTCTGCTTGGTGTCCTGCTGACGGCATGCACCGACTCCGCTGCGCCGCCATCTAATTCGGGTCGCATCCTTACGTTTGCCGTTCAACCCCCTCGCACGGCTCCTCACGTCGTCCTTGCTCCTGCGCCGCAAGTCGAGGTTCGCTTCCTCAGTGGAGAACGTGATACGGCGTCGAATGGCGACATCAGTCTGGTGCTGGGTCCAGGCGCACCCAGCGCCGAGCTGCTGGGCACGAGGACAGTACGCGCTGTCGCCGGACTTGCGGTATTCAATGACCTGGAGATCGATACATCGAGCACGGTGGCACTATACGCCTCTGCGCCGGGGGGGCTACAAGGGAGTAGCAGGTTGTTTCGCGTGGTCGTGCCCTTCACGTCGTTGTCTTCAGGTGTCAATCACTCCTGCGCCATCACAATGAGTGGGCGGGCCTACTGTTGGGGTGAAAACTCGAGCGGACAGCTCGGCGTTGGGTCCACCTCGCTCGTTTTGACGCCCCGACCGGTGATGACGCCATCGGGCATTACTTTCTCGACGATCGGGGTCGGCCATGTGCACGCCTGCGCCCTTACCAATCTCGGAGCGCTGTACTGTTGGGGCGTGAACAACGGTTCTTCCCTCGGCGACGGAAGCGCGGAGAGCCGAACGGCGCCGGTCCCGGTTCATACGCCCACCGGCGTGACGTTCACGTTTCTCAATGTCGGCTACTACCACTCGTGTGCGATCGCGACCGGCGGGACCACCTACTGTTGGGGCGTTAACTTTTATGGAGAGCTCGGTGACGGAACCGGGCAGACACCGAGTGAGCCGGTTGCCGTGGCGGCACCAGCGGGCGTTTCGTTTACCCAGGTAAGCGCGGGCCTATGGCATACGTGTGGTGTGACAGCCCCGGGTGCTGCCTACTGCTGGGGAGCGAATGATTATGGCGCGTTGGGTGATGGCACGGCGGACTCCAGTTGGACGCCCGTGCCGGTGTCAGCTCCCGCCGGCGTGACCTTCACAGTCGTGAGTGCGGGAGCGATGCACAGTTGTGGGCTTACGCCAGCCGGTGCGGCGTACTGCTGGGGCCGCAACGACGGGGGCCAGTTGGGGGACGGGACGACGACGAGCCACTCCACTCCGGTCGCCGTGCAGGGGACAGCAGGGATCCATTTTGCAGCGATCACCGCGGGACAATTGCGGACGTGCGCCGTCAGCGAATCAGGGGCGGCGTATTGTTGGGGGTCGACTCCTCCAGCTTCAATACCGGTGCCGGATGCGCAACACATTGTGGACGTATCTGTCAGTCTGGGTGACGAGGCCTGTATGTTGAGCAACATCGGCTTGGCCTATTGTTGGGGGAACAACAACTTTGGCCAGGTGGGCGACTCGACGCAGATACCCCGACCGACCCCCGTCGCCGTCATGCATTAGACAAACCTCACCAACCTCAGAAGAGGCGAGCATGCGGAGCACCGCGGGCATCCTTGCGTACATGACACTGGTGATCGCAGCTTCGCCGCTGAACGCGCAACGAGTAGAAACCGGTTTCCTCGACCGTACGATTACAGTTGCTGGACGGTCCTACCACTATCAGGTCTACGTCCCGGCCGACTATCAAACGAAGCCGACCTGGCCCGCAATTCTCTTCCTGCATGGAGCAGGGGAGCGGGGCAACGATGGCCTGCTACAAACCAACGTCGGCCTCGGCCTCGCGATCCGGCAGAATCCGTCGCGCTATCCCGCGATCGTGGTCCTGCCGCAGGTGCCCCCCGATTCGCAGTGGGTCGGGACTCCGGCCGACATGGCTGTCGCCGCGCTGCAGCAGACGCTGCGCGAATTCCACGTCGATCCGAATCGCGTCTATCTCACCGGCCTCTCGATGGGCGGACACGGGACGTGGTACATCGCCTACCGGCATCCCGAGTTATTCGCGGCGATCGTTCCCATCTGCGGCTGGGTGCGGGACTTCCCGCAGTTCCGCGGCTCGGTTCCCGTCGTCCCGGGTGATAGCGCCGCGGTCATGTCGAGTTTGGCGCAGCGGCTCGCGAAGGTTTCAATTTGGATCTTTCATGGCGAGGTCGACCAAGTCGTCAACGTGAATGGCTCACGCGAGCCCGCGACCGCCCTGAAAGCGGCAGGGGTCGATGTCCGCTACACGGAGCTGCTCGGTCTGAACCACAACTCGTGGGACGCGGCGTACGGGTCCGACGAATTCGTCCGCTGGTTGTTCGCGCAGCAACGCCGCTAGCCTAGCGGTCTCCCCCGGCGGGGTGCCAACTTACGGCAACTCCTCGAGAGGATGCACTCGATGAACCGGCGCGAAGTACTGGTCCTGCTCGCCGGGACGAGCGCGCTACCCGATAAGCTGTTGGCGGTCGGGCGCGCCGTTCACAAGCGAGTCCGCGTTGGAGAGCTGCGTGCGTTGAGCCCCCACCAGAATGAAACCGTCGCCACTATTGCCGAGCTGATCATTCCCAAGACCGACACGCCCGGTGCGCGCGACGCGGGCGTGCCGGCGTTCATCGACGTCATGCTCGCCGATTGGGGGGACGAAGAGCACCTCCAGACCTTTACCGCGGGGCTCGCGAACGTCGACGAGCGCTCGCGCGCCCTGTTCGGCAAAGACTTCATCGCGTGCAGCCCCGAGCAGCAGACCCAGATTCTCACCGATCTCGATGCGGAGCTGGCGCGCTTGCGCGACACGAAGAGCGATACCTCCAAGAATTTCTTCCAGGGCATGAAGTGGCTGACCCTGACCGGCTACTACACGTCCGAGGTCGGCGCCACGAGCGAACAGCATTACCGCGTGGTGCCGGGCCGCTACGAACCCTGCTACCCCCTCGACCAATGAAGACCTACGACGCCATTGTGATCGGCTCCGGGATGTCGGGCGGCTGGGCGGCGAAGGAGCTGACTGAGCGCGGCCTGCAGACGCTCGTGCTCGAAGCGGGCCGGCCGATCAATCCCGAGACCGACTACGTCGAGCACGTGCCGATGTGGGAGATGAAGTTCCGCGGCATGGGCGATCGCAAGCGCCTGTCCCGCGAACAGCCGATCCAGCAGCAGTGCTACGCCTGCGACGAGATGGCCTACAAGTTCTTCGTCAACGATCTCGAAAACCCCTACACCACGCCCGAAGGCAAGCCGTTCTCGTGGATCCGCGGCCGCCAGGTCGGGGGGCGCTCGATTATGTGGGGCCGGCAGGTCTATCGCTGGAGCGACCTCGACTTCGAGGCCAACGCGCGCGAAGGCATCGGCGTCGACTGGCCGATTCGCTACGCCGACATCGCGCCCTGGTACGACTACGTCGAAACGTTCGTCGGCATCAGCGGCCAGGCGGAAGGGCTGCCGCAGCTTCCCGACGGGAAATTCCTCAAGCCGATGGCGCTGAACTGTGTCGAGCAAACGGTGCGCGATGCCGTCGGGCGCGCCTGGCCCGGCGAACGGATAGTCACGATCGGCCGCTGTGCGGTGCTCACCGAGGCGCATAACGGCCGGGCGCCGTGCCACTACTGCGGGCCGTGCCACCGTGGCTGCATCACACGCTCGTACTTCTCCAGCGTCAACGCGACGCTGCCGGCGGCGCAGGCGACCGGCCGGCTCACGCTGCGGCCGTACAGCGTCGTTCACAGCATCACCTACGACAAGCGGCGCGGCCGCGCGACGGGCGTGCGCGTGATCGACGGGCAGACAAAGCACGCGCTCGAATTCCAGGCGCGCATCATCTTCCTGTGCGCGTCCACGATCGAATCGGCACGGATCCTCCTGAACTCGGGGAGCGGCTTTGCGAATTCGAGCGGGCAGGTCGGGAAGAACCTGATGGATCACATCATGGGGGGCGGCGCCAGCGGCCAGGTCGACGGGCCCGCGGACCGCGACAGCATCGGCAATCGCCCCAATGGGATTTACGTGCCGCGCTTCCGCAACGTCGGGGGAGGCGCCAAGTCCAAGTTCCTCCGGGGCTACGGTTTCCAGGGTGGCGGCGGGCGGTCCGACTGGGGGCGTGGCGCCGAGCAGACGGGGTTCGGGGCCGACTTCAAGAAATCACTCCGCCGTCCCGGTCCCTGGGGCTTCAGCTTCTACGGCTTCGGCGAAATGCTGCCGCAAGAGGAGAACGTCGTCGAGATCGACAAGACCAAGGTGGACGCCTGGGGCATTCCCGTCGCCCGCATCAGCTGCGCGTACGGCGAGAATGAGAAGGCGCTGGTCCACGACATGTCGATCACCGCGGCCGAGATGCTCGCCGAAGCGGGTGCGCACGAGATCCAGCCGTTTACCAGCGACAACCCGCCGGGCCTCGTGATCCACGAGATGGGCACCGCGCGCATGGGGAAGGATCCCAAGACGTCGGTCCTCAACGCGCACAATCAATGCTGGGATGTCCCGAATCTGTTCGTCACCGACGGCGCCTGCATGGCGTCGACGGCGTGTCAGAATCCATCGATTACCTACATGGCACTCACCGCGCGTGCGGCGGCCTACGCCGTGGACGCGATGAAAAGGAGAGAGCTATGACTAACGTGCGTGGTGCGTGGTCCGTGGTACGTGGAACGACCGATCGTCGAAGCTTTCTTCAGACCTTTGGTGGCATTGTTATCGGTGCGTGCATGCCCAACGCACTACGCACCACGCACGACGCACGTCGTTTGGACAAGGTCGGCCTTCAGCTCTACACCGTACGCGATCAGATGAAAGCCGATTTCGAGGGCACGCTGGCGCGCGTGGCGGAGATCGGGTACAAGGAAGTCGAGTTCGCCGGCTACTTCAATCACTCACCGGCGGATGTGCGCGCGATCCTCGACCGGCACGGACTCTCGGCGCCGTCGACACACGTCGGGGACATCTCGCCAGATGCGTGGAAGGCGTCGCTCGATGCCGCGCATGCGATCGGGCACGAGTACATCGTCGTGCCGTGGATCCCGCAAGAGAAACGCATGACGCTGGATGGTTGGAAGCAGGTCGCCGCTGAGTTCAATCGCGCCGCGCAGGCCGCGCACGATGCCGGCGTGCAGTTCGCCTACCACAACCACGATTTCGAATTCCCGAAGATGGAGGGGCAGGTTCCCTACGACATCCTGCTGCAGACCACCGATCCCAAGCTCGTGCAGCTCGAGATCGACCTCTACTGGATCACCAAGGCCGGTCAGGACCCGCTGACCTATTTCGCCCGCTGGCCCGGCAGGGTGCCGCTGGTGCACGTGAAAGACTCGGCCGGCGCGCCCGAACACAAAATGGCGGACGTGGGGCAGGGGAAGATCGACTGGAAGAGAATCTTTGCGAAGCAGGATCAGGCGGGCATCAAGCATTTCTTCGTCGAGCACGACCAGCCGCCGCAGCCGTTCCAGGATATCGCGGCGAGCTATAACTATTTGAAGAACTTGGAATTCTGAGATGAGGCGGTTGGGCGGTTCGGCGGTTGGACGGTTGGTCACGCGACGCGTGGCCATCGCATCATCCGCCGGCGCCGTCGCCGGTTTGGTCCTGGGTCCATTCGGACAGCCTTCGAACCGCCTAACCGCCCAACCGCCCAACCGCCTCAAGCAGTCCGCGTCCCGGTGGTGCTACCGGTCCATCCCGCTTCCCGATCTCTGCCAAGCGGGAAAGAGCATGGGCCTTGCCGGCATCGACCTGCTCGCGTCCGACGACTGGCCGGTCGTCCGCGAGCACGGGCTGGTCTGCTCCATGGGGTACGCGGCGATACGTGACGATTTCATTCCGCGCGGCTTCAACGACCCGGCGAACCACGATTTGCTCGTCGGCGAGCTGGAGCGCGCGCTGCCGCTCGCGCAGCAGCACGGCGTTCCCAACCTCATCGCGATGTTCGGCAACCGGCAGGGACGCAGCGACGCGCAGGCGACCGAGGCGTGCGTGACGGGGCTCAGGCGGATCGCGCCAGCGGCCGAGCGCTACGGCGTGACGATCTGTGTGGAGCTGTTGAACAGCAAGGTCGATCACAAAGACTACCAGGGCGATCGGACGGCCTTCGGCGCCGCGATCATCGAGGCGGTAGGATCGCCCCGCGTGAAACTGCTCTATGACATCTACCACATGCAGATCATGGAAGGCGATGTGATTCGGACGATTCGCGCGCACGCGAGTCACATCGGCCACTATCACACCGGCGGCGTCCCCGGCCGCCACGAGATCGACGACTCCCAGGAGCTGAACTACCACGCCGTTGCGCGCGCTATTGCCGACACCGGTTTCACGGGGTTCGTGGCGCACGAGTTCGTGCCCACGCGCGAGCCGCTCCAGTCGTTGCGCGAAGCGGTGCAGATATGCTCCGTCTGAATTGGCGGGACTGGCTCCGTTACTCGCTGATCGGGGCCGGCGTCGGAGCGGTGGTGCTGGGAGTGGGCGGGCGGCTGGCGATGCGGGGAATCGCGGTCCTCTCGGGTGCGCCCCCCTCGTTCACAGTCGGCGGCAGCCTGCGTGTCGTGCTGATGGGCGCGCTGAGCGGCCTGGGCGGCGCCTGGATCCTCAAGGTGCTGCGGTTTTTCCTGGCGCGGCGCTGGCTGATTCAGACGCTTCTTTTCTACGCGATCATCGTGTTGATCACGTTGCGTGGCCTGAAGCCGGTGGATTTGCAGCGCCTCGTGCTGTTTCTGCCAGTGGTGCTGCTGTATGCCTTCCTCCTGCGAGTCCTGACCCGACGGCGGCGGACCCTCGCCGCAGGCCCGGTGGTAGAGGAATTGTCATGCGCCTGATGCTCGTGGTCTTCGCAATCGCGGCACTGCTCACGCCGATCGCCGCCGAGGCACAATACCTCGACACCCGTACGCTGAGCTGGAGTCGTGTGAGTGACCGCCCGACCCTCGCGAAGGAGCTCGTGCCGGCCGCCGACTACCGGATTGCCGGAGCGGTGATCGGGGCCGTCTTCTTCGGGGTCGCTGGAGGCTGGGCGCTGCACGAGGCGTGCAAGACCCAACCGGTTCCGATTGAACCGGGGCAGAACCGCAGCTGTACGGGCTCGACCGCGGGGGGTGCCGCAGCGGGTGCCGCGTTAGGCGCGGGTCTAGGCTACCTGGCCGGTCGGTTGACGCACAGGCGGTAGCGAGGGTCTACAGGGAGCGTATGCTCCCCACAAATACCCGCCCGCTGGCACGGCTCGCGCTGCTCAGCTTCCTGCTGACTTTCGTCGCCGCTCGAGTCGTCAGTTATCTGATGCGTGCCCGCCGTATGGCGGGCTTTTATTTGCATGTGTACGGCACCCACGTGCATCATCTCAATTACGGCATCTTTCTGCTCGCCGGCGTGGGGGCATACCTCTTGTTTGACCCTCGGCCGGCGGCGCCTGCCGCCGGTGCCGCGGTGACTTATGGCATTGGACTGGGACTCACGTTTGACGAATTCGGCCTGTGGCTGCATCTGGGTGGCGACTACTGGCAACGCGCCAGCTACGATGCCGTTATTGTGTTGGCCACCGTCCTCGCCCTGGCGAGCTTCGCCCCGCCAGTGCAACACTGGCTGCCGCGGAAGCGGGTACAGGCATGAAGAGGAGTCATCGTGACGACCAGCCGGCTCGACCTGTTGCTCGGCATCGCCATCGGCATCGTGATCGCCTGGCTCTATTTCCTTGTTTGGAAGGCGCGCTATAGCGCGGCGATTCGCGAGAACGCCGTACAGCGCAGCCTGGCGGTCACCGCCGGCAAGGTGCACGAACAGCTGGTGCCGTATCTCCCCGAATTCGGCTTCAATCCCAAGGATGCGCGATTTCTTGGCAGCCCGGTCGATCTCGTCGTCTTCGACGGGCTCGCTGCGGGTGAGCTGCGGCGGGTGGTGTTCCTGGAGGTGAAGACCGGCGGCGCGGCGCTCACCGCGCGCGAACGCCAGGTCCGGACGGTCATCGAAGCCCGCGAAGTCGCGTGGGCCGAGCTGCGGCTCACGCGAACCGAGGGCTAGGCGCTACATTGGTGTCGCGTACACACCCGCTGATAGACCCAACCAGGGAGGCGATCGTGCGGGACATCTTCTGGGGCGCAGTGCTCATTGCGATCGGGTTAGTGCGGGGCGATTCGGTATTCCGTGGCGACTTCACGATCCTGAGCATCCTGTTCGACGCCCTCGGCGTGTTCTTCATCATCCGCGGCATTATTCGAATCAATCGGGCCAAACAGGGTGCGGCGCAGCCTCCACCGTCAGCACCCACGCCTCCGCGTTGAGAATCGCTTCTGTCCTGCGACGACGGGGCCCGAAATTAGCACCGGCTACCAAACCCGGTTAGTTTCGAGTCATGGCCAAGCGCCGCCAGACCTACGAAGCGGATGAAATCATCGTCACCTTCGACCCCGATGTGTGCATCCATTCGGGCGTGTGCGTCATGGGATTGCCCGACGTGTTCGACATCAAGCGCAAACGGTGGATCCGGCCTGAGCTGCAGCCGCCCGACGTCGTCGCGGCCCAGGTGATGAGGTGCCCGTCGGGCGCGCTGCAGTTCGTGCGTAAGCCGAAGCAGGACTGACCGCGCGATGCCCACCTACGAATACAAGTGCCCCAACGGGCACCTGTTCGAAAAGAGATTCCCCCGCATCACCACTCAGCGCCACGCGAAATGCCCCGTCTGCGGCAAACGCGCGGAGCGCCAGATCTCGGGTGGGGCCGGCGTCCACTTCAAGGGCTCCGGGTTCTACGCGACCGACTACAAACGGCCCGCGGGCACAACGGAAAAGGCGGATAATACGGCGGCGCAAGCCGAGAAGACGGCGAAGACCGAGAAGCCCGCTGAGTCGAAGCCGAAGAAAAAAGACACCAGCTCCGACAAGTGACAGCACACGATACCATCCGTGCGGCGCTGACCCAGGCAGCGGCGCGACTCGGCGCGTCCGGCGTGGACGTAGCGCTCGAGCGCCCGCGCGATCCGACCCACGGCGACGTCGCCACCAACCTGGCATTGGCGCTCGCCAAGAAACTCGGCGAGAAGCCGCGCGCGGTGGCGGAGCGCTTGATCGCCGGGCTCGAGCTGCCGTCCGGTCTGGTGCGCAAGACGGAGATCGCGGGTCCCGGCTTCATCAATTTCTTCCTGGCCGATGCGCAGGTTGTCAGTGCACTTCCCAAGATCCTGGCGGCGGGCGCTGATTACGGAAAGAGCGACGTCGGACACGGCGCCCCGATCAACGTCGAGTTCGTCTCCGCCAACCCGACCGGCCCGCTGCACGTCGGTCACGGGCGGCAGGCCGCCCTGGGCGACGCCATCGCGGCGCTGCTCGAGTGGACGGGGTGGAAGGTCAGCCGCGAGTTCTACTACAACGACGCCGGCGGCCAGATCATGAACTTGGCGCGCAGCGTGCAGGCCCGCGTGCGTCAGGCACGCGGGCTCCCCGCCGAGATCCCCGAGCAGGGCTATCAGGGCGAGTACATACGCGAGATCGCCGAGCGCTATGTCGCCGCGAACCCGCGTGATCGCGACGCCGCGGATCTCGACGCCGTGCGTCGCTTTGCCGTCCAGGAGCTGCGCGCCGAGCAGGACCGTGATCTTCAAGCCTTCGGCGTGAAGTTCGACGTCTATTTCCTCGAGTCGTCGCTCTACACGAGCGGCAAAGTGGACGAGACGATGCGGCGGCTGGTCGCCGCGGGCCACACCTACGAGCAGGACGGCGCGCTCTGGCTCCGGACCACCGATTTCGGCGACGACAAGGACCGCGTGATGCGCAAGAGCGCGGAGAAGGGCAGCGACTACACCTACTTCCTGCCCGACGTCGCCTATCACGTGACGAAGTGGGACCGCGGGTTCCATCACGCCATCAACGTGCAAGGTTCCGATCATCATGGTACCGTCGCGCGCGTGCGGATCGGCCTCCAGGCGCTCGAGATGGGTATCCCGCAGGGATATCCGGAGTACGTGCTCCATCAGATGGTAACGGTGATGCGCGGCGGCGAAGAGGTGAAGCTCTCCAAGCGCGCCGGCAGCTACATGACGGTCCGCGACCTGGTCGAAGAAGTCGGGCGCGATGCCGTGCGCTACTTCTATCTTATGCGCCGGGGCGAGACGCATTTCGTGTTCGACGTCGATCTCGCCAAGAGCCAGACGGACGAGAATCCGGTGTTCTACGTGCAGATGGCGCATGCGCGCATGATCGGGATCTTCCGCGTCGCCGGGCGCGACCCGGCCGGCGTGCGGGCGGAGGGGACGGACCTCAGCGTGCTCTCGCAGCCCGAAGAAGCCGATCTCATCAAGGAGCTGGCGGACTTTCCCGCGATGGTGGCGGGCGCCGCCGCG